>JGI12316J15310_10000030_pt7 | contig 59239 bp, 51 predicted proteins | sample MarCyaLeptolynsp_FD_15310 | JGI IMG/M metagenome (IMG submission 15310) | reverse complement strand
AATACAAAGGGGCTGAGACGAACCCCAAACCATTGAGAATCATTGCTTTGACCACCTGACCGGTGCTGAGGATCTGTTGAGGATGAACCCCGATTTGGCGGTCGATCTCCTCCACCAGGCCGATTTCATCCACAATGCCTGCTACGATACCCAGGTGATCGATATCTTGGACTTGGATGTCAAGGTTAGAATTATTCATTTATCAAAAATACTATTCAGCGAACACCCTACCTGCGAAATGTGGGATCCAGGATACTGCGATGGAGCAAACCTATAAGGCAATACTCGCTCTGTACAGCACGTTTAGCCTCAATCCCGTTTTTTGGGCGCTGAAACTAGGTCTGTGCCTCTGACCTGCGCTGCCAAAGTGTGAAGAGCCAGCCCAGGATGAAGGGGAGCCATAGGAACCATCTGGCCCAGGCAGGCAGGAACCAGTCGGGCGTTCCGAGGGCGGCGCGCTGGTGCAGCCAGAAGTAGACAAAGGCGGAGAGGCTGAGCAGGCGGGTGCCCCAGTTGCCAGTGACAACAGCAAAGGGAATGGCCCAGGTAAAGTACCAGGCATGGAGGATGGGGGACAAAACGAAAAGTGCTGCGAAGTAGACTTCGGCAAAGTCGAGGAATCGCCTGGCCCAGAGCAGCAGGCTGAGGACAACAGCAGCCAGGGGAATGGCGTAGGGCCAGTTGTCCCAGCGGAGCGGTTCCCAGATCTGGCTGGCAAGGTAGGGAATTAGCTCGGCGCTACGACCGTGGTCGACAAAGACGGAACTGGTGGGTACGAGGGTGCAGGCGTCGGGGCGACAGTAGGGAATGGCGGTGAGGATGAAGGGGAGCAGGCCAAGGATGAGGACGATGGCGGCCCATTTCAGCTGCCGCTGCCGGAGTGCCTGCCAGCTGAGGAAGGCGAGGATGGGCAACGACATCCATTTGACGGCGATGCTGAGGCCGATCAGCAGGGCACTCCCTAGCCAGCGCCAGTGATGCTGGATGTTTTTTGTGAAAGAGGAGGTGATGTTTCTTTCTGGGGATGCGATCGCATCCCGCTCGTCAATCCTATTGTCGGCTGCGGTTCTGGCAGGCGCTGCGATCGCATCCCGGTCGCTGTCCCGGTCGAAAGTCAACCAGGCCGCAACCAGGGGCAACACAAACCAGCTGTCATAATGAGCCCCCCCTGCAAAGGAATAGATAACTAGAGGATTCCAGGCATAGAGAAGGGTTTGAGTATAGCCAAAGCGGCGGCTGAGCAACCAGCAAGTCAGTCCATCAGCCAGAACAAAAGCTAGCTTGAACAGCAGGACGGCAGGTACCAGGGTTGCCAGACCCCAGAAGCCAAGCTGAACCACAGGCGGATAGATCGCAGAAACATCGAGATGGTTGATCAGCGACCACCATTCCGTACGATGGGCGATCAGTTCTGGGGCATTGGGAGCAAACTGATAGGGACTGAAGCCTAGTGTCTGGATGTGGCCTTCCCAGAGGTAGCGCCAGATGTCGTCACCGGGATACATGGGCAACAGCAGCAGTCGGGTCAGGATAGAAATCCCCCAGAACCAGGCAGCATTCACAGTGCGCAATCGCCAGGAGAGAACAAACCCCACTGCCATCAAGCCAATGCCCTGCCAGAACCGGAAAACCGTTCCCAATTTGGGGAAGTCACCGTGGGGAATGACGAGAATCGCGCCTGAGACCAGCAGCAAGGCACTAAGCCAGAGCAAATAGGGACGAGTCTTAGCCACGCTCCCTAAGTACCTTCTACCTTGGCACGATACTCGTCCGCTGACATGACTTCGTCCCCGATGGGTTGGTCAAGACGGACTTGAATGAGCCAGCCGTCGATGTAGGGATCTTCCTGCAAGCGTTCGGGGGCATCGACTATATCGCTATTGCTTTCGACCACTTCGCCAGTCACGGGCGAGTATAGATCTTCCACTGCCTTGACCGATTCGATTGTGCCGAAGGAGTCTCCTTTGGTAACTGCGGTCCCTTTTTCAGGCAATTCCAGGAAAACAATATCACCCAGTTCATCAATAGCAAAGGCGCTGATGCCTACGGTCGCAATGTCGCCGTCCAGACGGACGTATTCGTGAGATTCTGTATATTTCAGGTTGTCGGGATATTCCAGAGCCATGGTGTTTCCTTGTTAGGTGTTTCCTTGTTAGGTGTTAGGTGTCAGGTGTTGGGTGTCAGGTGTTGGGTTTGGGTTGAGTGTTGTAACCCTCTGTCCGCAGGAGGGGATTTGCCTTTTTGTTGGGCTGCAGGGTTTCGAGCGATCGGAACATTTCTGTTTCGGGAATTGAAGATTGGGGTTTGGATGTTTTGTTGGAGTTGGTTTAACTGGATACAAGATTGCAGTTTACAGAAATTTTGGGACATTGGAACAGGTAAAAACGGAGGACGGAGGATGGAGGACGGAGGATGGAGGGCGGAGGATGGAGGATGGAGGATGGAGGGCGGAGGACGGAGGAGGAAAGGTAAGTGTTGCACGGAGACCAAAACTGAAAGCTAGTCAGTAGGATGGGCAAAGGGCTATGCCCGTGCCCATCACAGGCTCTCTGATGGGCACACTTCGCTTTGCCCATCCTACGCTTAAGTCAGCGCCATTCTCCTCTACCTCTCCTGCTTTCCTTGCCCCCAACATTTTCTGGTGTCTTTGCCCCCTCTGCCTCCTCCGCTCCCTCTGCTTCCCCCACTAGACTATGCATTGCCGGTAAAAACTTTCTCGGCTGGGCCAGTCATGTAGAGGTGCTGGTCAACGGTTGACCATTCGATTTTCAGGCAGCCACCAGGGAGTTCGATGGTGGCGATGCGATCGCACCGCTCTGTCAACACCCCTGCCACCAACACGGCACAAGCACCTGTACCGCAGGCCAGGGTCGCGCCTGCCCCCCGCTCCCACACGCGCATTTTTAAATAATCAGAGCGCACCACTTCTATAAATTCGGTGTTGGTGCGTTGGGGAAAAACAGGATGATGCTCGAACTGCGGGCCCAGCTCGCTCAAGGGGATAGCGGCTGCATTCAACACAAAGGTAATGCAATGGGGATTGCCCATACTGACACAGGTGACGGGCCATTGTTTTCCGGATACTTCCAGGGGCTGCTCGATAACCTTTTCATCAGCCGCCGCGAGGGTGGTGGGGATTTCCTGGGCCAGCAACCGGGGCAAGCCCATATCAACGGTGACCTGACCGTCTGCTTCGAGTTTGGGTGCGATCGCGCCAGCCAGGGTATGAATCTGGTAATGGGGCCTGGCCGTCCCAGTTTCAGCCGTTTCCAGCTCGGCCAGGAACTTGGCCAGACAGCGGATGCCATTACCGCACATTTCCGGTTCGGAACCATCGGCATTGAAAATCCGCATGGTGTAGTCCATCCCCACCTGCCCAGGTAGCGCAAAGATGACGCCATCGGCTCCAATGCCAAAATTGCGATCGCACCACTGCACCGCCTGCTCCGGCAACAAACAGGGATCGCCCTGGTGCCGATTGTCGATCAAAATAAAATCATTACCTAAACCGTGGTATTTGGTAAACGCAATTCCCATTGCACGCTCCCTCTTAAGCGAGTGACACAGGTTAAGCTGAACTATAGAACTTTTGGAAACACCTTTCAGAACAGGATAGGAGTTTATGGCAAGCGAGCTCGATACCAACCTGCCCAGCATTCGTCAAGTCCAGAACTTGATTCGAGATGAAAAAGAAGTCGAACTCAAACTCATGACCGATGACCTTCTGGTCGGGAAGATCCGCTGGCAAGACCAGCAAGCGATCTGCTTGCTCGATCAATACAACCAACCTACTATTATTTGGCGTCAAGCTATTGCCTACATGAAACCTAAAGAATAGTTAATGGTTAATGGTTAATGGTTAATGGTTGATGGCTCATTGTTCATTGTCCATTGCTCATTGCTCATTGCTCATTGCTCATTGCTCAGAGTTGAGGATTAGCATTGCTTGGGAGACTCAGATGCCAAGCCGCATATTGCAGTCTCTCAACACCACAAACAATCAACAGTGAACAATCAACAATGAACAATCAACAATGAACAGTTAACCATTCACTTCAAGATTGGGAATTTCCAAAACAGGAAGCGCTTCCCGATCGGCGGTATTTAACTGCTGGATTTGCTCCAGGTAATTGCTATTGCCACACAGGAGCAACCGATCTCCTTCCTGGAGGGCAGTTTCACCATCCGGGAAGCGAATAAATTTCCAATCCCGACGCATGGCCTGTACCTGAATTTCATAGCGTTGGGGCAAATCAAGATCGGAGAGCATTTTCCCCGCAATGGGACTTTGGGCCGGGATCGCAAGCCATTGACACGCTTTACCCCCCTGGGGAATGGCAACATTGCCCTGAGCGAGCTGCCTGAATGCGGCGAATTCTTCCGGTTCTCCCACCACTAAAAGGCGATCCCTGGATGCCAGAGCCGTTTGCGCATCGGGATAATTCACCTCTCCTCCTCCCTGGCGCTGAATGGCCAGCACGCTCACGCCGGTCAGATGGCGCAAATCGCTCTCTTCCAGGGTCATGCCCGTTAAAGGCGAATCCTCGGGTAACGAATACCACTGGCTGTTCATGTCCTGAGCAGCAACTTGCAGAGCATGGGAAATCTCCCCTGCCGCCCGTTGGGGTCGCAGCTCCATATAATGACTGCTGCGAATGTGTTGTACATCCTGCTGAATGTTGACCAGCGACTGTCCCATGCCCAAGAGCAAATGGGTCGCCAGCTCCAAACTGGCTTCAAACTCAGGTTGAACCACTTCCCAGGCCCCCAACTGATACAGAAGTTCAATATCTTTGTCCTGATGAGCGCGCACGATCGCATCCAGGTCTGGGGCCAGCTCCAACGCTCGCTTCAGACACAGGCGAGTGCTGATGGGATCCGGCAGCGCGATCGCCAGACCTTTGGCCTGGTCTACCCCAGCCTTTTCCAGCACATGCAAACTGGAGGCATTGCCATAGACATAAGGAATACCCGCGTCTCGCAGTTGCTGGATCGCTCGCTCCGATTGATCGATGACCAGGATAGGGTAATGACGATCCTGCAGCAGACGAACAATATTGCGTCCAACCCGGCCATAGCCGCAGACCACAATATGATTCTGGTTCGGCAGATCGGCTGCCATGTCCAGGGGGCGATCCCGCTGTTCTAAATATTGCTTCAGCCAGGGCAGCATTTCAACCCAATCAAAGAGCTTCGGGACCAATCGCAAGATGAAGGGCGTGAATACCAGCGTCAAGGCGGTTGTGCCCAAAATTAACAAGTAAACCGACTGGGAAACCAACCCCATGGCCCGTCCTTCGCTGGCCAGAACGAAGGAAAATTCGCCTATTTGGGTCAAACCCAGACCCACTAACAACGCCGTTCGCCAGGGATAACGAAACACTTTCACCAGCGGTGTAATAATCAGGAACTTGCCGACAAACACCAGCGCCACCAGTCCCAAAATTAACTCCAGATGTTGCCAGAGGAACACAGGATCGATGAGCATGCCCACGGAGACAAAAAACAGGGTGGCGAAGATATCGCGCAACGGTTCAACGTAGGTGAGAGTCTGATCGGCGTACTCGACCTCCGCAATGGTGAGTCCAGCGACGAAGGCTCCCATGGCGATGGACAGGTGGAGTTGTTCAGCCAGTAAGGCAATGCCCAGACACAACACCACGATCCCCAGCAAGAAGAGTTCCCGGCTTTCGGTGCGAGCCAGCAGCCTCAGCAGGCGAGGAATTAACCAGATGCCTGCCGCGATCGCAGCCAGCGCAAACAACCCCGTCTCCAACAACGCCTTCCCCACCGCCCAGGTAATCTGATTCGCCGGCTGATGCAACGCCGGCAACACCGCCAACATCAACCCCAGTGCCAGATCCTGAACCACCAGAATCCCCATCATCACCTGACCATGGGGCGTACCCACCTCATTGCGTTCCATCAACGACTTAAACACCACCGCCGTGGACGACAGAGATAGAATCCCCCCCAGAAAAATCCCCTGAGCCGGAGACGTCACCCACCCCATCGCCAACGCCACCAGCATGGTCCCCAGAATCGTCAGAGCAATTTGCAGCCCACCGCCCCCCAAACTGACCGCCCGCACCTTCTTCAACTCGCTCAGCGAAAACTCCACCCCCAGCGCAAACAACAGAAAGGCAACGCCAAACTGGGCCAGAGTCTCCACCTGCACCACTTCCTTAATTAAGCCCAGACCCGCAGGCCCGACAATGGCCCCCGCCACCAGATAGCCCAACAAGACCGGCTGCCGCAACAGCGCCGCAAACAGCCCTCCCGCAGCGGCAGCCGCCAGCACCGTAATCAAATCCAGAATCAGCCTGAAATCTTCCTGCACAAATCTTCTTGTAAGCGTTAATTTTAAGCGTTAACAGTTCATAGCTCGTTGTTCATGGTGAATGGTTGAGGGTTCATTGTCCATAGAACGAACGCTTCTTTTAGAGACTAATTTAAAGACTAATCTAAAGGCTAATCCAGCCCGGATCCTCAATCGCCTTGCCGCTTCGCTTCACCGCGATATCAAGTGGGCAAAATTGGAATTGATTCGTAGTGGCCTGACACGCCTAAAATTGTGTAAATTCGCAGTTGGCACTTTAGTGCTTCCGAGATCTATCGAGTAAGGATTATAGCCTTTTCGACCACCGACTCTATTACATCAAATTAGCCGTGTCAGTCCAGCAGTGTGACAGACCTAAAATGGTGCTCTAGAATTCCCATAATTCTCCTGATGACACAACGCTTGCCCAATCAGGCTTTCCACAATCCAAAATCGGCAATCTAAAATCCAAAATGGCAAATCTCCATCCCCATTCAACCCGAGCGGCCAAATTTTGCTAGCAGCTCCTCGCGAGACAGCGCCTGAAGCTGCAACAGCAAACGGGTATACTCCTCTGAAGGCAGCTGAGCAAAGGGCTGAACAATGGCCGAAAGTTGCTCGTCCAGCGCCCCAAACCGCACTTTCAGCGCAGTTTGTACTGTATCCAGTTGCTTTTGCTGAGCACCTTGTTGAATGCCTTGTTGAATGCCTTGTTGAATGCCCTGTTGAACCCCTTTCTGAATACCCTGTTGAACCCCTTTCTGAATGCCGCGTTGTTCAGTTTTCTGTTCCCACTCTAAATAGGCTTGCGATAAGGTCATGGCAAATTTTCGTTCCTCTTCGTTTGCATCTGCATCTATTTCTATACTAATCTTCCAGAGGGTCAATAGTTTCAGGGCATTGGCCCGAAGGGGGCTGCTTTTTGGCAGCGCTAGCACTTCGGTAACCGCTTGCTCCTGGGTTTTGCCCTTGCCCAACAGTCTCACCCAGAGGGTTGCTGGCGTGACGGGCAGTTGGTTAATGGCGACAATTGCCGCGCGCTCCAACGGCCCCCAGAAGTAGATCCCGGCACCCCACTGTTGCGGATCTGCGGTCAAGTTAAACCCGCTCAGCAGCCGTGGAGGGGCTGAAGGCGAAAGAATCCACAGACGCGGTTGCTCGGTGTCGGTCAAGGTGCGATCTTCTCGCTTGGCTTGACGCTGATAGTCTGCCCGCACATGCAACAGCTTGTACAGGCAGCTGCATACCTGCTCGCTGGTAGGGGGATGGCGAAAGGGTTCCAGCAGACAAGGGGTGGCAGCGAAGCGTCCCAGTAGACCAAGAGAGGCATTACCGAGCGAGGCAGCGTTGGCTTTGGGGGGCAACGCCGGAACGAACATAATATCAATATAGGTCGATTCTCCAGAGACTTCCTGGTTGCGGGTCAGGGTACCCCAGGACGAGAGGAAGGTTTTCAGGTATTGTTTGGAGAATTCATCAAACGGCGTCCGCGTCATCGGTTTTGTGTATTGGTCTGATTACGATCTTCCCATAGAGTGGCCCTCATTGCTTGACCTTATTTGCATCTATCAAACTACGACAGGGCAGTAATCCTGCAGAAGTAAGATCGTGTCGGCGAAATTGTCAGGAACTTTTGGGGCAACCCGGTTCAACCCACGCACTCCGGTCTAACAGATTGTTACAGTTCGCTCGCCAAAAGCAGATTATCAGTTATACCCGTACTAAGCGCTCGATCGGCTAAACTCAACAGCGAGACTTCCCGCTCGGACTAATTGAGATACAGTATTATTAATATCGCAAAGGTTTCAGTCACTTTTTTGCATAATCAATTTCCGCACAACACAATTTTGCCAATCTCCCAATCGCTTCAGCAAGCGATGAGAGTTACATCAGTGAGGCTTCTACTAATGAACAAACAATTTGTCTTTCTCCCTGCCTGCCTATGGGCAATTGCGACGACGGCTGCAGCCGCACCAGCCCAGGCTGCCGTTATGTCCTTTACCGATAAAACAGCATTTGACGCCGCCGTATCCAGCCCTTTGACCACCCTTGACTTCGACACCTTCCCCAATGGTCAGCCGACCAACGTCCCTGCAGGGGGAACCTTATCGCTGAATGGAGATGAGTTTGAATCGCTGGGGGTCAGCTTATCCGCATCTGGGGAATTAGGCATTACCAATCCATTAGTTACGTTAGAAACGAATCTGAGTCCCAATATCGATCCTGGAATCGGGGCCGAAAATGTTGGCTTAATTACAGTCGAATTTCTTAACGGCACCTTTGCGTTCGGGGCAGATTTTACTGATGTCGATCTAGCCACCTCTTCCGTCTCTCTGTTTGGGGTCAATGGAAACTCGCTGGGAACGTTTCAGGTTACAGCTTTTGGCGAGTTAACGGTTGAATTTTTCGGCTTTACGTCGACCGATCTAATTGGGGAAGCAATCTTCGATCTGGGTTTGGCGTCGGGTAACAGTACAATTGATGGTGTCACAATCGATAATCTTACCTTTCAAGACAGGAGTACTGCAACTCCAGAATCTGCTCCTCTACTGGGACTGATACTTGCCCTTGGAGTTAGCATCTTAACTACAAGAAATCGAGGCAAACGGCCAAATGTCGCCAGCAGTGCCTCGCGAGGCAGCATATGAAGTCAGCAACAGCAAACGAATCTAATCTTCTGAAAGCAGCTAGGGCTGGGAAATAGTTGCCAGCTGTTCGTCAAGCGAGCAAAACAGACAAGGTGAATGACAGGTACGATACCAGGAATGCTTCGGTTGTCTGGTGGGGCAGCTAGAGTCCCGACTCCTTCCCGAGTCCTGCCAGAGCGTCACACCAGGCGGACATCCCCTCGCGCTTCCTTATTGTTCTCTCGGATCTGGTGTTCCCTTCTGCCACAGGGATTCAAAGGCGATTTGAAGCATTTGGGCTAAGCCAGGATGGCTAATGCTGAGGGCAGTAAAACTGGGTGCCCCAGCTAGAGGATCTTGCAGTGACAGCAACGTCACCTGGTTGTCAAAGAGTTGCATTTTGAAGGGAAGTTCGGGAACAAAACGGACTTGTTGTCCCCAGGTCTGGCACTGGCAGATGAAGTCGCGGCTGTCTGGCTCTTGCCAGATGTTGTCTTCGTAGAGGGTGCGGTACTGGAGGCCGCGACTGAGGGGATTTTGCACTAGCTTCAGTCCTTCTTCATGGCTGAGCAGAGAGGGATAGGTAAAAAAGACGCAGATCGTTCGCTTAGCAGACTGGGCTAACTGACTGCCCAGCGCGGCGATACGATTGGGTTCTGAGAGGACCTCAATGTAGGCCAGCGGATCCTGGGTGCCGTGACCACTGGTATAGAGGGAGGCCAGCGCCGCGACGATGGTTTCGGTTTGTTGCTGTTGTCGAGCGAGTTCTGCTTCATACTGGCGTTGTTTGGCTTGCAGCAAAGTTGGCAGTGCCCTGGCTGGATCCACGGCCTGAAATAACCGCTGTCGACCGGAATGGCGCTCGATACAAAGACCGCGATCGCATAACGAAGCCAGCACATCATAAATACGCTGGCGCGGCACCTGAGCGCGGGCTGCCACTTGCGTGGGGGTAAAATCTCGCCGTTCCAACAAGGCCAAATAAACCGCCGCTTCATAGCGAGTGAGTCCCAGCGGCATCAGAGTATCAGGGGAAAGAGGATCGATCATGAATTGACACCACTATCCAGTGGTGTTATTTTAAAGTTCATATTGAACAATTGCAAATGGTTTAGGGTTGATAGTTCGTGGCTCATTGCTCATTGTTCATTGCTCATTGTTCATTGTTCATTGCTAACCGTCGACTGCTAACCGCCAACCGCTAATCGCGAGCCACTCATTATTCATTACTAATCGCCAACCGCCAATCGTTAACTGCTAATTGCTAACTGCTAATTGATAACCGCTAATTGCCAATGAATACTGCCGTTATTCAAAATCCAACTCGCGTTGAGGGGCCTGTTCATCAGTTTCTGCCGCAAGCTTATCTGAACGGACGATTTCTTCCCTTCAATGAAGCCCGCATCTCCATCGCGACCCACGCTTTGCACTACGGTACAGCAGTGTTGGGGGGCATTCGAGGCGTGCCAGACAGCCAGATGGCCAATCGGGTGCTGTTATTTCGTTTGGATGCTCATTGTCGGCGATTGAGCAATAGTGCTAAATATCTGAATTGCTCGATTACGCCCGATGAATTGGGCGCTACGCTGATTGAGTTTGTCCGTCGCAATCGACCGGATTTCCCGTTCTATATCCGTCCCTTGATTTATACTTCTAGTTTGGGAATCGCGCCGCGGATGCACCAGATGGAAAAGGATTTACTCATCTATGGTTTGGCGATGGGAGAGTATTTGGCCGGGACAGGGGTACGCTGTCGGATCAGTTCCTGGTGTCGTCAGGAGGATCGCAGCCAACCGTTGCGGGGTAAAAGCAGTGCCGCTTATATTGCCTCTGCTCTAGCGAAGACGGAGGCGGTGGCTTCGGGATTTGATGAGGCAATTTTGATGAATTCTCAAGGAAAGGTGAGCGAAGCGTCGGCGATGAATCTGTTCCTAGTCAGGAACGGTCAGCTGATCACACCCAGCGTTGACCAGGATATTCTGGAGGGTATTACCCGGGATAGTGTTCTAACTCTGGCGCGCGATCGCGGCATTCCCATTATTGAAAGACCCGTCGACAAATCCGAACTCTTCATTGCTGACGAAGTGTTCCTCTGCGGCACTGCGGCTCAGATTGCTCCCGTTATCAGCATCGAGACTTATTCTCTACCAGCCGAGCGCCCGATCGCAACCCAACTGCGCGACCAGCTCCGAGCAGCCATGACGGGTCGAGAGGCCCGCTACACTCATTGGTTAACAGCAGTGCCGCTGACCGACTGAACCTCGTCCATATCATTATAGGAGTAGTGGTAAACAAGTCAGGATTTTAGAGCGTGCCAGTAGGAACCTGCACACTCTAAACCCTTTATTCATTAAGGACTATTTCATAATGAAGCTGAATGAGGTCGTACCCTGGGGTAGAACGCTGGACGAATATAAACAGATGTTCAATTTGTCAGCAACTGACTTGAACGCCAGAATTTTAGGCTGTGGCGATGGGCCAGCCAGCTTTAACGCTGAAATGACTGCACTGGGAGGTTCTGTTGTGTCAGTCGATCCCATTTACCAATTCTCTGCCGAGCAAATCAGACAGCAAGTTCAGGCAAACTATGCTCTGATTATTTCTCAGGTAAAGCAACATCCCGAACGCTACGTTTGGACGCACTTCCACAACGTCAATGAACTCGGTGATGCTCGCCTTGCAGCAATGGAAAAATTTCTGTTGGCTTACGAAGCCGATCTTACCAAAGAACGCTACCTGGCTCAGTCTTTACCTTGTTTAGACTTGCCTGAACATCAGTTCGATCTTTGTGTCTGTTCGCATTTGCTCTTTCTTTATTCAGAGCACCTGTCTCTTGATTTCCATCTTGCTTCTATCCAAGAATTACTACGACTCTCCTCAGAAATCAGAATCTTTCCTTTGGTGCAGCTGAATGGTCAACCTTCCCCTCACCTGGATTGCGTTATCCAGGAATTTTCTAGCAAAGGGGTTGATGTCCAGATTCAACCTGTTGCTTACGAATTCCAGAAAGGCGGTAACCAGATGTTAAAGTTTAGCCAATGACATTTTTTTCATATACCCTGGTGAGAAGGTTATGTTGAAAACCTTGCTTAGCAAGGTTTTCAACATAACCTATTTTCGATCTGGCTCGAAGAGATGGGATTTAGCACTCCCTTCGGGAATGCCAAACTTCTCAGTTGTGTCCATAAAAATCACAGATTAAATAGTTGCATAGTAAGCATTGTGCCGAGTGACGTAAGGATATGTCCCGCAGTTGCGACGCACAGCTATGCCCCTAGACCAAAAGTCGGTATTCATAAATTTGCATGACCCTATATACGATAAAAATCACTATTCCAACCAGCTTCTTGTTCTCGAGTTTTGCGTAATCGCTTATACTCTGGCCAGGTGACCTGTCGTTTTAGACCCGGAATTTGTCCAACGCTATTCCGACCGTTAGGAAGATTGTGTCGGGAAGCCCGAGTCAGTGCTAATTCCACAGCAGTGGGTAGGGTTTTCCAGTCAATGGCCTGATTTTGAAGCACTTCTTTGAGGCGATCCAGGGCTTCTTGATGCGGTTCCGACTTTCGCGATACTGTTAGGGGAGTGGAGTGCGGTCGCTGAGGTGACTTCTGGATTGTAGCCATCGCCAGCTGCACTGCTTCTTTAATGCGATCGCCGAATTGCGATCGGCCTTTTCCCAGCTGGTATTCCAATCCTTCCTGACTGCTGGCATAGAGAGGGGGTAGACGGTTTAAGGCATAAGTGACTAAATCGTCTAATTTGATACTGGATGCGATCCAGGGCGGTAAGGGTTGGAGTTGTTGCTTTGCTTCGTCTTTGACGAGCAGCTCCATAATATTTCGGTAAGTTTCCATAGGTAGTGCAGAAAGTTAAAGAGCGCTGCGGGTCCGCAAGTTGTCCCACTTCATCCCAGAATAGCTCATGAGGAGTCAAACCCCCCATAGGACAACCCAGAAAATACAGAAAATTTGTTGGCCATTTATAAAGATAAGTTGGAATCTGGAGCCTTCGGCATCGAGTTCCAATTCATCCGATTGGCCAATGCCGAAAATTTCCCCTAGATTTGTGCGTTTCTCTTGTGGAGGTGAAAGACATAGTAGTGACAGTGAGAGGTAAACAAGTCAAGATTTTTGGGCGTGCGGTTTGAAACCGCACGCCCAAAAATCTTGACTGCTGGAGGACTATTGAGCAAATCAGCAATTCTGGCAATGTCGCCTGAGCAATTGGCATGAATTTTGCAGTTGGGTCATTGTCTCAGCTTACGTTAGGCTTTCTTTAAGAGTCTTCTACTATCTGAATTCCATGGCTTCTCCTCTCCAACGTTTGATCGCTTATGGGCGCAACTATCGCGGGCAAACGGCAGCTGCGATCGCAGCCTCAATCCTGAACAAACTCTTCGACCTTGCTCCTCCTGTATTAATTGGTGCTGCGGTCGATGTCGTGGTGCAACAGCAAAACTCCCTGATCGCACGTTTGGGTATTCGCGATATCTTGAATCAACTGGTCGTGCTAACGATTCTCAGCTTCATCATTTGGGGGCTGGAATCAATCTTCCAGTACACCTATGCTCGTCTATGGCGCAACCTGGCTCAGAGAATTCAACACAACCTGCGTCTGGATGCCTATCGTCACCTGCAAGCGCTAGAATTGGCCTATTTTGAAGAGCGTAGCACGGGTGGCTTAATGTCGATCCTCAATGACGACATCAATCAGCTAGAGCGTTTTCTGGACATTGGAGCCAATGAAATTATCCAGGTCACCGCAACCGTCATCATTATTAGCAGCGCCTTCTTCCTCCTGGCTCCTGGCGTGGCTTGGATGGCCATGCTGCCGATCCCATTTATCGTTTTGGGTTCAATTGTCTTTCAACGTCAGCTGGCTCCCCGCTACACCGCTGTGCGAGAACAAGTGAGCTTGCTCAATGGGCAGCTTGCCAATAATCTGACAGGCATGACCACCATCAAAAGCTTCACCGCCGAGGAGTATGAAGTCGAGCGGATCCGCAAACACAGTCAAGCCTATCGTCGGAGCAATCAACAGGCCATTGCTCTCAGTGCCGCTTTTATTCCCTTGATTCGAATTGTCATTCTGTTGGGGTTTGCAGCAACGCTGCTCTATGGCGGTATGGCAGTGGTAGCAGGCGATATGGCAGTGGGGACTTACAGCGTTCTGGTGTTTATGACCCAACGCTTACTGTGGCCTTTGACTCAATTGGGGACAACTCTCGATCAATATCAGCGGGCAATGGCATCAACACGACGGGTGATGAATTTGCTGGATACGCCGATTACGATTCCACTGGGCGATGTGCCGCTAGCAATTGGCAACCGGGGCAATCGCCTGGTGCATCTTGATGGTATCTCTTCTGAGCCTCAGGAAACTGCGATCGCAACGGTTCAGGGCGAGCTGGACTTGCAACAGGTGACGTTTGCGTATCAGGGTTGCACTCCGGCTATCCAGGACCTTTCGCTACATATTCCTGCAGGGAAAACAATCGGCATTGTCGGGGCGACAGGTTCTGGGAAAAGCACGTTGGTTAAATTATTGCTCCGCCTCTATGAAATCCAGGCAGGTAGCATTAAGCTGGATGGCATTGAAGTGCAGCGACTAAAATTGCGCGATTTGCGTCGGGCGATGGGCTTGGTCAGTCAGGATGTCTTCTTGTTTCACGGCACCGTAGCAGAGAATATCGCTTACGGCAGTTTCGGCGCAACGCTGGACGAAATAACCGCAGTGGCTAAAATTGCTGAAGCCCACGATTTTATCCTGCAGTTACCGCAGGGATACGACACCATTGTAGGGGAGCGGGGACAGAAGCTCTCTGGCGGACAGCGGCAACGGCTTGCAATCGCACGGGCTGTTCTAAAAGATCCACCCATCCTGATCCTGGATGAGGCAACCTCAGCCGTGGACAATGAAACTGAGGCTGCGATTCAACGATCCCTGGCAAGGATTACGTTGAATCGTACCACTATCGCGATCGCGCACCGCCTGTCGACCATTCGCAACGCCGACTGCATCTATGTCATGGAGCAAGGCAAGCTAGCAGAATCTGGCAAACATGAAGAACTGTTGGCTCAATCAGGACTTTACGCTAGTCTCTGGAATGTCCAGACCGGGTTCTCCTGAAGCGGCAGTCTTACATTCTCATTTGTTTACCATTATGGCAGAGGGCAGAGGGCAGAGGGCAGTAGGCAGAAGGGAAAGGTTGACTACATTTGGGTTTGAGCTTTTTGTTATGTCCTAATCTATTCTCGTAGTGCTATACCCTTGAAGCAAGCAGAAGACAGATCGTATAGCACTACGGTTATAAGTTAAGACATTTTACTGTTCCCTGTTCCCCGTTACCCATTCCCTTTCACCGAAAGTCATGATGTCCTACCTCAACGCCATAGTGCTATAGCGGTTCCCGTTCGACTGAAGTACATGGAATGTGCCCCTGCCTTCGGCAGGGGCACATTTCCATACCTCACTAGCCTGAGAATTGCTATATATAAGCCAGGTGGGGAAAAAATTGGGTCGTTTCACTAAGCGAAACGACCCAATTTTTTCTCTAGATACTGATGTGTTAGGGCAAGAGGAACACTGGAGAGATTATATTTCCTGACCTGTTACCCTCTGGGATACTACAGCGGCCTGATTTTTGCTTTGTAGGCATTCCCATCCATCCCATCGCTACCCGGATAGGGGTCTTTGAGGATGCCCTGCTCCAAAGCAGAAACGCGATTGGACGGTGAGGGATGAGTGCTCAAAAATTCAGGTACGGGCGTGCGAGTCTGTAGTTTTTCCATGAAGCTGACCATGCCGATTTGGGCATAGCCTGCTTTGCCTAACATCCTCAGCCCGCGCTGATCGGCATCATTTTCGTGCTTGCGGCTGTGAGGACGGCGGAGTGCCAGGTCGATACCCAGTCGGACAATCGTATTCCGATCCACACCCGCGAGTTCAGCTGCGCCCTGTTGCAACGTGGCATCGCGCATCTGTTTAATGGCGTGACGCCCGCTAATATGGCCGATTTCGTGACCAATGACACTGGCTAATTCTGCCTCATTTTCTGCCGCTGACATTAACCCGGTGTTGATATAGACAAAACCGCCCATAGTGGCAAAGGCGTTAACGCTTTTATCATTCACCACCTGAAATGTATAAGGAATGTCATTGCGTTTGCTCTGGGCTGCCAGTCGCTGACCAATATCATTAATGTATTGAGTGATGGCTTCATTGCGGTAAAGCCTGACTTCGCGGCTGACCAGTTGTTGGTTAATCTGCTGACCGATCTCAACTTCTTTGCGGTCAGACAGATTAGAGAGCTGCAGAACTTCGACGCCGCGCATTACCCCACGTAGAATATCGCCGAAGGAAATGGCTTTGGACGGCAAAGCCGACCCTAGAAACAGACTCAGGGTAATCAGACAGGACACCACCGCATAGGGCCAGTGCCGAAGGAAAGAACGGGGAATGATGGCAAGGGGCTTAAACATGGCTGATTTGTGTAAGAAGGAATCTAAACAAGCAACGCTAGACACAATACAGACTGCATCCAGCGCTTTATTAGATTTTGCGATCGCAAACTGAAAAGCGGCTGGGCGCTCAATCTAAATAGACGCAGCCTCAGCACCTCAAGTTTCATTAGACCTGTCCGAGAACTGGAGTGAAAGCCGCCGGAGGGGGCTTCCACTCCAATTTCCGAATGAGTCTATTGTATAACACGACTTGGAAGGTTATTTTGAAAGCCTTGCTGAGCAAGGCTTTCAAAATAACTCATTTTTCCGTTCTGGCACGAAGAAATGGGGGTTAGCGCACCCTTCGGGTGCGCTAACCTTCCAAGTCGTGTGTATAAGAAGGCAGAGGACAAAGGACAGAAAAGTAAGGTTTTCCTGATGGCTCATGGCTCATGGCTCATGGCTCATGGCTCATGAAAATTCTATATTCATGCCAGATTTGACCACAAGTGCTGCCCCATTCACCCAGCCATTCTAAATATCAATCGCGCTGTAACCCCGATCTCAGAAGAGATCGAGCGTTCTTCTGCATTAATCTAGAGGGCGGGATGCGATCGCGGCATAAAAGGGGTCACCTCCGCCCAAACCCAACAGTTGCAAAAAAGGAGAGACTGTCGGTGCTGCACGGATGACAATCTCCGGCGAACTCAACCCAGGCCCTGAGGCAAGGTAGCCTTTCACCAGCGCCACCCGATCGGGTTCCGAGCCATCACGCCAAGCCTGGATCGCTTTCTGATAAAACATGCGGTTAGAAAAGCTCACAATGACGATTCCACCCGGTTTGAGGATACGGAAAATTTCGCTGAAGATAGCTTCAGGATATTGTAAATACTGGACAGAAACCGCATTCAACACCGCATCAAATTGCCGATCGGGAAAGGGTAGTTTAAGATCCTGATTCAAATCTTGCACAAAGAAGCGATCCAGGCGGGAATTACGAGCCAATTCTGCCGCATTCAGTCCATGGCCTTCCACACGCTCGAACTCCATGTCTTCCGGCAAATGAGAAACCCAACTGCTCATCAAATCCAAAATGCTGCTTTGAGGCTGCAGACGCTCGCGGTACAGCCCGGTCAACTGTTGAATGAACCCCTCATCAACATGAGTAACAAAGCGAGGCTCTGCATAAAAGAGCGTATCATCAGTGTCGTCGAGCTTCGTGCGTTGAACAGGTTGAAGCAGCACAATCAGGGAAGAATCAAGAACAATTTCACTATACCTATATCTTGGAACTTACTGTCAATCTTGGTTCAGTCAAAAAATAATGGGATCGTCTCCCTGCAGAAAACGATCCAATTATTTTTGTAATCTTCCTGAATCAGGCACACTTCTGGGAAATTGGGGAAGATTCGAAGCAGTCCTGGTCTTTTGAAGCAATGGAATGTTGTAACGAAGAAGGAAGCCAAAAATTCAGCGCATACCACGTTTGTAGATCGAACGTTCCATTAACAGATAAACCAAAAAATTTTTGTACCGTATTGACGGCTGTCTGGGTTTTGCTGCCAAAGTCCCCATCAATTGCACCGTCGTAGCACCCTAATAACTTCAGTACAGTTTGTAGATGTAAAACGCGATCGTTGCGATCGCCAATTTTCAAATCAACCGGTTCCATTACGCGAATTGCAGTCCAACCTTGAGTTTTCATAGACCAGATACCGTCCCGATCGTTGCAGAATTGATGAACACTTCCAGTTTCGAAGCTGGAGGTATATTTTCATGTCTGCGTACGGGTATAACTTCTGCGCGATCGCAAAAGGCAGGAAGTAGAGGGCAGGAGGCAGGAGGCAGGAGGCAGGAGGCAGAGGGCAGAGGGCAGAAGGGAAAGGTTGACTACAGGGTTTACACTTTTTGTTATGTGCTCATCTGTTTCCGTAGTGCGATCGCGTCTCCTGGTCAATTGCCACGAGCTATTATATGTACTCCCAATTATCAAAAACAGCCGCTTGTCCGTAGTAGGTGCCGTTTTTATCAATGAGATTCCATACTGTCGCCGGCGCGATCGCGAACCGTTTCCCGCTCTTCGAAATCCTGACCCCAGAATAGTTTTCAATGTAGCCTTTGCTGGACACTTCATTCAGTAGCCGCGCCCGTTCTATTCGATTGGGCACCTCTGCCGATTTCCTGGAAGGCAAAACGGTCAACTCCTGCCAGCTCATCTCAAAGAGGGCCAGTGCCATCTTATTGCCGTAATTGAAGAGCGGATCTGCAGCAGTGTCATGGGAGAGCAGGACAAAAGGCGCAAAAAATGCTTCTCGCGCTGCCTCTACCTCGCTCAGGTTCGGATCGAGCAAATCGCGTCCAAGATAACGGCGAAAACTCTCCCGCAGAGCATTCACATGCTCCACCAGATAAAGATTCTTGTCGTCAGGCTCAGGAAATGCTGGCATTTTTCAAATCTTGTTTCAGGAGTGAATTTACTACTATTACACATGACTTGGAAACACGACTCGGAAGGTTATTTTGAAAGTCTTGCTCCGCAAGGCTTTCAAAATATATAGCGGTTCCCGTGCGACTGAAGTACATGGAAATGTGCCCCTGCCTTCGGCAGGGGCACATTTCCATACCTCACTAGCCTGAGAATTGCTATAGCACTACGAAAATAGACAAAAAACTCAAAACCAGACGTAGTCAACCTTTCCCTTCTGCCCTCTGCCCTCTGCCTCCTGCCTTCTGCTATAAGCCATTTTCCCGTTCTAGCCTGAAGAAATGAGGGGTAGCACCCTCGAAGGGGGCGCTAACCTTCCAAGTTGTGTGGAAAACTACCCCATGTCCTGATAGCGAGCCAGACGACGTTTGAGAATTTGAACCCGTTGCGCGATCGCAGACCAATCCCTCGCCTGAATTGCCTGTTTAGGAAATAACTGACTAGAAAGCCCCACCGCGATCGCCCCCGCTTGCAGAAACGCGATCGCATTATCCAACGTCACCCCACCCGTCGGAATCAAAGGAATCTGCCCCAAAGGTCCCTGCAAACTTTGGATATAGCCCTCATTTCCCATAGCCTGAACCGGAAACACCTTCACCGCACTAGCGCCAGCCTGCCATGCTCCAACAATTTCGCTGGGCGAGAGTGCCCCCGGTACCAGCGGGATCTCGCATTCCCTTGCCGCCTGCAGCAACGCTCGATCCCCATGGGGACTGAACAGAAATTGCGCCCCCGCCGCGATCGCCCGCTGCAACGGCTCCATAGCCAGTAACGTTCCCGCCCCAATCCAACACTGCGGCAGCTCCGAACGGAGTTGGGCAATCAACGCCGCTGGACGATCGCAATTCCAGGTAATTTCAATCAATTGCATTCCCTCAGCAGCAGCCACCCGCGCCATTTGCAGCCCCAGCTCAAACTGAGGCACCCGAATCACCGCGATTGCCCGCTGCTGACGCAATTGTTGCAACCAAAAAGTATCTGTCACCCAACAGTGCCTGAGTTAAGGAACTGGGAGAGAGAATAGCATCAATACCAGCAAAACCGCTAAATGTCTCCAGCAGGCGATTCAAACTTCAAAATCAAAAACATAATCCTTGCATTTAAATCCTTAGCAAAGTTGTTATAGCGGTTTGCCATGGAATTCAGTACCTGGGTTGGGTAGGGGCTTGGCAATGCCAAGTCCACCCAAGTTTTCTGTACTGAACCAGACTGAAAATTGCTATCGCATCGATGAAATAATGCCAAATCGCTCCAATTTTAAACACGACTTAGAAAGTTATTTTGAAAGCCCCGCGCTGCAGGGCTTTCAAAATAACCTATTTTTTAGCGTCAGCACAAAGGAACAAGGTTTAGCACTCCCTTCAAGACACTAACCTTCCCAGTCGTGCCTAAAATTGCTGGTTCAGCAACTCCGAGAGTTTTCCAGATTATCCCCAATACTGTTCAGTTAAAAAATGGCAACTGGAGTTGCAGCAACAAGAACAAAGTCCTAATAGTCCCGTAGGATGGGCAAAGGGCAAGCGCCCGTGCCCATCACAGGATATAGATGGGCACGCTTTGCTTTGCCCATCCTACGGCTTAAACCGAACAGTATTGAGATTGTCCCTTGACTCGAATGTAGCATCAATGTAGTATATTAGAGAAGCTCGTTGCCGATCCGCCGAAGCTCTATACTCTCATAGCAAAATTCAACGGAAGGAAGTTTTCCTTCCCGCAAACCTTTGAGGATTTTCGATAGCAAACCTCTACCTCTAAATATGGAGAGTTTTTGAAGATGTTTAAAGCAAAACAATTAGAAAGCCTTAGTTAATCACGAAGACATTGTTCTAGATTGGAATCCACCCACACCTTTAAGATTCCGCATAAGAGTCTTTGTCCCATAACAGCAATCCAATGAATTGGCAATTGTAAGCAAAGCATACGACTGGGCTGACATAGCTAATTTGGTGCAATAGAGTTAGGTTATCGAAAAGGCGATAATCCTGACTCGATGAACCTCGGCAGCACTAAAGTGCCGACTACGAACTTTGCAGCACAATTGTAGTTGTGTCAAAGCACTATTCCTCTGCAAACTAATGCAAAGGAAACACCGAATCGCAAGTATCCAAAGCAAAACACCCCATTTCCTATTTCCTATGACGTCTAACCACATCAGCCAGTCTCGTCTGGTCAAAATCAGCAAATATCTTAGCAAATACCTGCGGCATTCCCCTGAAGAACTGGGGCTTACCCTTGAATCAGGAGGATGGGTCAAAGTAGACGACCTCCTGGCAGCTTCTGCTAAACGACAGTTTCCAATCAGTCGCATTGAGCTGGAAACAGTCGTTGCCTGCAATGACAAACAGCGATTTGCCTTCGACGATAGTCACAAAAAAATCCGAGCGAACCAGGGGCACAGCGTCGAGGTCAATCTTCAGTTAGAGCCAGCTATTCCACCCGCAGTCCTTTACCACGGCACCGGACACCGCGCAGTAGAATCAATTCTAAGCCAGGGGCTGCGCAAAATGTCGCGCCACCATGTCCACCTTTCCCAAGAGACCGAAACCGCCCGAAAAGTGGGGGCACGGCACGGTCGCCCTGTTATTTTTGCCGTTGATGCAACCGCAATGCAAGCAGCAGGATTCACCTTCTACTGTTCCGAAAATGGGGTTTGGCTAGTCGATCGAGTGCCGCCAGAGTACCTGGAAAAAGTTTAGCGATTAGCGATTAGCCATTGACGGTTAGGAACAAGAATTAAATAAAATGAGGATCTTGTAGGGGCAATCCCTTGTGGTTGCCCCAATATGGCAGGGTACCCACAAGGGGCACCTCTACAGATTGACAAATTATTAAATTCTCATTCCTTAGTGATTAGCCATGGGGATCGGGCTACTGACGATTAGCCATGAACCATGAACGATGAACCATGAACGATTAAACCATGAACGATGAACCATCATAACGACACCTTCAATCACGCCTACCAGCATCGGGGCTTATTAGGTTCAGGATGGCGACCGCTGAATCGTCAGGTTGAGTGGGGTTATTTGCTCCATCTACTGCTGAACGATACAGAAGAACTTGTTCAGCAAACGCTGGATATTACCAGCGATATTGCAGATGCCCTGGGTCGCAAAGACTATCCCTGGTGGGCGAATCTTTTCAACGTTTTCTCAGAAAATACGCGCTATGAATTGGACGAATTTTGGGAGTATATTACTCCCAATCTGCCTGAGCCTAATCGTCGCGATAAAGAAACGCTCAAGATAGAGACACCTCTGAGTCAACAGGTGAGTCGCGATAATATTCCGATTGATTTTGTGCTCAAACAATTGCAGGAAATTGCTGTCCTCAAAATTCTAGATGTTTTGGGTCGCCCTGACCTGATTACCCAAGAATATCAGGAGCGCAATTTTTACTACCCTCTCGATCGCTTTACCCGCTGGGATCGTTTAGAGGTACTGGGTACGGTGTACGCACACTGGAATCAGCCGCAAATCTGGCTAGAACTCTCTTCTAGCGAGCGGGGGAAGCGGACCTATACTCTGATTGCGAACGATTTAGGATCGTGGGCGAACAAGGCAACTTACAACCTGGCTATCATGTTAAGCGGCTATCAGAGTCGCGTCGGACAGGTGCAAAGTCAGTTTGCGATTCGGCAGTTTCCGCCAGAGATTCAGAGCTTTACGGATACAGTTCAGGAGGCCATTTTCAACCAGCAACGATTGGCAGTGTTGGTGTGCGGAGCGCCAGGAACTGGTAAAACAGCCTGGACTCAGGCTGTAGCCAAGGAAATTCTGGTGCAGTTGGGCTACGTTATCTTTATTCTGGATCGCGACGGGGTAGAGAACTTCGTTCCTCCCAGTTACCTGGAACGGGTCGCCATTATCTTGAATGAGGCAGATAATCTGGCCCAGAATCGTGCCAGTGAAGTCGCTCAACGCAGCGGTACAACGGAACATATCCTCAGTTTGTTGGATGGAACGCTGTATCAGAGTGTCGTAGATGAGTCGGGGAGACGATCCCAACAACGGTTGGTTGTCCTGATGACCTGCAACACGACTGAACGGCTGGATCCAGCCCTGTTGCGCAAAGGTCGGGTAGATTTAACCTGCGAATTTACTCACCAATTTGTTTAACCAGAAGCAAACGCTAAACAACTGCGAATAGAACTGTTTAGTTTTTTCTACGCATAACTTATAGCAAAAGGCAGGAGGCATAGGGCAGAAGGCAGAAGGGAAAGGTTGACTACATCTGGTTTTGAGCTTTTTGTTCTGTCCTAAGCGATATGACTACTGCTATAGCATTTTATTTTGAAAGCCTTGGCTAGCAAGGCTTTCAAAATAAACCTTCTGGAAAACTTACATCAAGATATAGGAATACCCCCAATACTGTTCGGTTTAAGCAGTAGGATGGGCAAAGTGAAACGTGCCCATCTATATCCTGTGATGGGCACGGGCGCTTGCCCTTTGCCCATCCTACGAGACTGAAATTGGGTAAATTCGTAGTTGGCACTTTAGTGCTACCGAAGTCTATCGAGTCAGGGCGTACCCAACAATTGGGGGAGCCGATGGGTAGTGGTGTGACATACCTAAAATTGTACAAATTCGTAGTTGGCACTTTAGTGCTGCCGAGGTCTATCAAGTCAGGATTATCGCCTTTTCGACAACCCAATTCTATTGCACCAAATTAGCAATGTCAGTCCAGTAGGGTGGAATAGCGCTTACTTAAGCGACGATTGAGCGCGGAAAGCCTTGAAAATTCCTAGGGTGGACAGTGTCGACCAACCTTATGTAAGCGCCATTCACGGGTAGGGTGGACATTTCCAGCCTGCTGCTGTTTTCTCCATTTGAGGTGATTGATGGACAATGCCCACCAACCGAGACCTTCGCGGGTGGGCATTGCTCATCAAAAAGCCGCGTTTGGCATCCTTGAACGCTCAAGAGCAATGCCCACCCTACACAAAAGATCTCCTTATTTCTAGACTCCCCCAAACTCTGGATATGCCCATCGAGTAAGGTTTACAGCCTTTTCGACAACCTATACTCTATTCATCAAATTAGGCGTGTCGCTCCACTACAACTACTATGATTCGAGTCTTCCCATTCAGTTGGTTTCCCAACGAGTGGGAAGATGAGCCTAATCATCTCCGCGTTTTTCGCGGTAATGTTTCCATTCAGTTGGTTTCCCAGCGAGTGGGAAAATTCCACCTCCGCACCGTGTGGACGGAGGACAAGGATGTTTCCATTCAGTTGGTTTCCCAGCAAGTGGGAAGCCTTGAAAGACTTGAGTGTTAAGGAGGATTAACAGTTTCCATTCAGTTGGTTTCCCAGCGAGTGGGAAGGCAATGTTTGAAAAGGGAAAGCATGTATATCACCCGTTTCCATTCAGTTGGTTTCCCAGCGAGTGGGAAGGACGATTTTGGGAGTATGGCTTATGTTACATAAGCGTTTCCATTCAGTTGGTTTCCCAGCGAGTGGGAAGGATGTTCAACATCACTGATGGGTTGGGCTTGACCACCACGTTTCCATTCAGTTGGTTTCCCAGCGAGTGGGAAGGCGGAATTCCATCGGCTCTTCGGAAGGTGCTAGATGGTTTCCATTCAGTTGGTTTCCCAGCGAGTGGGAAGGGTCGGGGTTTGAAACCCTGACGATTAGGGAATTGTAGCAGGCTATTTTCGTGGGATGCTAAAGCGCATCTAAAGATTTGAGAATCTATCGCAACAAGAAGCGCTCTGCAGCGGCTGAAACCCTTACAGGACAAGGGAGCCGGGGGATCTGACGAAATAATCAGGGTTTCAGCCTTCGCCCGACTCCAAGAATTGCCCAGGTAAACTGTCAAGTTCCTCATCGGCAAAAGGAGTGTTTTATGCCTGGCAATGCGATTGTATACTGTATGAGACAGCAGGTGTGTCAGCCCCCTCCATCCGATATTGCCTTAACTTGGCAGGCTTTAAAATAGGGTGTTAATACCATTTTGGATTTTAGATTGCCGATTTTGGATTGAAGAAAAGATCACTGGGCAAGTGTCCCATTTGGGCGGTCATTCTACCAATTTCATAAAATTGCATTTCCAAGTCAAATTGGTATAAGGATCGAAGTTTTGGGAGCAAGCCCATGAACCAAACGATGAAGCGGCCTTCTTCCTGGCTGGCAACGGGCATTCAGATGAACCCAGCTGATAAGAATCGGCTCTTTCATTTTACCCATGAGTTGCAGTCTAGACTTGAGCATTTGTTGGAAAAACGGAAGATGGAAGGGTTGGTTTCAGATGAGGAGGCTGAGTTAGCGGGATTGTTAGAACTCGATCGAATCTTCAGTTTCATTAATGCCAAATTTGCATCTCAACCGTGGCCATTCGCGAACTCACCCAACGGCTCGGCTTCAATATTCAGATATTAAGAACTATTGCGGACGATTGTTAACGTCTGTTGCAACTTTGTTGAATCTTTGCAAATCCTGTCCAGTCGAGAAAGCCGCTGTGATACTATGCTGTCCAATAAAAAGGCGCGATCGCACCTTTTGGATAAACACCTTGGTTGTAAGCGATTGGGAGAAAACCTTTGTCAATACGGGTTGCTGTGGTCGGTTCGGGTCCGGCGGGGTCTTCTGCCGCTGAGACATTAGTAAAAGCAGGGATTGAAACCTATCTGTTTGAACGCAAATTAGATAATGCTAAACCCTGTGGTGGGGCGATCCCGCTCTGCATGGTGGGCGAGTTCGATCTACCGCCAGAGATTATTGACCGCCAGGTGCGGAAGATGAAGATGATATCGCCTTCGAATGTTGAGGTGGATATCAATATTGTTAAAGATGATGAATATATTGGCATGTGCCGCCGTGAGGTGCTGGATGGGTTCATGCGCGATCGCGCCGCAAAATTAGGGGCCAAGCTGATCAACGGTACGGTACATACCCTGGACATCCCCACCAACGACACCGATCCCTATACGATTCACTATGCCGACCATTCCAATGGCGGCTCGGCGGGCATTCAAAAGACGCTGCAGGTGGATGTGGTGATTGGGGCTGATGGCGCTAATTCCCGTATTGCCAAGGCGATTAAAGCAGGGGACTATAACTATGCGATCGCATTCCAAGAACGCATTCGCCTGCCCGACCCTCTCATGACCTACTACGAAGATTTAGCGGAAATGTACGTCGGCGACGACGTATCCCCCGACTTCTACGCCTGGGTTTTCCCCAAATACGACCACGTTGCCGTCGGCACTGGCACCATGCGCGTCAACCAGGCCAAAATCAAAAGCCTGCAGGCTGGAATTCGTGCCCGCGCTGCCAAACGGCTAGAAGGCGGTAAAATCATCAAAGTCGAAGCCCACCCGATCCCAGAGCATCCTCGTCCTCGCCGCGTCGTCGGTCGCGTCGCGCTGGTCGGAGACGCCGCTGGCACGGTCACCAAATCTTCTGGTGAGGGCATCTACTTTGCCGCCAAATCTGCCCGCATGTGTGCCGAAACCCTGGTCGAAACCACCAACAACGGCAAACGCCTGCCCACCGAAAAAGACCTGAAACTCTATCTCAAACGGTGGGACACAAAATACGGCATGACCTACAAAGTACTGGATCTGTTGCAATCCGTCTTCTATCGTTCCGATGCCACCCGCGAAGCTTTTGTCGAAATGTGCGCCGATCTAGACGTGCAAAAGATGACCTTCGACAGCTACCTGTACAAAACAGTCGTACCTGCCAATCCCCTGGTGCAGCTGAAAATTACCGCCAAAACCATCGGCAGCCTGATGCGGGGTCACGCATTGGCTCCCTAGCTATGCCTTGCATTCAAAACCAATAAATTTTACGAACAGCCAGAGGGAAAGATATTCTCTCTGGTTTTCGTTTGCAAGAGCAGATTCAGGTTGATTTGAGCACAACAGAATCTGGATGAATCGGCAATTGCAGTGAGCGCGATCGCACCACCCGTGCCATCCCGAACAAGATTAGACATGAACCATAAATCTGCATAATGTTCGTAAGTCAAAGTCGTAATGCTAGAATCTCAACAGAAGCAGCGATACGTGTATAGAACTGACTTTTGGATATATAGCACTACAATAATAGATTAGGGCACAACAAAAGTGCAAAAGCCAGATGTTGTCAACCTTTCCCTTCTGCCGTCTGCCCTCTGCCTCCTGCCTTTTGCTATAACACAATACAAAGGGAAAAACTGATGCAAAATGCACTTGATATTACCCGTTATTTTCTGTGTCGAGTCGATCGAGAAGCGGGATACGATTTCTCCACTCAAGCTGCAGAAGCTGGTCTACTATGCTCAGGCTTGGAGTTTAGTGCTCAGAAACCAAACTCTGTTTGAGCAAGACATTGAAGCTTGAATATCTGGGCCTATAGTGCGGGTTTGGGATGAATATCAAGCCTACAAATACAGAGACATTCCAGCTCCAGGCACGTTGGCAGCAACCTTTGACGCTGACGAGTTGGAGGTTTTGGAAGAGGTGTGGGATGCATATGGCGATTTAAGTGCCAAGCGCCTTCAAGATCTGATCCATTCCGCCCCCCCCTGGTTGAATGCCCGTCAGAGCTTAGAACCCGCTCAAAAATCAACCCATACGATCTCTCATACAGATATGAAGTCATATTATGCCAATTTTGTGGAGGCATAATTGGGTAAAAAACGCAAAATCCCTAAACCTGCTCAAAAAATTGGCGCAAGACGAATCCCAGCATCTGCTGTTCAATTCAGGGTAAAAGCGACCGACTCATCATTTCCCCAGATGTCGTAAGCCTTGACAGTGACATCCTGGCCGCTATAGCTGCTCGTCCAACTGCCTGGAATAATCAGATTAGTGACGTAATTGGTCGCAGAACTGCTCCAGGGTTCTGGGTCGAAATGGGGAACGTCAGGATACTCCACATCTGGGTCGATCGAATTAAAGCCGATTCGTTGATTAAGGTCAAGGGTATGGCTAACAGCGACACCGCCAATCGCCACCTCAACTCGATTCAACAAGGGCATATCATCATTGGTGGATTCATACTCCACTGTGACATCGCTACCTGCAGTCGGGCTAGCAGTCACAACGGTCAGTGCCTGGCTATAGGAATCAGTGCCTGCGCCATTATAGTTATAAGGCTCGAAGAGCAACATTGGGTGCATATGCGGGTCGAATCCATAAAATTTTATGTTGTTCGGACCATACTGAGTGAGCTGATAGTTGAAGGATTTATCAGTCCCAACCCTCACTTCAAAATGAACATGGGGAAATGTTGCGCTCCCCGATTGTCCCAGTTTACCGATGACAGTGCCTTGCGTTATCGGAGATCCCTTCACCCAACCATTATTGTTGACAATATCATCGGTACCATCAGTGCCGCTAGCGCCATCATCGTAGAGGTGACAATACCAGGTAAAAAACTGGGTCAAGGTTCTGCCATTGTAGGTAATCGGGGAAGAAAATGTATGCTTCAGGACGATTGTATGGCCGCACGACGAATAGGTGCTGTACCGGTCGAATTCCCCATCAACAGGCGCAACAACGTCGTCTCCCACCGACCCTTCAATGTCGATTGCTCGATGGAAATCGTATGAACTCGAACTCGACAGGATGCGCGGCCCAAAGGTCGAGCGCAGGTTGTCGTAGCTGCTGCTAGTTGCTGGGAATGTTGTGGTATTGGAACCATTATGCATGTCTGCAAATGCAGCTACGATATCGTCGTAGTCAGCCTGGGCGGGGAACTGGGGAAAGCCAAACAACAGCATCCCAACCGCAAGGCAAAGAAGTAAGCCAACCTTCATCGCAGTCAACACAGTTTTCATCGGTCGCATTTCTCCCTATGGCATAGATGGAGTTGTAGCATCCTTGAACCTTATCTACCCATGCTAGCAAGAGCATTTGAAGGCGGTCAATAGCACTTCGCTGGCTAGGGATGGAAGTTTCTGCATGGTGTGCAGCCTCCCAATTCTTCTAGAACTTCGTATACCAATGCTCGATCGGCTAGAGCTGTGTGGCGATCGTTCAAGTGATTCCGTTAGACTGTGGCAAGCACGAAAAAAATGCTGGCTGAAAACCCACTGCGAGCTGTGGATATTGGGTTAAGAAAGGGGGAGTGTTATGAAGCAAAATACTTTGTCTGTCCTTACGGTTGGGCTGATAACGCCATTGGTTGCAGGCATGGGCCTCGTCGGTTTGTCGAGTTGTAACTCGACAAATCCAACAACTGACAGTCAACCAACTGATCGAGAAGTCAAGATTACAGGGTCAGGCAGCACGTATCCGGCGATGGAGGCTCTGGCGGCAGCTTATGAAGCCAGTAAAACAGAAGAAAAGGCCAAAATTGTTTTTCTGCCTCCCAGTCAGTCCGAAAGTGGTATTTCTGGAACGCGAGACGGACTGGTTGATTTGGGCAGTCTCAGTCGGACATTGAAACCTCAAGAAGATGATGGCACGTTGGTGTATTGGGAAGTAGCCAGGGATGCATTGACGGTGGCGACACACCCTGATGTTGAGGGGGTGACAAATTTGCAAACAGACGATCTGAAGGCGATCTACAGCGGTACGACGACGAACTGGCAGCAAGTGGGTGGGCCGGATGCAATGATTGTTGTGCTGGATCGACCAGAAGATGAGTCGGGAAAACGGCTGCTGCGGGAGCACTATCTGGGGCAAGCGCTGGAGAATGCTCCTGATGCGGTGGTTCTTCGCCATGAAAGCGACCTGATTGAAGCCGTGACTGGGACTCCTTACAGTATCGGTGCTTTCTCCCTGGCGTATGCGATCGCAAATCAGCTCGCTGTTAACCGTCTCAGGCTGGATGATGTTGCTCCTACAGTGGAGAATGTCCAGTCAGGCAAGTATCCCATGGTGCGTATCCTGGGTCTTGTCAGCAGGCAGACGCCTTCGACAGAAACGCAAAAATTCATGGATTTTATCTTTAGCAATGCGGGTGCTGAGGCGTTACTGGAGGCTGGTTTTGTACCCTCCGTTCAACAGCAGGAGTAACGTTTCATGAAGCGAAATCAGAAATGGACGATTCCTTTGCCAGCTCGGATACTGTTGGCGTTTTTGGGAATGTGGTTGGTGGGAACGTTTAGCCTTGGCTATTTCTTTACCCGCGCTCTGGAAAAGGGGGTGCAGGAAAAGACGGAGCAAGTCTCTGCGATTATTTTGCGGAACCTGGAGCAGAGACAGGAACTGCTGTTTGTAGAAGCAAGGTGGGTCGCAGACAGAGCTGATGTTGCAGCTGCGGTGGCTGCCGCCGATCGGGCTGAGCTACTACGGCTGCTGCTGCCGATTCGCACGAGTCTGGCCCTGGACTGGGTTAAGATTGTGATGCAGGATGGCTCGGTGTTGGTGAGTTTATACGGGGAGGCGATCGTCTCAGACAAATTGCAGGACAGGGAGGCGATTAACGCTGCCAGGGATGGACTCGACTTATCGGATATTGTTGTTAGCGATGGCGATGCTCCCTCATTGTTGGTAGGATTGACTCCAGTCAAGTCCCAGAAGACTGTGTTGGGGGGGGTGATTGTCGGAACGGCAATCGACATGGAATTGCTTGGGAGCATTCGGGCCAGTCCTGACCAGCATTTAGTTGTCTTCCATCAAGGGCAAGCGATCGCGTCTACCTTACCCAGTGCTGCCATGGAAGGTTGGAAACCGCCGGATGTACAATCACCACCCAGTCAGATAATTATTGCTGGTTCGGGCTACATGGCTAAGAGTGCGAGACTCTCTGGTGCCACAATCTCCGGCATTGAAATTGTTTTGCTGAATCCGCTGGTCTCTCTAAAGCAGGAGCAACAGCATCTGTGGCTGGCAATGGGTGCCTTTTGTTTGGGAGGGGCTGCGATCGCGCTCCTCCTGGGTTTCTGGCTGAGGAACTCCATTACCCGTCGTATTCAACAATTGATCCAGGCAACGCAGGCCCTGGCTACAGGCGATTTAACCGTTCAGATTCCTGTAATGGGCGATGATGAAGTGGGTCAGTTGGCGAGAAGCTTTGAGTTCACGATTGCTCAACTTGAGAGCCGCGATCGTCAATTAGAAGATGCCCTGGCAAATTTGCGCGCAATTATCAACAACCTGGCCGATGGTTTGGTCGTTACTGATATCGCTGGTCGGATTGTCCGCTTTAACCCTGCTTTATTAACCTTGCTGGGGCTGAAAGGCAGCGATTTAGAAGGAAAATTTTGTCAAGACGTATTTGAGGCGAAGTTGGCAGCAATTGAAGTCGGTTCGCGGGAACAGCCCACTGAAGTCTTGACCGCCGAAATTGAGTTGGCTGACAACCATATCGGTCAGGCGTCGGCAACCGCGATCTCGAAGACGACTTCAGCAGATTTAAGCACTACAACCTGCCAACAGAATTGCATCGGTTCGGCGATCCTGATTCGGGATGTGACGAATGAGAAAGAAATCGATCGCATGAAGACAGACTTTATTGCTACGGTCTCCCACGAGTTGCGAACACCGCTGACGTCAGTGCTGGGCTTTGCCGATGCCATCAAGGATAGACTGGAAACTAAAATTGTTCCTGCTTTCTCTGCTGACGACCGCAAAATGCACAAAATACTGGCGCGGATGACGGGAAACCTTGATATTATCATTTCCGAGTCAGAACGCTTGACCGCCATTATTAACGATGTGCTGGACATTGCCAAGATGGAATCAGGCAAGATGGATTGGCAGATGCAGCCTGTCGCCATCCAAGAGGCGATCGAACGTGCGCGTATGACTACAGCATCCCTGGCGAAAGCCAGGGGATTGTTGCTACGTCAGGTGGTCGAGCCGAATTTGCCTGATGTGATGGGCGATCGCGATCGCATCATGCAAGTTTTGATTAACCTTCTGTCCAATGCGATCAAATTCACCGAAGAGGGAGCCGTTACCTGTCGTGCTCGCCGTCGCGATAACGAAGTGCTTGTGAGTGTCATGGATACTGGTATTGGCATTCATCCACAACAGCAGGAACAAGTATTCGAACGCTTCAAACAAGTTGGGGATGTGCTGAAAGACAAACCTAAAGGCACGGGTTTAGGTTTGCCCATTTGCAAACAGATTGTAGAACACCATGGCGGCGAAATCTGGGTCGAAAGCGAACCTGGCCAGGGTAGCACGTTCTCCTTTACTCTCCCCGTTTTGGACCAGACTAAAGTAACAGAAAAAAATTGGAATATTGCGACCCTGGTACAGCAATTAAGAGATCGAACAGCCACTTCAACTGCTTCTCCGCTTAAGGAAAAAGCAAACATTCTCGTGGTAGATGACGACAATGCAATTCGCGAGTTGCTCAGGCAATCCCTGGAAGCCGAAGGCTACATCATTCGCGAAGCCAGAGATGGCGTCGAAGCTATTCAGCAGGTCAAACGGAACCGACCCGATCTCATTCTGCTGGATGTAATGATGCCTCAGATTAATGGTTTTGAGGTGGCAGCAGTGCTGAAAAACGATCCGCAGACTGCTGACATTCCGATCATTATCCTTTCTATCGTAGAGGATCGAGAACGCGGTTTCCGTCTGGGTGTGGATCGGTACCTGACTAAACCTATCAATCGTAGCAAGCTGCTGAAGGAAATCGGTACGCTGCTGTCCCAGGGTAGTTCGAACAAAAAGGTGTTAGTGGTGGATCGCAATGCTTCCACCCTGGCGGTCTTATCAGAAGCATTGCAAGCCCAGGGCTACACTGTTGTTGAGGCATTGGGGGAGGAGGAATGTATTGAGAAAGCCCTGTCCCACGAACCAGATTTAATTATTATTGACTCTGTCTTATCAGAACAGCAAAATCTGGTGAAGACCTTAAGATTTGAAAAAGGACTGGAAAAACTCTGCTTTATTTTACTGAGTGAGAACACATCCGATCGCGAAAATCTCTAGAACAATCAGCCAGGTTAGAGGCTTTAATCCTGTCCTTTATTGGCTGCTAAGCTTCTGTAGAAGGACACTGAACCTCAATACTGTTCGGTTAAAAAAACGGCGACTAGAAGTTGTGGCTACAAGAACACGTCCTCACAGGCCCGTAGGATGGACACAAGCGCCCGTGCCCATCACAGGATAAAGATGGGCACGCTTTGCTTTGCCCATCCTACGTCTTAACCCGAACAGTATTGCACTGAACCTTGCCTGACCTGGGCACAAATTTCCTTAGAGTCATTAAAAATTCAGGGCGGAGAGAGGGGTCTGGCTGTTTGAGATAATGGAGCGAGCGGGTTCTTTCTCATCAGCGGTCGGGGAGTGTTGCTGGGTTGCTGGCTATTTAATAATTACTGAATTACTACTAGAAAGATGATGCGGCAGTCTAAATGGATTCCAGGAACTGAGGTGACTCGACATGCAGGCAGTCCGATTCCTGAGGGGATGGATTTCTTTGTTGCGCCGCCGCCTGACATCGGTCAGGTGGTTTCTGCAGAGAGTACGTTGACGGTTTCGAAACATCCGATGCCACCCGAGAGACGCTTGATGGTGTCGTTCCTGGTGGGTGTGCCGGTCGCTGTCATGGTTTTGTTGATAATGTCCTTCACCATCGAGGCAATGGTTGTGGCGGTTATTCCGGCTGCGATCGCAGGATCTCTAATCTATTTTTTCACCAGATTTTCTCATCAGTGTTCGTATGTGGGCGAGCAAGGGATGGTTGAGTTCAAAATCAGTGGTTCGCGATCGGCTGAACCGAAGGCAAATCTGCTCCGATTCAAAGAGGCTGAAAATCTCTATACCAGCCAGACTCGACATTACTACAACGGTGTTTATACCAGCACATTTTATGAGTACAAATGGACTCGAGGTTCAGGTCGCGATTACAGGTTAACTGGGAGTTACCGCAGCGAGAAGGGACAACCCAAAGATAAAGATAAGTGGCACTTTGCCAGTTCAGCAGAAGCGATCTGGAGTGGCTATAAGTTGCAAGCGATTAGCAATCAACTCGACAAGTTGGGTTATGCTGAGTTCCCCATGCAAGGCAATCCTCAAGCCGTCCGGGTTGGCAGTGGTTTCCTGGAATTTGTGTTGAAAGATGGTACAGCTCAACGGGTTGATGTGAACGATATGAGAGATATTAAGCTGGGGTCGGGTTTGTTCCAGTTTGCTCATCATGATGCTCGCTGGTGGTCGGGTCGAGGGAAATATGCTTTCACCTATGGGAAACTGCCGAATGCCAGGTTGTTCTTGCTGTGCCTGGATAAATTGGCAGGAATTCGCTGGTCATAGCGGGGCTGTCTGAAACAATAGCAACGATATAGCAATTCTCAGGCTAGTGAAGTATGGACACGACTTGGAAGGTTAGCGCCCCCAAAGGGGGCGCTAACCCCCATTTCTTCGTGCCAGAACGGGAAAAGGGTTATTTTGAAAGCCTTGCGGAGCAAGGCTTTCAAAATAACCTTCCAAGTCGTGCATGGAAATGTGCCCCTGCCGAAGGCAGGGGCACATTTCCATGTACTTCAGTCGCACGGGAACCGCTATAACCTCAAACCTGATTAACCCGGTTTCAGCTGGACGGGGCTAACCGCTTGCGTAAGGAATCAGCCCGACGCTTTGCAGTGGAGTTTTTGGGATCGTGTTTCAGCGATTTCTCATAGGCTTCCAGGGCTTGCGAGGCCAGTTGTTTGCGTTCGTAAGCATGACCGAGATTGTTGAGAGCAACGACATACTTCGGCATTGCCTTCAAGGCTTCTTTGTATTGGCGGATGGCCAGATCGTATTGCTCCTGGGCAAAGTAAGCATAGCCTAATGCATTGCTAATGCGAGCAAATCCCTCAGTGTCTTCCAGATCCTGCGCTCTCAGCGCTTTTTTTAAATAAACAGCGGCCTGGTTAAATAGTTTTTTCTCCAAATAGATACTACCCAACTGATACAAATCCTGAGCAGTGCCCTTTTCTTTGCTGAGTTTGGACAGCAGTTTCGAGAGTTGGCTTTCCGTTTTTCTGGTTCTAAAGATCTGGAAAAAAATGACGCCACTTGCCACTGCCAGGAACGCAACCAGAATTGTTAGATAGGTAGAAGGAAGAAGATTAGCCATGGTTTTAAGCTGGCATCCAGAGATGGGCAAAAATAAACATTTAAAAGGACTCGTCTAAATTTATAAGGGATGTTGGGCGCGATCGCAGCGAACTTCAGACCCCTTTAAGGTTCGGGTCACAATTTGGAAAGTTAGCGCTCCCGAAGGGAGCGCTAACCCCCATTTCTTCGTGCCGGGACAGGAAAACGGGTTATTTTGAAAGCCTTGCTCCGCAAGGCTTTCAAAATAACCTTCCAAGTTGGGTCGGGTCTAGGTTTCAGGTTTCAGGTTTTAACGTTTAATTTTTGCTTTCCAGCCCCGATTTGCCCAGGGTAAGCCCCACCGCAGAGCCTGCTGTTCCAACCAACCTTCGCGTTGCCAACGGCGAATGTTGTCGCTCACCTGACGGTACAGCGCATCATATTGCAATCCCCTGGGCATCACAACACAAAGAGGTTCTGTTGAAAGCAAAGAAGGAATTAAATGATATTCGGGATATTCCTGTACCCAACCGCTGAGAACGCTAACATCAGCAGCAAAGGCAACCGCATCCCCAGACTCTAGTCGAGATCGCGCTTCCTGATAGGAGGCAACACCAATCAGTCGTGCCTCTGGTAATCGATGGCGCACAACTGCAATGGTGCTGGATCCAGCCAGGACGGCAATGGTTTGCTGGCGGATATCCCCTAGACGCTCCACAAACGGATCGAGCGTTATCAGAGCCGTGCCATCCAGATAGTAGGCATCGCTGAATTGCACCTGATGCGATCGCGGTCGGGTTGCTGTCACTCTAGCAATGGCGAGATCGACACGATCTTCCACAACAGCCAACAGCCGATCTCGATTGGACAAGGGTTGCAAAACCACTGCCTCTGGATTTCCCAACAATTGCTCCCCCAGACGTCGAGCCAGGTCAATTTCGAGACCCTGCAATTGTCCCGCTTCATCCCTAAACCCCAGAGGTCGAACATTGTCCTTGACGCCAACAACCAAATAGCCCCGCTCAACAATCTCTGCTAGCTCTGCCGCCTGAGAAGGTCCCATTCGAGCAAGCAACACTACAAGCGAGGTCATGCCAATACAAAGACCCAACCTCAGCAAACGACCGCCAATTGCCAAAAAATGCATAGGCAAGCCCGACATGCCAATATCCAACACCTGGACAAAGACCGCTCTACCGCTCCAGCAAGGAACGATGAACGATGACACACTCACAACAGACCATCAATCCTGCTTCGCCCGTTCCACAACCTGGGTAAACGCATGAGGATCGGCAATCGCCAAATGGGCCATCATCTTGCGATTCAGCTGAATATTCGCTTTCTTCATCTGACCCATTAACTTGCTATAGCTCACCCCATTCAAACGCGCTGCTGCATTGATGCGAGCAATCCAGAGGCGGCGAAAATCGCGCTTGCGCTTGCGGCGATCGCGGTAGGCATTGCGCAATGCCTTCATCACCTGCTGATTGGCAATGCGAAATAGCTTCGAGTGGGATCCCCGATATCCTTTCGCCAGTTTGAGAATTTTTTTGCGGCGCTTGCGAGCAACGTTACCGCGTTTTACCCGTGACATAGTTAGCGTTTAGTCGTTCAGCGAACGAATGCGATGGTGTGCAATCAATTACGATGGTGTGCAATATTTATTGCGATAGTGTGCAATAAATCAAATAAAAATTGTAAATGCTTAAAGATATGGCAGCATCAACCGGATATTTTCCTCGTCCCGTTCGTGCGCCTGAGCAATATGGGACAGTTTCCGCTTGCGAGCGGTTGTTTTCTTCTGCAACATATGATTTTTGAAGGCTTTGCGGCGCATAATTTTGCCGCTTCCAGACACTCTAAAACGCTTAGCAGCAGCTTTGCGGGTTTTCAGCTTGGGCATGGGCTAGACCAGAATCGACACAATTTACAATCCTACATCCCTTTTATAATTTTTCGCAAGTCCGGCCAAATCAGCAGAAACCCAAAGTTCAAGCAGCAACTGCTGAAACGAGGCAAAATGAGTTTGAAGTTGGAATTGTTGGCATGGGCAGGTCATTGTTGAACAAGATCGTCAAATGGGTTGTTGCCTGTTGGTTGGGGATCGCGATCGCGCTGGGCAGCTCTGTGACCAGTTTGCCAGCTACAGGGTTTGTTTTAGACGATGCCCTGACCTATGGTACCCCAGCGGATTTCTCGGATGATTTGCTGGACGCCGCCCGCTGGAGCAACGATGCTCAGTCACTGGTTGAACAGGGCGTGCGGGGGTTGGGAGGCGGCTTGGAGTACGCGATCGCAGCCGACTTCTGCGCTGCGCTCCTGCCCCAATTCATCGATCGTCCGCGTCCCACCTGCAGCGACCTGCAACGGGCCCTGCAACAGGCATTCGATCGCTGGGCAGACGGTCATCCCCAGCTACGATTCGTGAACGCCAGTGCCAGCCTTGCAGCCCAGCTGCCTCCCAGCGATACCAACTTCCCGGCGCAGGGATTCGGGGCCGAAATCGATCTCTTTGCCTTCACCCCCCAGGACTATCCCGATGTCACTGACTATGGAGCCTACACCACATTCTGGTTTCTGAACAAGCAGCCCATCGGCACCAACCACCGCAGACTCTCCGGCAAAACCCTGACCAGTGCCGACATCGTCTTCAATGCCAATGCCTGTTATGTCTTCAGTGCAAATCGGGCACAGGCTGGATGCAACCACTTCGAATCCCTCGCCATCCACGAAATCGGCCACGCGCTAGCCCTCGACCATCCCGATGAATTTCCCCACCGCAACTTTCAACCCGCTCTTCAGACGACCAAAACCGCGATCGCAACCTGCCAGAATCCCAGCCAGGGCTACCAGCATTCCCCAGGCACCGATCCTGCTGCGGTGATGAACAGCGAACTGCTGCTGGAATCGCCCGTGCAACTGACCCTCAGCGCCGACGATCTGAACGGACGCAACTTTCTCTATCCGATTTGTCCGACACCCGCCTGGCCAAAATTCTGGATCTATCTTGCGATCGCGATCCTATGTACCCTCTCTCTCTTCATCGGGCTAATTGCACTGTTGCTCCTCATCAGTTGCAGGCAGCATTCTCAACACAAACGCTCCCGGCACAAGCAGTCAGAAAGCAGGAGGCCAAGGGCAGGAGACAGAAGGCCGAGGACAGAGAGCAGGAAGCAGAAAGCAAGGGGTAGCCGTATCCAAAAATAAGAGCCGTCGTTCTAAGAGCCGTCGTTCAATGGGTAACCTGACATGTTTACCCCCAATATTGTTTGGTTTAAGCCGTAGGATGGTCAAAGCAAAGCATGCCCATCTTTATCCTGTGATGGGCACGGGCGCTTGCCCTTTGCCCATCCTACGGGCCTGTTAGGACGTGTTCTTGTAGCCACAACTTCTAGTCACCGTCTTTTAAACCGAACAGTATTATGTTTACCCCTGCCATTCAGTGGGACATCGCACGACGGCTACAAGTTAAGACGTTCTCCATTCCCCATTCCCCATTCCCTGTTCCCTGTTCCCCAAAAACGTAATACCCCAAATCACCATCTTAGTGCCATATAGCCGCTCTATCCCGGCTCGTTGCAACCAAAATCGTCCTGTTTCTTCCACCATCCCCCCGGACAATCCGCAATCACCCGCAGCGTTCGCGTCGGAGCTATCTTACCCTCGCGGTAGCCGTCAAAGGTATATTCCAGACGATACTCAAATTCGGTACCGGGAGTGGCCCCGCGAGTAGGGAGGCTGCACGCGATCGCCAGCCCCCCCTCCCCCACCGTCTCCACCTCACAGGGAGCCTGCTGATTATCGCTGGCAAAATTGCCCGTCGTACTATACACAATCTCAGGACTGCCCAACCGCAGACGCATCGACTTCCAGGCCCCAGGGGCCTCGATCTCAAACTGCAGCGCCGCATCCGTCTCCCACGACGCAGTTTCAGGCAGTCCCCCCATGCGCAAACTGTGCCCCGTGTTAGCATGACAACCCACCATCGCCACCAACAGCACAGCGACCAGAGCCTCCTGATATTGCATCACGACAGAGCAGTCCTCAATTGTAATCTTCTCCTATAGGCAAAACAGTACCTGGTAACATCTGAGTACGGGCAATGCCAACAGGACGATCAGACAACAATGCCCGCAGCCAATCTGGCTTTGAAGTCACCTTCTCTACACATTATAACAACTGTAGTCACCGTCCTCCTTACAAGTGGTTTTAAACTCAAGATAGGTTTTACTTCCCCTGGTTACATAAACAGGTTCTTCGCTACATTTAACGGGGACGTGGCAACGTTGCCTGTGGGTTTTGTCAGTGTAGTAAAAGGTTATATGGAGATTGGCATCACTAACAGAGGTATGAGGCCCATATTCAATCTTGACCTGGTTACCATCTTCAAGTTTCCCCTCTGCCGCTTTCTTGATGGCAGGCGAACATCCCTCAACAATTTCTTCTGCGTTAGCACATGACAATGAGTTTTCCTCACTTGTCCATACTAGCCAGCCTGGGGCACAACTAATGTATTGCGGTAGGATGCCTCCTGCAACAGCCGTTGTGGCTTTACCGATATAATGGCCGTGTTGACGGTACAAGGTCCGCTCTGCACTCAATCCAGGTAGGGTCATGATTACGCTCCTAATCAGGTTAATGAAGATGGTTTAAACTGCCATGAAACATTTGGCAGATCGTAGACTCTGAAATGTGGGGTGTCGCAATCTCGTGAAAGCGCAAACATCCTATGCCGCCAACACCGTAACTTCATACCCCATGCACAACCTGAATGGGTGGCATTTTACAACACTGACTGTGTTACCGTCAATCGATCGCGCTGCATTCTGAGCACAGGGAACGCACCAGCATGTTCAGCTGCGTAGCAAACACTCCAGCACCTGCGGCAAGTTTCGATCGAAATAAGATTGAATCCTTTCAAAGACACAATCCCCAGACGTTGTCTACCCAGACTGTTTCCCTCACGCGCTGAGGCAATTTCAGCAATCACTTGCGAAAATTTCCGGTTCTAGAGGACTTCATGCGACTTCGCCAAAACCCGTCTTTCAGTTTGACCCGCTTCATCTTCGGCTAGCGCCACTTGAACATAGCAAACCAAGATTTTGCTAAGACATAGCATATTTAAAATTTATATGGGCAAGAAGAAAGACTAACTCGCTTTTTCAAAGGGACAAACGGTTAAGAGTTCATTGGGACGAAGTAGTTCTAGGATCGCCGAATCTTTGGCTTCGACTTGGCAAGCAAAATTTTATGATTTAGAATTTTTTCAGCGTTACTGTACCGCCATCTGTAACCTGAACTGTCAATTCATATCCTTCCATGAGAGACATCCCAAGCAAGGGATCCGAGTCTGCTTCATCCACAGGAATGTCCAAAAATCGATCGTCCCAAATCACTTTTGCCTTATAGATATCAAAAATGCTTTCACTGCCGTCTGCTAAAACTGCCCTTCCCCGTCTATCCCAAGCTAGCTGTAACCTGGAGATTAAGGCCGACGGTAAGGATAACCAACCATCGAATCCAGTGTCTACAGACATCCTGCATTTGAGTTTGACCGTTGGCATGACAAAGGACAATGCAAACAATAGGCTCATACTCTGAATTTACGCAGCCGCTAATCATATCAATTTCTTAGAAAGGCTTCTTAAAACGACTAGCTCCAAACCGACGCACATACCGGGAACCAACCCGCACGATCCAGGTTTGTGCTTTAGGGTAACGTTCTGCGAGTCGCTGGCATGCAACTTTGCTGTAACGCGGATGTTTAACCGTCATCGTCGTTCCCCATCGTTATTTCCGATTTTGAAGTTGGGCTGTTAGCCATTTTATTAAACGAAGCCAAAGCATCCAAATCTCGACGATTTGAATACTTTGGCTTGAATGTCAGATTAAAGCTAGCCGACTGGAGCAACAGGTTCTTTGGCGAGGAATTTCTCCAGCTCGGTCAGGGCCTCGGCGTCAACCTTGGTCTGCATGGGACAGAACTTGGGCCCGCACATGGAGCAAAACTCTGCGGTTTTGTAAATGTCGGCGGGCAGGGTTTCGTCGTGGTATTCGCGGGCACGGTCGGGATCCAGGGAGAGGTCGAACTGGCGGTTCCAGTCGAAGTTGTACCGGGCGGCGGAGAGTTCGTCGTCGCGGTCTCTGGCTCCGGGACGGTGGCGGGCGATGTCGGCAGCGTGGGCGGCGATTTTGTAGGCAATCAGGCCGTTACGCACATCTTCAGCGTCGGGCAAGCCGAGGTGTTCTTTGGGGGTGACGTAGCAGAGCATGGCAGTGCCGTACCAGCCTGCGAGGGCTGCGCCAATCGCTGAAGTAATATGGTCGTAGCCGGGAGCGATGTCGGTGACCAGCGGCCCCAGGACGTAGAAGGGCGCTTCGGAGCACTCTTCCATTTGTTTGCGGACGTTGAATTCGATTTGATCCATCGGTACGTGGCCGGGGCCTTCGACCATCACCTGCACGTCATGCTCCCAGGCGCGACGGGTGAGCTGTCCCAGGGTTTTCAGCTCTGCCAGTTGAGCGTCGTCGGAGGCATCGTGGGTGCAACCGGGACGGAGGGAATCGCCTAAGCTGAAAGAGACATCGTATTTCTTGAAAATCTCAATGATGTCGTTGAAGTGGGTGTAGAGGGGGTTTTGTTGGTGGTGATGCAGCATCCACTTGGCAATAATGCCACCACCGCGAGAAACGATGCCCGTAATCCGGTTCCGTACCAGGGGCAGGTGTTCGATTAGGATGCCGGCGTGGATGGTTTGGTAATCGACGCCTTGCTGGGCGTGCTTTTCAATGACATGGAGGAAATCGTCGGCGGTCAGGTTTTCGATGCTGCCATGGACGCTCTCCAGGGTCTGGTAGACAGGCACCGTCCCAATGGGCACGGGCGATGCCTGGATAATGGCGGTGCGAATGGCATCCAGGTTGCCGCCGCCTGTGGAAAGATCCATAACGGTATCAGCACCGTATTTTACGGCCAGTTGCAGTTTGGCGACTTCTTCATCCAGGTTAGAGGAGTTGGGGGAAGCGCCGATGTTGGCGTTGACTTTGCATTTGGAGGCAATGCCGATGCACATTGGCTCCAGGTTAATGTGATTGATATTGGCGGGGATAATCATCCGTCCCCGAGCGACTTCTTCGCGAATCAGTTCTGCAGGTAGGTTTTCCCGCTGGGCGACGTGGTGCATTTCTTCGGTGATTTTTCCCTGGCGGGCATAGTGCATCTGGGACACATTGTTATGTCCTTGCCGCTTCGCAACCCATTTTGTGCGCATAGTGATGAAATTCTCCAGATAAACAGCTTTCCTCCGCCGGTATGAGCCGGACTCAGGTTCTAAGGGTCTGTTCTCAGCCCGATTTTCGGACACCCCTAGCTATGGTGGTAGATTTTAGCATTGCAGGCCGCACAACCGTGGATAGGGTCAGAAAGTTTTAATGGAGATCGATCTTGCCCATTATTGGGGTCAAAATTGTTTCTTCCAGGTGAGGAAATAGGCGTGAGAATCCGAATCCTCACGGTATCTTTATGTTTTTGTCGCCTGGTTTGGGTGGAGCTGTGGCCGCGATCGCAGATAATAGTCAAAGTAAATTCTGTCCATGATTGGGATTTGAAGTTTTTCCAACGGGGAATCTTTCCCAGGTTGCAAAATGGATAGAAGTTATCTACAGCGTTGGTCATTAAATTCAGCAATGCTTCATTTTCTGTTGTCGATCGAAAGTTTAATCAACTTTATAGGTGCATGACTTTTCTTCCTGACTCCGATCTTTCTCTACAGAGCTTGCGTTCGCCGGAGATTTCTACACCCTTCTCTTTGGAAGGAGAGCCTTTGAAATTGGGGGTGATGGCCTCTGGCAGCGGCAGCAATTTTGAGGTGATTGCTCAAGCGATCGCAGCGGGGCAGCTGCCTGCCAAACTTCAGGTCTTGATTTACAACAATCCTGGGGCAAAGGTGGCAGCGCGGGCGGAACGTCTGGGCGTGCCTGCTGTGTTGCTGAATCATCGAGATTTTAACAGTCGTAAGCAGTTCGATGGAAAAATTGTTGAAGTGCTGCAGCGTCATGGCGTGGAGTGGGTGGTGATGGCGGGGTGGATGCGGATTGTGACGGAGGTGTTGCTGGCGGCGTTCCCGGATCGAGTGCTCAATATTCACCCTAGCTTACTGCCCAGTTTTCGGGGCGGGCGGGCGGTGGAGGATGCCCTGGCAGCGGGGGTCAAGGTGACTGGATGTACGGTGCATCGGGTGCGGTTGGCGGTGGATACAGGCCCGATTTTAATCCAGGCGGCGGTACCGATTTTGCCTGACGATACAGTGGAGAGTCTCCATGCCCGCATTCAGGTGCAGGAGCATCGTATTTTGCCGGCTGCGATCGCGCTAGCCGCATCAGAAATAACAGGAGATTGAGGTCATGAGGACAGAAAACAACGATGAAAATAAGCTTTTGAGACTTTTGTCTTACTTATGCGACTGTCGCAGTGGAGTTTTTCGAGCCAGACATGGCACGTTCCAAAAACGTCATCAAATCTTGCATTAACGGATGTTGTTGCAGCACTTGCAGCTCCACCTCGCTTAAGCTATCTAGAACCCGTGCTACAAATTGTGCACTTCCACCTGGCAACAGTTCCAGCAGATCCTTGGGATTGCGTCGTCCTAAATGCCATTCCAGATCGGTCAGTTGTCGATCGATCCACCCTTCCAGAAGTTCCCGATCCTGAAAGAAGACAACTTCTACATGGGGAATTGCCATTAGCACTTTAAAAGGACGCCCCGCTGCTGCCTGACGCATCAGATATTTCAGCGTATCTTCTTGTTCCCAAATCGTCAGGTTATGGTTGCTTTGCGAGTTCGTCACCATGACAACGGGCAAGCGCCTGGATACTAACAACGAACTGGCCACTGACTCAGCGTCGTCGCTGTTAAAAAATTCAATTTCTTGGGTCAAAGATTTGGGTAGAAGGGTTTTGAGGATCTCCCCATCAGACGGACATTCTGTAACAATATAGGCTTGAGTCATCATCTTTCCTCAATCGCTAAATACTATAATTAGGCATCCCATACTCGACACAATAGCGGTATTTTTTCACAAGCAACTGACGCATCTGTTGTTGTTGAATAGCAGTGTTGATTTCGCTGCCATTCCACAACAATATAGTTTGGGGTGGAATAAACTGAGCTAAGGTTTTGGCCGATTCCGTAAACCTGCTACGGCTAAAAATTAGGCCAATTGTTGTGGCTGGTCGCCGTAGAAGTTGGTTACGCATCTTGGCAATTGGTTCAATGTTAACTCGTTTAGCGGTGTCTTTGCACTCAATCAAACAGTGAAGTCCGTCTGTATACACGACTCCATCAATTTGTTCTAATTCTGCGCCTTCAATAACGACGCTGTAAGGATAGGTAACCTCTGCACCTTCCAGTTGAAAAACCCGTAAAATCAGGTATTCCAAAGCCTTGCCTGGTTCCCAGTTGGGGGTATTACCTGTTTGGATATCACTCCATAGAGCAGAAAGCTCTTGCCAACCATAGGATAGAATCTGCTTCTTATAGCCTGTTTCGGTAGACATTATGCTCCTGATTTATTCAAATGGCTTTTTCGGCTTCATCATTTTTGCAATAATGCGAGATTCAGATTTAAATATATTAGTACAAATACTCTTCTTTGGCCAACAGGTTTGTTCCCAATGCAGCAGTTCAAAACTCAAAATTTAAAATCTAAAATTCCCCAAACCTTTATGTGAAAAGGAGTTTATAATTTTCAATAAACTACCCAATTGTCGAGAGAACGCAAACTCGTTCTGAATTTAGAATTACTAGTTATTCATTCACATTGACCATCGATTGCTTAAAGGTGGCAATATGAAGGGATGAAAAAAGATCTCATTGCTGCGGAAAAAGCTTCCTCTGGGACAACTTTGCGCCTGTTGCTAGATAGTGCTGACGAGACCCAATGGCAAACCTGGTTGCCGATGGGTCTGTTTTACGGCGTTACGACCAATCCCATCCTGCTGGAACGGGCCAATGTACCTTGTTCGGTAGAACGGCTGGCAACCCTGGCCAGACAAGGCTTGGAGCTGGGTGCTGGGGAAGTGCATTTGCAAACCTGGGGCACGGGGCTGGAGGCGCTGGTCAAGACGGGGAAAGACCTGGCGGCGATTGATGACGGGGTTGTCGTTAAGGTGCCCGTTACCAAGGTGGGGTGTGCGGCAGCAGCTCAATTGATTGCTGCCGGAATCCGGGTGACGCTGACGGGGGTGTATGCCTGCCATCAAGTGTTGATTGCGGCGGCGGTGGGGGCGGATTATGTTGCCCCTTATCTGGGCCGGATAACGGATGCGGGGGGCGAGGGTCGCGAGGCGGTGGCGGCGATGCAACGGGCGATGCGGGGAATTGGCAGTCCAACGCGAGTTCTGGTGGCCAGTCTCAGGAGTGTGGATGATATTGGGTTGCTGGCGGCTCAGGGATTGGATACGTTTACGCTATCGCCTGCGATCGCAGCCCAGCTGTTCGACGTTCCCTTAACCAACGCGGCTGCCATCAGCTTTAACCGCGCCGCCCGCCGCATGGGGGCTAGCTGATTGATGCCAGCGCCGCACGGCAGGTTCAAAAATCGGTAAAGACTCCGGTCGATTGGCGACCAGTGTGGGATAGGAACGGCGACCGTAATCTTCTCCGACTTTCAGAGGAAAGGGTGAGGGACTGTCTAACGATATCCAAACACCGCCTGCAGCCTGGAGGATAACCCATACGGCAGAAAAATCCCATACTTTTGGTGTTGCTTCTAAGGCACCCAGCGTCAGGCCCGCTGCAACAGTAAGAAGATTGTAACTGGCAACCCCTAACATCCGAATTTTGCAAGGGAAAGACCCGGATTGAAGCACGCCGATGCTGCGCGTGCAGAGGCTAAAGAATTGATTGCCGCTCGGGGAATCGGTGCTCGTTTTCAAGGGACGATGGTTGAGGAATGCCCCTGTTGGGCCAGTCAGTCCTGAATTGCCATACCAGAAGCCGTGAAAGGACTGACCTAATGGTGGCAAGCAGACATAGCCGAATGCGGGAGTTCCCCGATAAAGCAGCGCTATTGAGATTGCCCAGATGGGAAGGCAACGGGCAAAGTTGGTGGTGCCGTCCAGAGGATCGATGACCCAACACCAATCATTATCTGGCAGAACGTGGTTGGATTCTTCGCTGAGAATACCGTGGTGGGGAAATCGATCTGCGATCGCGTTTCGGATCGTTTCATCTGCCCAGCGATCGGAGCGGGTAATCAGGCTGCCATCCTCCTTTTCTGCAGCTTGTACCTGGCCAAAGTCTTCGAGCAGTTGCCCGCCAACCTGGGCAGTTGTCGTCTCAGCAAAGGCAAGAATTTCATTCCAAAAGTCATTCATGCTTCAACCTTCAATCCAGTTCGCTTTCCATCACCGCCGCGATCGCAGTCTTCGCATTGTCCCTAAATTCCTGCACATTGACCCGATCTAGCAGCCAGGTGGCAAGGATCATACCTACGGACTGCAGGACAAACACCAAACTAAAGGCCAGTAGTAGATTCAGGGATGGTTCTGCACCTGGCTCCACCGAAAACTCTGAAACTCCAGCGACGCCAAATAGATGTTTGCCTGCGCTCAAGACATAACCGCCAGCCGCGATCGCGATGGCCCGTGCTAGGGACTGTCCTAATCCCCAGGCACCGCTAAAGGTTCCAGCGGTTTCGGCTGCCGTTAGGGCCAGGGTCAGGCTGAGAGCACCCGTCGTCAGAATACCAGTAGACAAACCAAACAAGACCAGCGCCACCTTCAACACATTCCCATTGGCCGTAAATCCCGCAAAAATTATCAAGAGGAAACAAAACGCAACCGCCCAACACCCGAATTTGGTTGTCCTTTGCTTGCCCAGTCGGGGGATCAGGAAAAAGCCAGTGGGCATCAAGCTAAACAGCATTCCCATTGCCCAGAACGTATTCAGGAGCGAAGTTTCCGGAATGGACATCTTGAAAATTGCAGCACCGTAGGGTTCAAGTACTGTTTCCTGCATAAATAAGCTAATTGTCATCGCCAGCAAAAAACTGAAAAATAGACCGGTTTGACGGCTAGCAGTCAACACTTTCAGCGCTGTCCTTAGGGTGATTTTATCTTCGTGGTTGGCCACTATTGAGCGGGTGCCATAGCGAGAGTATTTCTGCTCAACACCCCATATTGCTAGCAGGGCCAGAGCAAAAACCAGCAGCGGTACGCCCAAGAATAGGTTGTTGATAGACGAACGCACGAGTTCAATGGGAACGTTAATATCATCTAATGGTTTCAGTAAAAACTTGCTGCCAATACCGCCAAGTGCTAACCCGACAGTCATCATTGTCCAGACCACGCCCACCAGCTGGCCGCGATTGTCGTCATCGGATACATCGACCAACAGGGCAAAGAAAATAGTCGAACTGAGACTGATGGTCAACCCATATAACACCATCATTAGCATCAACAGAGCCGTCCAACCTATCGCTGGGACTGACCAGACCCAAGTATCGCTGGCCTGCGCGATCGCACCCAACTGCCACACCACCTGCAGCGCTACAAATAGCGTCGGCATATACAGCGCCGCCCCCAACCAGACATATCCCGATCGATGCAGCTGAAACAACGGTCTAGCATCAGAGATTTGCCCCAACCAGACCCGTGCTGGCGCAATAAATAATGCCATTGCCAGCGCAGAAGAGACAATTGGTGCTGGAATGTTCAATTCCGCAATCATCACCCGGTTCAGCACCGCTAACGTCAAAACGGTCAGAATGCCCAACCCCATTTGAAACAAGCCAATACGGAACATCATCAGCGGGCCAACTCTGGGCAGGGAAGCGCTAGGGGATTCCAGCGATTGCGAATTCGAAAAATCTCCAGTTGCCATCTTTTCCAGTTTTCCAAGCCATCTGAGTGCAAAGGTTAACTGTTCTATTGTCTCTCTTAAGGGACACTGTCGCTCAGACAATGTCGCTGAATTGAACATTGCAGATCGATCGACACGATGGAGAAGACAGCCTCATCTCTATAGAATTAGGACACAAAAATTAGGACACAATCGCCCAGCTGCTTGTCCCAGTCCAGGATTGAGTCGATCGAAACTCGACTGGAGAGTATTCAGACACTTGTATTGCTGAACTTGTAGTCCATTGAGAGCAACAGACATCATTAGACATGCTAAGCTAACCGAATTGACTGCGAATTTGAATTTACGAATCTGAACGATGACCGATTCCTCAATCCCTACCATCAACCATAAAATCGATGCTCTGACCGATCAGGTCGGCAGGCTGACTGAAAGCATCACTGAATTCAGACTGACCATGGAAAGTAGTCTGACGGACTTCAAACAGACCATGGAAAAGAACTTGACGGACTTCAAACAGACCATGGAAAAGAACTCGACGGACTTCAAACAGACCATGGAACACAACGCTACCGAATTCAGATCTGATCTGGCGGAAATTAAGGGGATCGTTCGGGAACAAGCCGAAACCAGCAAAAAGCAGGCGGATACTGCCGATCGGCTGGAAGGAATCGTTCGGGAACAGGCTGAAACTAGCAAGAAACAGGCGGATACCGCCGATCGGCTGGTGCGAATCGTCGAAACCTTGGTTCAGCAACAAAGCATCACGCCGCAACAATAGGCAAGGAGAATGCCTTGTAGAGGTTGACTGAAATGCTCCTCATCTATGCTAGATTGGTTGAATTAAATGTGAATTTGAATTTAAGAATCTGAATCATGACTGATTCCTCATCTTCCCCAACGAGCAACAAAATTGATATCCTGACCGATCAGGTGGGTAGACTCACCGAAAGCATTACTGAATTCAGGCTGACGATGGAAAGTAGCCTGAACGACTTCAAACAGACCATGGAACAGAACGCCACTGAATTCAAACAGACCATGGAGCAGAACGCTACAGACTTCAAGCAGACCATGGAACAGAACGCTACAGACTTCAAACAGACCATGGAACAGAACGCCACTGAATTCAGGTCAGACTTGGCGGAATTTAGATCGGACTTAGCAGAAATTAAAGGGATCGTTCGGGAACAAGCCGAAACCAGCAAAAAACAAGCAGCAGCCATCGAACGACAAGCGGAAATTAGTATAAGACAGGCGGAAACAGCCGATCGCCTGGCACGGGTGGTCGAACAATTAATTCAGCAAAACAATTCCCAGGAATAGCAGTCATCATAGTTGTGTGATGGTTAGTACTCCTTAATGGTTTACTACTACCGTGTGATGGATACACAGTTCAGGCGGGAGTGGTAACTTTAAATTCGCTGAGCAGTTTTCGCGTAGCCATCTGACGAATCGGTAGCTCGACGAAAAATTCTGTGCCTTTACCTGTTTCAGAGTGGCAGTAGAGCTTACCGTTGTGTTTGTCAGTGACAATTTGATAGCTGATAGACAGTCCAAGGCCAGTTCCTTTGCCAACAGATTTTGTCGTAAAAAAAGGATCGAACAACCGCGAAAGCACGTCTTCGGTCATGCCAGGGCCATTGTCAGCAATTCGAATTGCTATCCAGTCTGGGTTCAGCAAGGTGGTCGTAATGCGGATTTCGCTAGGATTAGTAGCAATAATTTCAGAAGATTGGTTTGCATGTCGTTCGTCTAGAGCATCTGTTGCATTGGTCAGTAAGTTCATGAAAACCTGGTTCAACTGACCTGGATAGCATTCTACTAAGGGCAGCTCGTCGTAGTCTTTAGTCACATGGATGGTGGGACTTTCGACGGAGGGCTTCAAACGGTTTTGCAAAATCATTAGGGTGCTGTCAATCCCCTCGTGAATATTGACGGGTTTGAATTCGGCTTCATCCAGACGGGAGAAGTTTCGCAGTGAGGTGACGATGCTGCGAATGCGATCGCAACCAACCTTCATAGACTGGAACAATTGCGGTAGGTCGTCGGTGATAAACTCCAGGTCAGCAGTTTGCAACAATCGTTGGAGATCCGCTGGCACTGCATTGGGGCAATGCTCTTGATAAGATTGCAAACAGCAAATCAAAGTCTGTGCATATTCGTTCGCATGATCCAGGTTGCCGTGGATGAAATTAATTGGGTTATTAATCTCATGGGCCACCCCAGCCACTAATTGACCCAAACTGGCCATTTTCTCAGCATGAACGATTTGCATCTGGGCCTTGCGCAGCTCGTTCAGGGCCAGGGCCAGTTGATTGGCTTCTTGACGGGTTTGGCCCAGCAAACTGGATTGTTGAAATAAGTTGGCCTGGTGCAGGGCAACGCTCAACTGCGCCGCGATCTGGGTGGCAAATTCTGTTTCGGCCTTTTGCCACTGACGTGCCTGGGTGCAGTGGTGGATGCACAACAGCCCCCATAATTCTTCCCCTTCCATTAATGGGACAAGGATCTGGGCTTTGACCTGGAAGCGCTCGATTGCATCCAAATGAGGCACCTTCATGCCAAAGCTCTGGATGTCAGGTATCACCTGTACCTGTCCCTGGCGATATTGGGGAGCGTACTGTTCGCCGAAGCTAGCATCCTGTACTTTTACGGCCAGGGCAGACTCGAACCTGGGTTGCACTGCTTCGGCAATAAATTCACCCCGACAAAAATTTGAGTCCAGATCAAAGCGGAAGATGCTGACCCGATCGGTTTGCAGCGATCGCCGCACTTCCTGCACGGTGTTGTTAAAGATCGCCTCTAAATCCAGCGAATCGCGCAGTTTAACGACTAAATTAAACAGAATCCGGCGTCGTTCAGCGGATTGGTGCAATTGATCGGCCCGTGTTTGGACTTGAGCGAGCATTTGGGCGCTTTGCAAGGCTACGCCGAGCTGACTCGCCACCTGGGCCAAAAACTCGACTTCAACTTTGCTCCATTGGCGCGGTGAAGAGTGTTGATAGGCAGCGAGCAAGCCCCAGAGACTTTGTCCAACAAAAATCGGGGTTAAGGTGTAAGCGCGAATTTTGTATTGTTCCAACAGGTCCAAATGACAGCGGGAGTGTCCGGCCTGATAGATATCGTTGACGGTAAAGCTTTCGTTATTGCGGTAGCGTCCGCCCTGGGTTTCTTGTAAGTAGGTGTCTTGCCAAACTGGGGTTTCACCAAAGGGATCGATCTGACTCCACTGAACATCAACGCTACTGGAGTAACTAATGAATACCCCGCTCCAGTCTTCCTTGAATTGATAGACGGCGACTCGCTCTAGCTTCAGCAAATTGCAAACTTCCTGGCAGGTGGTTTGCAAGATCAGATCGATATTTAAAGATGACCGAATTTTGCTGACGACTTCGGTTAGGGCCCGCTGCCGTGCGATCGCGTCTTGCAGGGCAATGGCCTGTTGCTTTGACTGGGCTAGATTCTCAGCTTGCTGAATGGCAACTCCCAGTTGCGCTCCTACCTGTTCCAGGAACTCAATTTCAAACTCAGCCCATTGACGCGGTCCAGAGTGCTGATAAGCGGCAATGAGGCCCCAGAGTTTGGAACTGCTGAAAATGGGGGCTAAGGCATAGGCGCGAATTTTGTATTGGGCTAGAAGATCCAGGTGACAACGCGAGTGCCCGGCCTGATATATGTCGTTGACAGCAAAACTTTCATTGTTGCGGTAACGTCCGCCCTGGGTTTCTTGCAAGTGGGTATCTTCCCAGACGGGATTCTCGCCAAAGGCATTGCGTCGGTCAAGGTTGACATCAATTGTACCAAAATGACTGATGAATGTGCCGCTCCAGTCTGGATTAAACTGATAAACTGCTGCTCGCTCTAGCTTCAAGAGTTTGCACAGTTCTTGACAGACCGTGTCTAGAATAACCTGGGTGTCTACGGAAGAACGAATATTGCCCACCACTTCCGTTAAGGCTCGCTGGCGTGCGATCGCATCTTGTAAGGCAATTTCCTGTTGTTTCGACTGTGTCAGATGCTCGGATTGCTGGATGGCGACCCCAAGTTGAGCGCCCACCTGACTGAGAAACTCAATTTCAAACTCAGCCCATTGACGCGGGCCGGAATGTTGGTAAGCGGCAATAAGGCCCCAGAGTTTGGCACCGCTAAAAATGGGAGCCAGGGCATAGGCGCGAATCTTATATTGCCTCAATAGATCCAGATGACAGCGCGAGTGTCCGGCCTGTTCAATATCGTTGACTGCGAAGCTTTCGTTGTTGCGATAACGTCCGCCCTGCGTCTCTTGCAAATGGGTATCTTCCCAGAGCGGATGTTCGCCAAAGGCATTGTTCTTGTCTGGGTAGATGTCAACAGTACCAAAATGGCTGATAAATGTGCCGCTCCAATCGGCATTAAACCGATACACTGCTGCTCGCTCTAGCCTCAGTAGGGTACATAGCTCTTGACAGGCAGTGTCTAGAATAACCTGAGTGTCCAGAGAGGAACGAATATTTCCCACCACTTCGGTCAACGTACGTTGCCGCAAGATGGCATCCTGCAGTTGCGTCGTGCTGTGTTGGGAACGGTCCTGGGTCTCTGCTTGCTGCATGGCGACACCTAAATAGCTGGCTGCCTGCCCCAGGAATTCAACGTCGCGATCGCGCCATTTTCGGGGCGCAGAATGTTGGTAAGCGGCCAGCAAACCCCAGAGTTCCAGACCAACAAAAATGGGTGCGATCGCATAGGCCCGAATCTGGAACTGTTCTAATAATTCCAAATGACACCGAGAATGTCCTGCTTCATAGATGTCTGCGATCGCAAACGACTCATTGGTACGATAGCGCCCACCTTGGGTTTCTTGCAGATGAGAATCATCCCAGACCGAATGGTGCCCAAAAGCTTTCATAGCATCCCAGGGCGGTTCTGCGAAGCCGAAGTGATTGATAAATTGACCGCTCCAATCAGGGTTGAAGCGATAGACTGTGACTCGTTCAGCCTGCAGTTGCCGACAAATATCCTGACAAGATGTCGAACATAAAGATTTCAGGTCGATTGAAGCGCGAATCTTAGCCAGAATTCTGGCCAGGATCTTTTGGTGCTGAACCACAAGCTGAAGCTGCTGTTGACATTCTTGCAGCTCCAAAGGGTTAGACGTTTCAGAAGAGGTTGATGTCATCAGAATAGGAAAAATGCTATAGCGACTGTTCAAGGGGAAATTGTGCTTTGACACAACTAAAATTGTGTAATTTTGTAGTGGGCACTTTAGCGCTGTAAAACCTATCAAGAAAGCATTACAACTCTTTTTACAACCCAAATCTATTGCACTAAATTAGCCATGTCAGACTGATGGATTGCATTAGGAATGAGAATTTAATCGTCTGTCAATTTGTCGGGGTACCCACCAGGGGTACCCTCTCCAGAGACCATCGGGACAATTAACCCGCATCGTTCCCTCATCCTGGCTCAAAAACACCCTCTCCAGAGACTATCGAGGCAACCCCAAGAGATTGTCCTGACAGATTGTTGACATCTCTATTGAATTCTTGTTCCTTAGCTGATTGTCAGCGCAAACGCTTTGCCACCCTGATGCGAGGGAAAATCCCCTTTTTTCCCTGGTGTTGCGATATTTAGATGCTATGCCCCATAGAATTCCCAAACAGTCATTTTGAGTAACAGCGATTACCGCTTCGCTCGCTCATTGCCCTAACAGGCTTGAGGATCGCTTTCCTACGAAGACTTAGAATCCTTTTTCTCCTTACTTTTGTCTTCCTTCTGTTGCTGAGCCAGCTGGTTGATATAGCCTTCCACATCTTTCTGAATCAGGGTCTCTATGCGGCTGGCAAAGAGCGAATAACTATCGACATGGTTGTCCTTTTCCTCGTAGCGGCCGCTCAACTGCAGAAATTCCCAACCCTCGCTCTTCATCATTTCTGCAGTGCTACGATATTGACGATAGCGTTCGCCATAATGAAAAAATTCTTCTACAGAGGCGCTAATGGCAACGACCTGACTAATGCCAAACGCACACCAACCCAGGACTTGTTTGATGTTCTCGTTATCCGCAAGATTGAGGCCAACCAATGCCGGGACAATGACACCACCAATAATGGTGAGCAGCCGCAGCCGATAGTACCAGTTCCGCGACTGGGTGGCGCGACCTTCCAACCACAGCAGTTGATCGAGCCAGCGATTTTTCATAAACTGTTTCTGCAAGTCGGACAGATCGGTCTGGTCGATCAACGCTTGCATTTGCTGTTTAAGATAATCGCGGTAGGAATTTTTTTTCGCCATTGGTTGTCCCTGCTTTTTGAATCTAAACGCTCCTGGCAATTGCCAACGATGGGGTGGAGAATTTGACATACGACTAGCTCTTCGAACGAGCAGACAGCATTTTCTCAATCGTCTGCGTGAACTGAGCCGCATCCTGCATCATATCGATTGCTTGAATCTGACCGCGATCGATCAAAGACTGAGCGTATGCATCTACAGCTTCACCGCGCACGACAGCAGCCAATTTGTCGGCAGTTCGTCCGCTGCCAGCCAGAGTCACGATCGGGCGCCCTGCTTCAACACTGTAGCGCAGATCCACCCAGGTAATTTTGCCCCCATTGATAACAAGAGTCAGGGTTGGACACCCTTCTGAAAGGGCATTGGCAACAGCAGCAATCCAGGGTGATTCGTCGCCCCACTGGGCACCAGGGACAAGCACGATGTGGCTATGGTTAGGTTCCAGGGGGGCAGCATCTGGATTAATAGGAGGAAAATGGGGGAGTTGGACTGTTCCAATCGCAGCAACACCAATCAAGGGAAATGTAGCACGAAGCTGGTTGCGAGTTTGCCCCATCAACCGCATAATGCCTGCGTCGGTCCCCCCATCAACAACTGCTACACCAAGGGTTTGAAGGGTTGGAGCTAGCACCTCTATAAATAGTTGTTGCAGTCGGCACATATCGGTTTCGTTAATACCGCCCGCTCCCCCAACCAAAACCAGTGTCGGGTATCTGTTTTGAAATCCTAGCTTGGGCAGGATGTCGGCTAATTCTGCAGGGCTATGAATTTCAATAATTTTAGCTGCGAAAGCATTCTGAGCCGGGGGAGGACAGGGATTTTCCATTGGAGAAGAGACTCCTGATAATGAAGAGGGCTGACAACTGCCAGGACTCTGGTTAAAACAGTATAGAACGTTCGCCCGAATACAGTAGGTTTATTGGATAAACTTTCCTGTCCAGCGAGGATCGGCATTGATATCAAGTCAGCAAAATTGATATCAACTTGCCAGTGTACTGCTGTCGCGCAACCCCACGCCCTGTTTTGTGGTGTTGGGTTGCGCGAACTCAACCTAACCTCATTCCAGTCATATTTTATCGATCGCAACCCATTCACTTGGACGGTTAGCATCCCTGAAGGGGGCACCCTCACTTCTTCGTGCCAGAACGGAAAAATGGGTTATGTTGAAAGCCTTGCGGAACAAGACTTTCAACATAACTTTCCACGTCGTGACCTCATCCTGTTATCTGTAGTCCAGTCAAGTTCAATAGATCCGTCCGAGAACTGGAGTGGAAGCCAATACCGTTCGGTTAAGAATAGCGGGTTCAATAACTTTACGAAAAATAGACTGGTAGGGAGCACGGCAATGCCGTGCCCCTACGCGAGAAATTAATTCTCGTTTCTAAACCGAACAGTATTGGAGTGGAAGCCCCTCTCCGGGGGGCTTCCACTCCAATTTCCAGATGAGTCTAATTGGAATACGTAGATCGGGAAAATGAATTGGGCAATTTAAATTGGGCAATTTAATTGGCGGAAACCCTGACTAAGACAAGCATTTTGGCATCCTTCTGTATTCAATTAGTTTTGACAGAGTTGGCGATCGCGAGCTTTCAAATCGCGATTGGTTTTCAGATAATCGCTCAACCAATCACAACCCAACGCCAGTAATTGATCCAGATCGAAATCTCGATCCTCCCTTTGCAATTGGGTAATACTGACCAGATTCCAGAGAATCACCGTTTTGTCTGTGCTGGCTGAAGCCAGCTTTTGACCATCCGGGCTGAAACTAACCGACCGCACCCAGTTGGTATGTTGGGACAGGGTTGTCATTAAGTTACCTTGTAGATCCCAGAGCCTGACCGTATCATCTTTCCCGCCGGAGGCAATCCTCTGGTTGTCAGGAGAAAATGCCACGTCCCAGACCCAATCTGTATGCTTGTCAAGGCGCTGATAAGGAGAAGTCTGAAATTGTTCCTTGTCTTGCTGTTTTTGCCAGAGGGCAATCGTTTTATCGCCGCTGGCCGTGGCCAGAAGCTGGCCATCAGAACTAAAAGCAACCGCATTAATCCAGGCATTATGCCCCTGGAATTGCTGGCGCAACTGACCGTCCAGGCTCCAGACCTTGACCAGGCCAGCGCTGCCCACCGAAACCAGGGATTGACTATCTGGGGCAAACGTAACGTCCGTCGCCTCTGGTTTATGGGCCTTTAGAGTGTTAATTAAGGTGCCATCGGGTCGCCAGAGTCTGACCGTGCCATCTGCACCCGCTGAGGCAACCCATTGACTGTCTGGCGAAACGCTCAAATTATTGACTGGAGCTGTATGACCCTTAAAAATCTGCACTGGAACCACTTCAGGGTTGCTCAAGGCATTCATGATATCCCAACGTTGCAGGGTTTTATCGTAACTGGCGGTAAAGGCGGTTTTCCCATCTGGACTAAAGACAACTTCTCTCAGCGCTGCTGGATAAGGAATACTCCTGAGCAGCAAGGTATCCCTTTGCCGCCAGAGTTTTAAAGTGTCGTCGGTACTGACAGACGCGATTACAGCATCACTGGAATTAACAGAAGCCAGCGATTTATCCTTGGGGCTGAAACTGACTCCTTTTACCCCCGACGAATGGCCTTGCAGGATTTCGATCACCGATCCCTGGATATTGCGCAGCCGAATAGTGTTATCGTCGCCTGCTGAAACAATAAGTTCTGTTGGGGAAAAGGCGACGCTCCGGACACCCGCAGTGTGTCCTGTAAAGGTACCGAGTAGCGTGCCTTCCTGGTTCCAGAGTTTCACAGTGTCGTCATCGCTGCCGGAAACAATTTTTTTGCCGTCTGGGGAGAACCGCGCGCTCCGAACCCAATTGATATGGGCATCTAGAGACTGTTTCATGGTCCCATCCAGGTTCCAGAGTTTCACCGTAGTATCCGAACTCGCAGTGACCAGTTGCTGCCCAGAAGGCGAAAAATCCACCGTCCAAACCTTGTTTTTGTGTCCTTTGAAGGTTTGAATCAAGGTGCCATCATCCGTCTTCCATAACTTCACAGTTCTGTCGCTACTGGCTGTGGCCAGTAACTGGCCCTTAGGTGACAGAGCAACGTCGTTGATGGCGTCGTTGTGAGCCTTCCAGGATCGTTGCGGTGTTCCATCCACCTGCCAAAATTGGACGGTACCCTCATTACTACCAGTGACTAATCGCTCGCTATCAGGGGCAAAAGTTGCGACTCTGGCTTCATTGCTGTGAGGAAGCTCGTCGATTAAACAATCCTTAGTGGCTTTGTTGGCCTCCTCACTATTCTGAAGCTCGTTCGTCAAACACCCCTCTTTATTGCTCCAGAGCCTGACCGTTTTTTTGCTGGTGGAGGCTAGGAGCTGATTGTCAGGGGAGAAACTGACCCAGCGTACATGGTCGTTATGGGCAAGGGTACGGAGCAAACGACCATCTTCTTGCCAGAGTTTAACCGTTCGATCGTTGCTGGCGGAGGCAATCCATCGGCCGTCGGGGGACAGACTGATGTGGTTCACCTGGTCGCGATGACCGTTGAAGCGATTGCGTTCTTCTATGTTGGCTAGAACATCTTTTAAGACATCCTTAGCTTTAGCTTTAGCTTTTTGAGCCTCTTCCAGTTCGTCTTGCGGTGGCGCTTTCATCTTTTGCAGCTCTATCCCCGCTTCTACACTCGATGTCAATGCTCCCAGATCGTCATCATCCAAAAGTTTCACTTCAGATAACGCGATTAAAGCCTGGACATGTTCGCGTCTAGCACGGTGGTGTTGATGGACGGCCTCCCGTCGCTGTGTTTCTGCAAACAGTCCTAACATTGTTGTCAGAAACCAGCTACAGGCAATGGCTCCAATGATCCATTGCTGACGCTGGTTTTGCACCCGACTGCTGGTAATGAGGTACTGACTGTGCAAAACGGTGGGTTCGGGTTGTTTATCGCTGCTTTCCTCAAGCCATTGTTCGGCTTCTTGTAGAGTCTTGCCGTGCAACAACAGGCTGCGATCGCAGTCTTTATGCTCCCATTCCAGCGCTCGTTGTTGCAAGCGGGCGTGCATCCTGACATAGGCCAAATCAGTATCAATCGCCTCAACCAGTTGTTGAAAGCCAGTGTCGAAATTGTCTCCCTGCCGAAAGAAAATCCAGTTCAAACGGGCTAGTTCTGGATGGATGCTTTTTGGATCGGCATCCCGATGCACGATCGGTATCAATCGTTTGCGGTTCTTAATGGCATGGTCAAGTTCCTCGCCACAAACCTGGGACTGAACCGAATCCGGGCTAATGATGAAGATAAAGCTGTGGGCCCCTTCGATGCCAGAGTAGATTTCCTGCCGCCAATCTGCTGTTAAGGGGATATCCTCCCAGTCCACCCAGATATCGCGATTCATGTTCAAAAACGCTGTATGGAGTTTCTGAACAAATTCTTTATCTTTGCGAGAGTAGGAAATAAAAACCTCATTCTTCATGATTCTCAATCCAGGGCATTTCCTCAAGAACAGTCGTTTCTCCATTGCCGACTTTACTATGATGCTGTCCCTGAATGGTGCGAGAGAACTGCATTAGACCATCACAAAAACAAGCAATCTACGCTAAATGAAGAGCCTAAAGCCCGCAACCCTGCCATCGCTACCTCTATCTATAGCGTACCCTGGTGATTTTGAACTTGAATTCTATTGCTCATGCAGCGCCAGTGCTTGCTGCTGCTCCATTGCTGTATCTTGTGTCTTTTGCGTAGTCCTTCAGCAGTAATGCTTCAAAAGTAAGAAGGAGGGGAACAGGTTCCATCTGCAAGCCCCAAAATCCTTACTGATTTGCTCCTCGCTCGTTTTATAGCAATTCTCAGGCTAGTGAGGTATGGAAATGTGCCCCTGCCTTCGGCAGGGGCACATTTCCATGTACTTCAGTCGCACGGGAACCGCTATAGCCAGCTCATTCTTACTATTGGTCAATGTCAGACAGTGCCTTTAAGTGTCCTACTGCTCTACTTAAATCGACCTGTCCGAGAACTGGAGTGGAAGCCCCCCTCCGGGGGGCTTCCACTCCAATTTCCGGATGAGTCTAATCGACAAGCTCTTCGTCTACAAAGATGTATAGAGTCCTCTTTTTGTTGCATTCTGTTATTAATCCTTACAAAATATCTGGGATTTGACATTTTCGGTTAGGATTATCTCTTTCGGGTAAGAGAAACGTTGAATTTTTTTGTCAATTTTTCATCACACTCCGGTGCCTGGTTCTCATCAAGCCTGAGTCTAGCTCTTGTCCAACCTCTAATCTCGATCGACCCTGAGTCTAGCTCTTGTCCAACCTCTAATCTCGATCGACCCTGAGTCTAGCTCT
>JGI12316J15310_10000069_pt18 | contig 59280 bp, 55 predicted proteins | sample MarCyaLeptolynsp_FD_15310 | JGI IMG/M metagenome (IMG submission 15310) | reverse complement strand
TCGCGCCGGCCGCCGGCCGAGGCCGCGACCAACGTTCGCTCGCTCTCCCTCGACCTCCACAACCCGGATCCGGCGGCGGCCACGCAGCTCGCGCCGACGACCCACGCGGTGTTCTGCGCCTATGTCGACGCGCCAGGATGGCAGGCGCAGCAGGCGCCGAACGCCGCCCTGTTCGCCGCCGCCCTGGACCTGCTGGAGCGGTATTGCCCGGCGGTCGAGCACGTCACGCTGCTGCAGGGGATGAAGGCCTATGGCAGCCATCTCGGGCCGTTCCGGACGCCGGCACGCGAGAGCGATCCGCGCATTCCCGAAGGCCATTACTACTATGACCAGGAGGACGCGCTGGCCGACCGTGCCGGCCGGTGCGGCTGGCGCTGGACGGTCCTGCGCCCGCACGTGGTGATCGGTCCGGCCAGGCGCTCGCCGCAGAACCTGATCGCGGTCCTGGCGGTCTATGCCGCGATCCGCCGGGCGCGCGGCCTTGCCTTCAGCTTCCCGGGCCCCGAGGCGGCGTTCGACACCCTGTACCAGGCGACCGACGCCGACCTGCTGTCGACCGCGATTTCCTGGGCCGGCGGTCTCGCGGCGAGCGGCGAGGCCTTCAACATCACCAATGGCGACTATTTCCGCTGGCGCCACGTCTGGCCGCGGCTCGCGGCGGTCTTCGAGATGCCGCCCGGCGATCCGGAGCCGCAGTTCCTGGCCGACACCATGGCCGATGCGGGACCGCTCTGGGCCCGTCTGGTCGCCGACCACGGGTTGCAGCAGAACAGCCTGGATCAGCTGGTGTCCTGGCCGTTCGCCGACTACGTGTTCGGCACCACCTGGGACGTGATGGCCGACACGCTGAAATGCCGCCGGCACGGCTTCCTCGAATTCCTCGACAGCGAGCAGATGCTCGTCGACCGGCTGCGCGAGATGCGCCAGAAGACCATCGTGCCCTGATCAGGAGACGCCCATGCCCCGCACCGTCATCGTCGCCAACCATTACCAGAACGAAAACTGCCATCCCGACGGCAAGATCAAGGTCGGTATCGCCGCCGACGCGGACTGGCGCTGGCAGCGGCTCAACACCGCCAAGCGGCTGTTCGCCGGCGCCCGGGCCAAGGGCGTGCCGATCGTCCATGTCCGGCTCGCGGTCGAGCCCGACTATCGCGGCGTCGTCGTCAACACCCCCCTGATCCGCGAATGGGTCGAGCTCGGCGCCTGGCAGGAAGGGACCTGGGGGACCGAGTTCCTCGACGGCCTGGGAGCGGAGGGCCAGGAGCCGGTGGTCACCCACACCCGCAACAGCGGCTTCCACGACTCCAACCTGTCCGGGGTGCTGTTCAAGCTCGAAGCGCGCCATCTGATCTGCTGCGGCGTCTCGACCGCCTACACCGTGGAGAGCACGGTGCGGCACGCGACGGATATCGGGTTCGAGGTTACGGTGGCGGCGGATGCCTGCTCGACCGGCACTGAGGCGCAGCACGAGGCCGCCCTGACGGCGATGCGCGCCCTGGCGGAGATCAGGACGGTGGACGACGTGCTGGCGACGCTTTAGATCATAAGCGTACGAACAATCGGGGAGGGCACCGGATGCGCACCCAGGTCGCCATCATCGGCAGCGGGCCGGCGGGCCTTCTGCTCGGCCAGTTGCTGCACCGGGCCGGGATCGACACGGTCATCATCGAGCGCCGGTCGCGCGATTATGTCGAGGGCCGGATCCGCGCCGGCGTGCTGGAGCAGGGGACCGTGGACCTGCTGGTGGAGGCCGGGGTCGGTGATCGGCTGAAGGCCGAGGGCCTGGTCCATACCGGCTTCGACATCTGCATCGACGGCAACCGCCACCGCATCGACCTCGCCGGCCTGACCGGCGGCAAGAGCGTCACCGTCTACGGCCAGACCGAGGTCACCAAGGACCTGATCAGCGCCCGACTCGAGAGCGGCGCGCCGCTGATCTTCGAGGCCGAGAACGCCACGCTGCACGACATCGAGAGCGAGCATCCGCGGGTCACGTTCGAGAAGGACGGCAGGTCGCACACGATCGAATGCGCCGCGATCGCCGGCTGCGACGGCTTCCACGGCGTGTCCCGCCAGACCATGCCGCCAAGCGTGCTGCGCACCTACGAGCGGGTCTATCCGTTCGGCTGGCTCGGCATCCTGGCCGATGTGCCGCCGGTGCACCACGAGCTGATCTACGCCACCCACGCCGACGGGTTCGCGCTGGCCTCCATGCGCAGCGAGACGCGCAGCCGCTACTACATCCAATGCCCGCTCGACACCAAGGTCGAGGACTGGCCGGACGACCGGCTCTGGGAGGTGCTGAAGACCCGCTTCGGCGCCGAGCCCGCCGCCACGATGGCGACCGGCCCGTCGATCGAGAAGAGCGTGGCGCCGCTGCGCAGCTTCGTGGCCGAGCCGATGCGTCACGGCCGCCTGTTCCTGGCCGGCGATGCCGCCCATATCGTGCCGCCGACCGGGGCCAAGGGCCTGAATCTCGCCGCCGCCGACGTGCGCATCCTGTCTTGGGCGCTGATCGACCTGTTCAAACGGGGCTCAACCGGGGGCATCGACGGGTACAGTGCCGCCTGCCTCTCGCGGATCTGGAAGGTGCAGCGCTTCTCCTGGTGGTTCTCCACCCAGCTGCACAATTTCGACAATGAGCCGGCGTTCGAGCGGCGGGTCCACCGGGCCGAGCTCGAGTACCTGATGGAGTCCGAGTCGGCGCAGAAGACCCTGGCCGAGAACTATGTCGGCCTCGATTTCGTCGACCCGCGAAGCGCCGCCTGACCGGTCAGCCCGACGGCGCTGGCGCTGGCAGGCGGGGCGGCACGAGAGGAGCCGCGCCTGGCACCCCGTCCAGCACGGCGCCCGGGGCCCCGCCACCGACTTTCGGCGCCTGACCACCGCCGCTCGCCGCGTTGAGCAGTGACGCCTGCAGCGCGTTCACGAGCTTGCCGTACTGGCGCAGCACCAACTTGGTCTGGGCCACCGCGCTCGGCACGATCGACGCCTGCTCGTCCTTGAGCTTGTCGGCCTGCGCCTTGGCGTCCTGGCTGGCCACCGCCAGGGTCGTGACATTGACCTGGGCGGCCGCGATCTGACCTTCGAGGGTCTTCAGTCCCGGAACCTTGGCCGCCGCGTCCTGGCTTGCCTTGGTTGCGGCATCGCGGTCGCGCGTCAGGTTGGCGATCACCGGCTGATTGGCCGCGACCGCCGGATCGAGGGCGTTGATCTGGGTATCCAACGCCGACGCGAGGGCCGCCTGGGTGTCGGCCTCCTGCTGCGCCGCCGCCGAACTGCCGCCGCCGACGGCCAACTGGCTCTGCATCTGCTGCAGGCCGGTTTGCGCCGCCGCCAGATCTGTCGCCGCCTTCGTGCGGGCGGCGACGGCGGCCGGCACCTCGGTGGCGAGCGCGGTCTCCCGCGCGGCCAGCGTGTCGCGGATCTGAGTGAGTTCGTTCACCATCTCGGTCCGCAACTGCGCCAGATCGGCGCCGGCCACCGTCGGCGCACCCGGCGGGTTGCCGCCCAGCGCGAAGTTCGACGCCGCCTGGCTCAACGCCTTGCCGGCCGACAAGCCCTCGGTCGCCCCGCCGGTGGCGATGCCTGAGATGATTTCAGTCGCCTTGCCGATCGTCGCGATCCCGAGGTTCTTGTAGGCGTCGAGCAGTTCGGTCGGATCGCTGGAGAACTGCTTGAGGTTCCAGTTGCCGATCTCGTCCTTGATGAAGGCCATGGAGACGTCGCCCTGACCGACGGCCTGAACCGTGTTGATCGTGGTCCAGTTCTCGTCGTCGTACAGCGCGTTGAACACCCGCAGCCGGTTGAGCTCGTAGTCGGAGACCGCGGTTTCCTCGCCCACCGGCCGGTCGACCGCGTAGTTCCAGAGCGCCAGCGACACGAACTCGGTCGGCTGGACGTCACGCAGATGCACGCTCAGCGGCAGCGCCTGGCGGTCGTTGCCATATAGCGACAGTTGCTTCAGCAAGGTGTCGGCGCGCGACGACAGCTGGTTCGAGTATTCGGCGGTGATGATCTGGAACGAGGTCGCCAGGCGCCGCGTTCTGTCATCGGCGGTGGCCGAGATCAGGTGAATGCCGGCCCAGTTCGCCGCCTTCACCTTGAGCTGGGTGGCCACGCCGGACGTCTCCGCCAGGACGAGCGTCAGTTCCTGGGCGATCTCCTTGAAGACCGGGGCGAGGGCGGCATCGGCGGCCGCGTCCGGAACGCTGGTCACCCGGACGGTCGCCGAATTGCCCCCTGTCGCCGCCGAGATACTGCCGTCGGTCAGGGCTGTGACCAGCTTGCCGTGGACCTTCTGCGCGTCGAGACGCAGGCAGACATCGTGTGGCGTCCGACCGGTCGCCGCCTCCAGGGACTCCGCGTTCTTCTGCGACAGCGTGATCTCGGACGCCGAGGAGGGCGGGCGGAACACGGCTTCCTGGTACCAGGCGGGCGAGCAGACGATCTCGCGGAGGTCTTCCACATCGGCGCGAAGATCGGCGAGCGTGAGGCAGACCGGCACCATCTCAGGGTCCAGCTGCCCGGTCAGGCTCGCGATGCCGCTGACCGCTCCCGACGCGACGGGCCAACAGCCGAGCTCGCCGGCGTAGCGGTCGACGAAGGACCGGAACCGGTCCATCGACACGCTGGTCTCGTTGATCACGCCCGAAAGCTCGCTGAGCTGGGTCTCCGGCTCCTTGCTGAGCGGCCCCTTGTAGACCTCGACGTCGACCCGCATCTGGCCGGCGCCGCTGAGGGCGGCGGACTCGCACCCGGCGAGAGTCAGAGCCCCGCCGGCGACCAGAAACGCGGCCCGGACGGCCCGTCCCGCCCGGCTCATGGCTGGCCTCCCGCGTCGAGACCGTTGATGGCGGCATCGACCACCGTCGCCGCCGTCGACCCGCTGCTCGCTGATGCCTGATCCACGGCCCGCTCGGCCTGCAGGATCCGCACTCGTTCGTCCGCCAACGGCTGCAGCTGCGCCGCCGTCGCCGGCCGCGTCGAGGTCAGTCGACTCGAGATATCCTTGATGGTCGAGATCAGCGGCTGGGCACTGGTCGTCATGGCGAGGATGAGGCGGTCGTCCTGGTCGTAGGTCTTCACCGCCTCGGGGCCCATGATCTGGAAGCCGCGTCGCACGATGCCGTTGCTTTGCGCGCACTTGTCCGCGCTCATGGCCCCGCTGGCGGCGGACCCTGTCGTGCCGATGCCCGAGCCACCCCCCTGGTCCTCCGGGGCGAGGTCGCCGCCCAGCGCGACCAGCTGCTTCTGGATCGCGGCGTCGATCTGAGCCGCGGCGGTGGCGTTGACCTGGCCGCTTGCGTCCTTGGGCAGGGAGTCGCGCAGGTCGATCAGCCGGTCGATCGCGGCGAAGGTCTCGCTGGTCCGGGCTTCCTGCTGCACCTGGGCGCTCGACTTGACGTAGAACTGGTTGTTCTGCCGGTCAAAGGCCACCTGCGCGCCGAACGGGTCGATCTCCTGGGCCTTGAGCACGCCGGATTCGAACTTGATCCTGTTGGTCAGGGAGTCGGCCTTGCCGGTCATCGTGTAGCGGTACAGTGAGTCGCTGAGCAGCACCTTGGTCTGACCCTGGTTGTTGATGAAGGCGCCGGCGGCGATGCGCTGGGTCTCCAGCTGACAGACGTCGAACACGCGGAAATAGTACGTGGCGCGAAACACCGCGTTCTCGTCCCGGTACTGCGGATCGTTGCTGTGCGCGATCTGCATCTCCGGCGGCACGCCGCACGCGGTGAGCGTCGTGAAGGCCGAGATGAGCGCGATGAGCCCAAGCACCGGGCGAGTTCTAGAGCAACGCATGATTTAGCCCCCGCTATCTGCAACCTCTAGTCAATGGATGCTACTCCAGCAGGTGAGAGATTCCGAGCGCGTTTAATGCGAATTGCTTCGATTGACGGGGCGTGACGCGGAAATCCAAGACTACCGGTTGCCAATGGGGTCGCGGCGATGTCCGATTGGCTCCCCTTCTGTTTCGGAGCCCGCCCGATGTCCCTCGCCGACCTGATACCCAAGACCGCCACCGAGATTGTGTCCCTTCTGAAGCGAGGCGAGGTGACGACGGCCGACCTCCTGGACGCGCTGGAGGCGCGCATCGCGGCGGTTGACGGCACCATCAACGCGCTGCCCACGCTGTGCCTCGATCGCGCCCGGGAGCGGGCCTCGCAGGCATCGGCGGATAGCGTGCTGGCTGGCCTGCCGGTGGCGATCAAGGACCTGGTGGCGACCGAGGGGGTGCTGACCACCTACGGCTCGCCGATCTACAAGGACAACGTGCCCCAACAGTCCGACGTTTCCGTACAGATGCTGGAGGCCGAGGGGGCGGTCATCTACGCCAAGGCCAACACCCCGGAATTCGGCGCCGGCGCCAACACTTTCAACGAGGTGTTCGGGCGCACCGTCAACCCGTGGAACACGGCGCGCAGCGTGGCCGGCTCCTCCGGCGGGTCGGCGGCGGCGCTGGCCTCGGGGACGGCCTGGCTCGCCTCGGGCTCGGATCTTGGCGGCAGCCTGCGCAACCCGGCCAGCTTCTGCGGCATCGTCGGCTTCCGGCCGAGCCCCGGGCGGGTCGCCCACGGCCCGTCTGACCTGCCGTTCGCGACCATGTCGGTCGAGGGGCCGATGGCGCGCACCGTGCCGGATGTGGCGCTCATGCTCGACGCCATGGCGGGTCAGCATCCGGTCGACCCGATTTCGCTGGCGCGCCCGGTCGAGTCGTTCTCGGACGCGGTCCGGGCCCGGCGCAAACCGGCGCGCGTGGCGTTCAGCGTTGATCTGGGCGGCATCACGCCGGTCGACCGGGAGGTGGCGGCGATCGTCGAGAAGGCGGCGCGGGTGTTCGAGGATCTCGGCTGCACGGTCGAGGAGGCGAGCCCGGACTTCACCGATGTGCAGATGATCTTCCAGACCCTGCGCGCGGTCCAGTTCGCCGCGGCGAAGAAGGAGCTGCTGGAGACCCACCGCGACCTGCTCAAGCCCGAGGTGATCTGGAACATCGAGAAGGGGCTGGCGCTGACCATGGACGAGATCGCGGCCGCCGAGTTGGCGCGCGGCCGGCTTTATCACCGGGTCGAGCAGTTCTTCCGGACCTATGACCTGGTGCTGTCGCCGGCCACGATCGTGCCGCCCTATCCGGTGGAGAACCGCTTCGTCGAGGAGTGCAACGGCCACACCTTCTCGAACTACATCGAGTGGTGCACGGTGGCCTATGCCTTCACCTGTTCGAGCTGTCCGGCCATGTCGGTCCCGGCGGGCTTCACCGCCGACGGGCTGCCGGTGGGCCTGCAGATCGCCGGCAGGCCGCGCGGCGAGGCGGATCTGCTGAGCGCCGCCGCGCTCTACGAGGAGGCGGCGGCGATCACCAGTGGCATTCCGATCGACCCGCGCGCCGGCACGTGAGGCGAGCCAACTCCGTCTTGGACGGTGGTCTCCTGGATCCCGGAAGGTCCCTGGATCAAGTCCAGGAACTTCCGGGACGTCGATCGTTGAGTCGCAACTCATCTAGACTTCCCGGCCTTGAGCCGGGATCCAGACATCCACCCGTTGGGGCGGTCGGGGCGTCGTGGTGGCGATACGGCAAGTGGCACCCTGGGCCCCGGCGTGACGCCGGGGAGTGTTAGTTTTGCGCGCTACTTGAACGTGACGGTGACGGAGCCGAGCGGGCCGTAATCCGCCACCACGGTCTCGTCCGGCTTGGCCGGGTAGGGGGGCGTGGTCGAGCCGGTGGTGACGTAGTCGCCGGCCTTGATCGACTTGCCGTGCTTGGCGAGTTCGTTGACCAGCCAGGCGGTCGCCGCGAACGGCCCGCCCTCGACGTTGCCGCCCTTGCCCTCGCGCACGGTCTCGCCGCCGGCGGTCAGGGTGACCGCGAGGTCGAGCAGGTTCATGTCCGTCGCCCCGTCGACCGGCTTGCCCATGATCCAGGCGCCGTGGGCGCCGTCATCGGCGATCAGGGAGGCGCCGCCGGCCTTGGTCCAGCCGGCGCCGAACGGGGTGTCGACGATCTCGATCGCCGGCAGCACCGCGTCGCAGGCCGCGATCACATCGGCCTCGGTGACCGGGCTCTTCACGCCGTCCAGCGGGGCGCCGAAGCGAAGCGCGATCTCCGGCTCGATCACCCGGATATAGAGGTCGGCACCGGCGAACTCGGACGGGCTCTCGGTCGTCATGTTGGAGAGCAGCACGCCCCAGAACATGTCGGGCAGGCCCAGCAGCTCGCGGGCGCCGGCATTGGTGGCGCCAATCTTGTAGCCGATCGTCGTGGCGCCATCGGCGACCCGGGCGGCGATCACCCGCTCCTGGATCGAATAGCCGTCGGCCAGCGCGTCCGGTTTCTCGCCGGCCGGCAGGGCCTCAAGCTCCGCCTGGCGGGCCCGGTGGTCGAGCAGGGTCTTGGCGGCGGCGGTGATGGCTTCGGCGGACATCGGCATGGCGGCTCTCCAGAGGATTCACGCGGTCGGAAACTGACTTCGCCGCCTTCCTACGACGCGCCGCCCGCCCTGTCACCCCGGCCTGTCACCGCTGCTCTTATACCTGCCGCCGAAATCCGAAGAAGAGGTCGCCGGCCGAGATCGCCCGCACCGAGCCGTCGGTCAGCTCGATCTCGGCGCGGCACTGGGCGTCGAGGCCGCGCAGGGTGCCGGTGATGTCGTCGGCCGGATCGTCGGAGACGCGGGCGGTGATCGCTCCGCCGATGCCGGCGAGATGGGCGAGGACCCGGGCGCGTATCTCCGCCAGCCCGCCGTCGAGATAGGCGGCGACATGGCGCGCCACATGGCCGGTCAGGACGGCCACCGCCCGATCCCGGTCGAGGTCGACGGCGCCGGCGGTCCGCAGGTCGGTGGCGGCATAGACCAGACCGCCGGACGGGGCCGAGACCAGGTTGACGCCGATTCCCGTCACCACCCAGGCCCTTCCGCTCTCCTCGCCGCTCTCCAGCAGGATGCCGGCGACCTTGGCGCCGTTCACCAGGACGTCGTTCGGCCATTTCAGCGTCACCGACACGGTCGCCGGCAGGGCGTCGCGGGCGAGGTCGTGCACCGCCAGCCCTGCCACCATGGACAATCCCCAGACCGGCGGCCAGCCGGGTGTCGGATAGCGCACCTGCGTCCAGTAGAGGTTGCCGGGCGGGCTGGTCCAGCCGCGGCCGCGCCGGGCCCGTCCCGCGGTCTGCTCGCGGGCGGTGACGATCGTGCCGTCGGCGGCGCCGGCGGCGATCCGTCGGCGCGCCTCCAGGTTGGTGCTGTCGACGCTGTCGAGGTCGATGAGGCGTTGGGTCATGCCCTGGCCCGATGCCACGCCGACGCGCGCCGATCAAGCGTGAACCCGCTCGCTTGAGGCCGCGTTGAGCCGCCTGTATAGTCCGCGCGACGCGATATCGCGCTGCAGCATAAGCGATACACGAGCGGGAGGGTCCGGCATGAGCGAGTCGAGCGGCGAGGAGGTCGGGCAGTACTTCCTCGAAGACCTCACGGTCGGCATGACGGCCGATTACGACCGGGTGGTCACCGAGGATATGATCGAAGCCTTCGCCGACGTGTCGGGAGATCACAACCCGTTGCACCTGAACGAGGAATACGCCCAGGGGACGATGTTCAAGGGGCGGATCGCCCACGGCATCCTCGGCGCCTCGTTCATTTCCAAGATCTTCGGGACCCAGATGCCGGGCAAGGGCTCGGTCTACATCTCCCAGACCCTTCGCTTCATGGCGCCGGTGCGAATCGGCGACACGGTGACCACCACCGTCGAGGTGATGGACATCAACCACGAGAAGAAGCGTGTCGCGTTCAAGTCGCGCTGCCGGGTCGGCCGCACCGTCGTCATCGACGGCGACGCCACGATCCTGGTTCCGTCCCGCGCCGCGGAACAGGCGGCCTGACCCGGAGCACCGGTCCCGTGGAGATCCTGCGATCGCTGGATGCCGTGGAGCCGCGCCACCGGGGCTCGGTGGCGGCGATCGGCAATTTCGACGGCGTGCATCTCGGCCACCGCGCGGTGATCGGCGAGGCCGCGCGCATTGCCGGCGACCTTCACTCCCCGCTCTCGGTCGTGACCTTCGAGCCGCATCCCCGGCAGTTCTTCCAGGCCGGCCTGGAGCCGTTCCGCCTGACCAGCTCGGCGGGGCGCGCGGCGCGGCTGGAGGATCTCGGCGTCGACACCCTGTTCGAGCTGCCCTTCGACCGGGCGTTCGCCGAGCTCAGCGCCGAGGCCTTCATCGACGAGGTCCTGCAAGAGGCGCTCGGCCTGCGCCACGTGATCGTCGGCTACGACTTCAACTTCGGCCATCGCCGGCGCGGCACCCCGGACATGCTGGTCGAGCGGGCCGGGCACAAGGGCTTCGCCGCCACGAAGGTCGCCGCCGTCCACGAGAGCGACGGTGCGGTGTATTCCTCCTCGCGCATCCGCCAGTGCCTGGTCGAGGGCGATCCGCGCGGCGCCGCCTCGCTGCTGGGCGCGCCCTGGGAGATCACCGCCCTGGTCGAGCAGGGCGACCAGCGCGGGCGGACCATCGGCTTCCCGACCGCCAACCTGCGGCTCGGGCCGCTGCTGTGCCCGCGCCTCGGTGTCTACGCGGTGCGCGCGATGCTGACCTCGGGCGCCGAGAGCGGGCTGTGGATGCCCGGCGTCGCCAATCTTGGCCTGCGCCCCACGGTGAACGATCGGGGTGTGCTGTTGGAGGTTCACCTGTTCGACCGGGAAATCGATCTCTACGGCCGCGAGCTGCGCGTGAGATTGGTTGACTTTATCCGGCCGGAACGGAAGTTTGGCGGCCTGGACGAGCTGACGGCGCAGATCGGCGCCGACGCGGCTCAGGCGCGGGAGTTGCTGGGACACTGAGTCTCCGCTCCCCAGGCAACACGGAACGTTCGAGATGACGACGGACTACAAGAGCACGGTTTTCCTGCCGAAGACGGATTTCCCCATGCGCGCCGGCCTGCCGAAGCGCGAGCCGGAAATTCTCGCCTGGTGGAAGGAGATCGACCTCGACCGCCGCATCCGCGAGGTCCGCAAGGGCGCCGAGCCCTTCATCCTGCATGACGGCCCGCCCTATGCGAACGGCCACCTGCACATGGGCCACGCGCTGAACAAGATACTGAAGGACCTGGTCAACCGCACCCAGCACATGGCCGGCCGGCGCACCCACTACGTGCCCGGCTGGGACTGCCACGGCCTGCCGATCGAGTGGAAGATCGAGGAGGACTATCGCGCCAGGGGCAAGGACAAGGACGCCGTGCCAGTGGTCGAGTTCCGCCGCGAGTGCCGCGAGTTCGCCGACAAGTGGATCGACACCCAGCGCGAGGAGTTCAAGCGCCTGGGCGTGACCGGCGACTGGGACAACTACTACACCACGATGACCTTCAAGGCCGAGGCGCAGATCGCGCGCGAAATCGGCAAGTTCCTGATGGATGGCAGCCTGTACAAGGGCGCCAAGCCGGTGATGTGGTCTGTGGTCGAGAAGACCGCCCTGGCCGACGCCGAGATCGAGTATCACGAACACACCTCGACCACGATCCACGTGCGCTTCCCGATCATCCGGGCCGGCGACCCGGCCCTCGAGGGCGCGGCGATCGTGATCTGGACGACCACCCCCTGGACCATGCCGGGCAATCGGGCCGTCGCCTATGGTGACGAGATCGACTACGTCGTCGTCGAGGTGGTTTCGGTCGAGGAGAACAGCCTCGCCAAGGCCGGTGAGCGGCTCGTCGTCGCCCGCGCCCTGCTGCCCGATTTCCTGGAGCGGGCGAAGATCGACAGCATCACGCAGGTCGCGAACCTCAAGGGCTCGCGCCTGGCCGGCACGGTCTGCGCCCACCCGCTGCGCGGCCAGGGCTACGACTACGACGTGCCGGCGCTGGCCGCCGAGTTCGCCACCGACGACCAGGGCACCGGTTTCGTCCACATCGCCCCGGGTCACGGCGCCGACGACTTCGTGCTCGGCCAGGCCAACGGTCTCGAGGTGCCGCAGACCGTCGCCGATGACGGCACGTTCTACGACCATGTCCCGCTGTTCGCCGGGATGCACGTGCTGGAAGACAACATGAAGATCGCGGCCATCATCCGCGACCATGGCGGTCTGGTGGCGCGCGGCAAGCTCAAGCACTCGTATCCGCATTCTTGGCGGTCGAAGGCGCCGCTGATCTTCCGCAACACCGCCCAGTGGTTCATCTCGATGGAGACCAACGGCCTGCGCGAGACGGCGCTGCAGGCGATCGACGACACCCGCTTCGTCCCGGCGGCCGGCCAGACCCGTCTGCGCGGGATGATCGAGAGCCGGCCGGACTGGTGTATCAGCCGCCAGCGCGCCTGGGGCGTGCCGATCCCGGTCTTCACCTCGAAGCGGACCGGCGAGCCGCTGCGCGACCAGGCGGTGCTCGACCGGATCGCGGCGGCGTTCGAGGCAGAGGGCGCGGACGCCTGGTTCTCCAGCGAGCCGTCGCGCTTCCTTGGCAACGACCACAATCCGGACGACTACGAGCAGGTCTCCGATATCGCCGATGTCTGGTTCGACAGCGGCTCGACCCACGCCTTCGTGCTGGAATCCGAGGACGAGGCCTGGGCCGACCTGCCCTGGCCGGCGCAGCTCTATCTCGAGGGCTCGGACCAGCATCGCGGCTGGTTCCACTCCTCGCTGCTGGTCGGCTGTGGGACCCGCGGCCGCGCCCCTTACGAGGCGGTGCTGACCCACGGCTTCATCAATGCCGAGGACGGCCGCAAGATGTCGAAGTCGCTCGGCAACGGCGTCGACCCGCTGGAGGTGATCGAGCAGTCCGGCGCCGACATCCTGCGCATCTGGGTGGTAAGTTCCGATTTCACCGAGGACCTGCGGGTCGGGCCGGGCATCCTCAAGCACACGGTCGATCACTACCGGCGCCTGCGCAACACGCTGCGCTACGTGCTCGGCGCGCTGGACGGCTATACCGAGGCCGAGGCGATCGGCATCGAGCGCATGCCGGAGCTGGAACGCTGGGTGCTGCACCGCATCGCCGAGATCGACGCGGTGGTGCGCCAGTGCACCCGTGATTTCGACTTCCACACCATGTTCCTCACCCTGCACCAGTTCTGCGCCAGCGACCTGTCGGCCTTCTACTTCGACATCCGCAAGGACTCGCTGTACTGCGACGATCCGGCGAGCGACCGGCGCCGGGCGGCGCGCACGGTGATGGGCCACCTGCACCAGTGCCTGACCACCTGGCTGGCGCCGATCTGCTGCTTCACGGCCGAGGAGGCGTGGCGGGCGCGCCATCAGGGCGAGGCCGATTCGGTCCACCTGCAGGCCTATCCGACCATCCCGGCCGAGTGGCGCGACGAGGCCCTGGCCGCGAAATGGGCGACGATCCGCAACGTGCGCCGCGTGGTCACCGGCGCCCTGGAGCTGGAGCGGGCCGAGAAGCGGATCGGTTCGTCCCTGCAGGCGGCCCCGACCGTCTACATGTCGGCCGCCGAGAAGGCGGCGTTCGCGGGTTTGGACGCGGCCGAGATCTTCATCACCTCCGGCGCCGAGCTGGTCGAGGGGACGGGGCCGGACGGCGCCTACCGCCTCGCCGAGGTGGCCGGGGTCGCCTGCCTGCCGGGCAGCGCCGAGGGCGGGAAGTGCGAGCGGTGCTGGCGGGTGCTGCCCGAGGTCGCCGTCGGCGAGCCGATCTGCGGGCGCTGCGAGGACGCGGTTTCCGGCCTGGTCAACGCCGCCGAATGACCGCAACGCTCACCCGCGGTCTCGGCCTCGCCGTCGTGGTCGTGACTCTCGACCAGGCGACCAAGCTGTGGGCGCTTTCCGCCCTGTTCGACCCGCCGCGGCGGATCGAGGTGCTGCCGATGCTCGATTTCGTGCCGGTGTGGAATCGGGGGGTGAGCTTCGGCCTGCTGGCCAGCGACTCGCCCTGGGGCCCCTGGCTGCTGAGCGGGTTCGCGCTGGTGGTGTGCGGCTTCCTGCTCGCCTGGCTGATCAAGGCCCGCACCTGGCCCCTGATCTGGGGGCTGGGCGCGGTGATCGGCGGGGCGATCGGCAACGTGATCGACCGGCTCATGTACGGCGCCGTGGTCGATTTCATCGACGTGCATGTCGGCTCCTGGCACTGGCCGGCCTTCAATATTGCCGATTCCGCGATTACCTTAGGGGTGGTCCTGCTGCTGCTCGATGCCTTCGGCGTCGGCGCGGCCAAGGAGGAGACCGAGGGAGGACGAGTGAACGATGGGTGAGACCGTCGATCTTGGGCGCGCCGCCCGACTGGTTCCGGCCGCCGTTCTGGCGGTGATCCTGGCCGTCGGTCTCGGCGGCTGCGGCCAGCTGCGCGATGCGCTCGGCCAGACCAAGGACCCGCCCGACGAGTTCCAGGTGGTCGCCCGCGCGCCCCTGGCGCTGCCGCCGAACTACGACCTGCGCCCGCCGCGGCCCGGCGCGCCGCGTCCGCAGGAGCGGTCATCCACCGATGCCGCCGCCGAGCGGATCCTCGGCCGGTCCGCCCGCGCCTCCACCGCGTCAACCGGCGCCGTCCCGGCCGCCCCGGTGGTCGTCGGATCGGTCGGCGAGGCGCGGTTCCGCCAGCAGCTCGGCCTCGACCAGGCCCAAGAGGATATCCGGAGCGTGGTCGACCAAGAGACCGCCGATTTCGTCTACGAGACGCGGTATCCGATCGACCGATTGCTGTTCTGGCGCGACGACCCGGAGCCGGGCGTTCTGCTCGACGCCAATGCGGAGCGCCAGCGCCTGCAGGAGAACGCCGCGCTTGGCCGGCAGCCGAATGAAGGCGCCAATCCGAAGATCGAGCGGAAGCGCGGCGGCCTTCTCGAGGGTCTTTTCTAGGCTACACCTGCCGGAGTCGCCTGCCCGACCGTCCCGATGCGGTGCCGCCGACCGCGCGGGGGGCGTCGGTGTGGTGTGGCAGAGAGTCGCCGGCGCGCTTTTCGACCCACCCCCTTTGACCTTTCCCTGCCCCGCCGCCATGTCTTAGCCGACGATGGACCGACCCGGAGAGCCGTGCCCATGCGCCGCCTGTTCCTCGCCCCGTTGCTGATCGCCGGTCTCGCCCTTGCGGGCCTGCCCGCGCGCGCCGGCGTGTTCGAGCCGACGACCTTCACCCTGGACAATGGCCTGCAGGTCGTGGTGATCGAGAACGACCGCGCCCCGGTGGTCAGCCACATGCTGTATTACAAGGTCGGCTCTGCCGACGAGCCGCGCGGCAAGTCGGGAATCGCCCACCTGCTCGAACACTTGATGTTCAAGGGAACGAAGACGGTCGCCCCTGGCGAGTTCTCGGCGATCATCAAGCGGATCGGCGGACGCGAGAACGCCTTCACCTCCTACGATTACACGGGCTACTTCCAGAACGTCGCCAAGCAGCATCTGGGTCAGATGATGGCGCTGGAGGCCGACCGCATGGCGAACTTGGTCCTCACCGACGCGCTGGTCGCCCCGGAGCTGGAGGTGGTGCGCGAGGAACGGCGGTCTCGGGTCGACAACGACCCGGCCTCGCTCCACCGCGAGCAGGTCACCGCCGCCACCTATCTGTCCTATCCCTACCGGATTCCGGTGATCGGCTGGGAGGAGGAGATCGCCGCGCTGACCCGGGCCGACGCCGAGGCGTTCTATCGGACATGGTACGCGCCGAATAACGCGATCCTGCTGGTGGCCGGTGACATCTCGCCCGAGACGGTGCGCGATCTGGCCGAACAGACCTACGGCGCGGTTCCCGCCCGCCCGGTGCCGGACCGCGAGGCCTTGCGCGGCGGTGAGCCGGAGCAGCTGGCCGCCCGGCGGATCGAGGGGAGCGACCCCCGCGTCGATCAGCCGAGTTGGTCCCGCCGCTGGATTGCCCCCGGCCGGCGCTGGGGTGAGAGCGGGCACATCTCAGCCCTTGAAGTGGTGGCCGAGATCCTGGGCGGTGGCCCGACCAGCCGCCTGTACCGCGCGCTCGTGGTCGATCAGGCCGTGGCCGTGTATGCCGGCGCCGGGTATTCGCCGACCGGCCTCGGCCCACAGGCTTTCGCCGTCTATGCCAGTCCGCGGGGCGATGTTTCGATCGCCGAGCTTGAGGCCGCCGTGATGGCGGAGGTCGACCGGGTGCTGCGAGACGGCGTGACCGATGCCGAGGTGGCGGCCGCGGTCGCCCGCCTGCAGCGCGGGGCGGTCTTCGCCCGCGACGATTCCCTCGCACCGGCCAGGATCATCGGGACCGAGCTCGCCGCCGGCGGCACCATCGCCGACATCGAGGAGTGGCCCGAGCGGATCGCCGCCGTCACGCCCGAGGCGGTCGCCGAGGCCCTGCGGTCCGTTGTGATCGACCGGCGGTCGGTGACCAGCATCCTGCGCCCCGACCCCCGGAGCTGAGCGACCATGCGTAACCTGCTTCGTCTCTTCGTCTGCGTTCTCGTCCTGCTGCCGGCCCAGGCGCTGGCGCTCGAGATCCAGTCCGTCACCAGTCCCGGCGGCGTCAAGGCCTGGCTCGTCGAGGATCATCGCAACCCGATCCTGTCGCTGCGGTTCTCGTTCCGCGGCGGCGAATCCGCCGACCCCGTCGGCAAGGAAGGCCGGGCGCGCATGGTTGCGGCCCTGCTCGACGAGGGCGCCGGCGACCTGGACTCCGAGGCGTTCCAGCGGGCCCTGGCCGACAACTCGATCACCCTGCGCTTCGACAGCCGCGCCGACCGCTTCAACGGCCGTCTGGTCACCCTGACCGAGACCCGGGACATGGCGGTCGACCTGTTGCGGCTGGCCCTGACGGAGCCGCGGTTCGACGCCGAGCCGGTCGACCGGATCCGCGCCCAGATCGAGGCCTCGCTGCGCCGCGACCTGCAGAATCCGCGCTCGATCGTCGGCCGGGCGTTCTGGGCGACCAGTTTCCCCGATCACCCTTATGGCCGATCCGGCGACGGCTCGCTCGACAGCGTGGCCGCGATCACCGCCGACGACCTGCGGAGCTTCACCGACGCCGTGCTGACCCGCGAGGATCTGGTGGTCGGCGCGGTGGGCGACATCACGCCGGCCGAGCTCGCGGCCCTGCTGGACACGGTGTTCGCCGGCCTGCCCGAGACGTCCGAGGTCGCGACGGGCGAACCGGTCGCGCCGGACCATGTCGGCGAGACGATCGTCATCGACCTGGACATCCCGCAATCCGTCGTGATCTTCGGCCAGCCGGGGATCGGCCGCGAGGATCCGGACTACTTCACCGCCAACCTGCTGAACCGGGTCATGGCCGGCGGGTTCGGCTCGCGGCTGATGGAGGAGATCCGCGAGAAGCGGGGCCTGGTCTACGGTGTGTGGTCCTATCTGCTGCCGCTGGAGGACGCGCCCATGCTGATGGGCGGCCTCGCCTCGCAGAACGCGCGGATCGCCCTGGCCGTCGATCTGGTGCGCCAGGAGTGGCGGCGCATGGCCGAAGAGGGGCCCAGCCAGCAGGAGCTGGATGACGCCCGGACATTCCTGCTGGGGTCGTTCCCGCTCAGCCTGACCGATTCGGACGGCATCGCCGGTCTGCTGGTGTCGCTGCAGGAGAACGAACGGCCGATCGACTACCTGGACCGGTTGGACGAGATCTACGGCGCCATCACCTTGGAGGATGCCCGCCGGGTGGCGGCGAAACTGTACCGCGCGAAGGACTTGACCTTCGTCGTCGGCGGCCAGCCCGTCGGGATCGAGCCGTCCCACCCCGCGCCCGGCGGATGATCCGGCTCGGGGGTGGATGACGGCCCGGCGGGCGATCGACTACCCTTGGGCGAAGGGAGAGTTCGCATGCTGCATGAGTTACCCATCGCCATCGACAGCGCCGCCTGCTTCGAACCGCGCGTTGGGGCTGGCCTCGACCGGGCGTCCTTCACCGCGATGGCGCCGACGGCCGCGGCGGCACGGGACTGGATCCGCGCGCGGCGGGACGATGGCAGCCTGCCGTTGCTCGGCCTGGCCGGCCGCCGGGACGACATCGTCGCGTGGAAGCCGATCGTCGACCGCTACCGCTCGCTCTACGAAGACGTGGTAGTGCTCGGCACCGGCGGCTCGTCGCTTGGCGGCGCCACCTTGTGCGCCCTGGTCGACGGCGGCGGGGTGACGGGGCCGCGGGTCCACTTCCTCGACAACATCGATCCGATCGGCTTCGACGCCCGCCTCGCCGGGCTGGATCTCGGCCGCACCGGCTTCCTGGCGATCTCGAAATCCGGCGGCACGGCGGAGACACTGACCCAGACGCTGATCGTCCTCGACCGGCTGATCGAGCGCCTGGGGCGTGAGAATCTCGGCACCCACGTCACCTGCATCGCCGAGGCGACCGACAATCCGCTGCGCCGCATCGCCTCGGAGCACGGCCTGTTCTGCCTTGAGCACGACCCCAAGGTCGGCGGGCGGTACTCGGCGTTGTCGGTGACCGGATTGCTGCCGGCGGCGATCGCCGGCGTCGACGTGGAGGCCGTGCGCCGGGGTGCCGCCGCGGTGCTGGATGCCACGCTGTCGGCCGACAATCCGTTGGATGACGCGGCGATCGCCGGCGCGGTGATCAACGTCGCCCTGGCCCGCCAGAAGGGGGTCAGCCAGACCGTCCTGCTGCCCTATGTCGACCGGCTCGACCGGCTGTCGTTCTGGTTCCGCCAGCTCTGGGCGGAAAGCCTCGGCAAGGACGGCCACGGCACCACGCCCATCAACGCGCTCGGCGCGGTCGACCAGCACAGCCAGCTGCAGCTCTACCTCGCCGGGCCGCGCGACAAGCTGTTCACCGTGGTCTGCAGCGATCCGCGCGGCCGCGGAGGCCGCGTGCGCGCCGATCTGGCGGGCAGCGCCGCCGGCGATCTCGACTACCTGACCGGGCGCACCATGGGCGATCTGATGTCGGCCGAGCAGCGCGCCACCATCGACACCCTCATCCGCAACGGCTGCCCGACCCGGATCATCCGCTTCCCGACATTGAGCGAGGAGGTGATGGGGGCGCTGATGATGCAGTTCATCGTCGAGACCATCGCCGCCGCCCACCTGCTCGGCATCGACGCCTTCGACCAGCCGGCGGTCGAGGAGGGCAAGGTGCTGGCCCGCCAGTTCCTGCGCGAGGCGACCTGATGCCCGACGGCGCCGGCACAACTCCCGGACCCGCCGTCACCCCGGCCTTGCGCCGCCTGCCGGAGACGCTGGTCAACCAGATCGCCGCCGGCGAGGTCGTGGAGCGCCCGGCAAGCGCGCTCAAGGAACTGGTGGAGAACGCGCTGGATGCCGGCGCCCGGCGGATCGACATCGTGCTGCGCGACGGTGGGCGCACCCTGATCCAAGTGGCCGACGACGGCTGCGGCATGGACGCGGAGGCCCTCGCGCTGGCGATCGAGCGGCACGCGACCTCGAAACTGCCGGATGACGATCTCACCCATATCGCCACCCTGGGCTTCCGCGGCGAGGCACTGCCCTCGATCGGCGCGGTCAGCCGGCTGTCCATCACCTCGCGGGCCCGCGACGGCGACAGCGCCTGGCGCATCCGGGTCGAGGGCGGCCGCCTGGAGGCCCCGGAGCCGGCGGCGCTGTCGGCGGGCACGCGCGTCGAGGTGCGCGACCTGTTCTACGCCACGCCGGCCCGCCTCAAGTTCCTGAAGGCACCACGGACCGAGCAGGGCCACGCGGTCGAGATCGTTCAGCGCCTGGCCATGGCGCATCCCGACGTCGCCTTCTCCCTCGGCGATGGCAACCGCACCCTGCTCGACCTGGTGGCGGCGCCCGACCTCGCCACCGCGGGCGATCCGTTCGCCGCCCGCCTGACCCGGCTCGGCGCCATCCTGGGACGCGAGTTCGAGGACAACGCGCTCCCGGTCGATGCCGATCGGTCCGGCTACCGTCTCACCGGCCATGCCGGCCTGCCGACCCTGCACAAGCGGACCAGCGCGCAGCAGTTCCTGTTCGTCAACGGCCGGCCGGTGCGGGACAAGCTGCTGCTCGGGGCGGTGCGCGGCGCCTACATGGATTTCATCTCGGCGGACCGCCACCCGATGGTGGCGCTGTTCCTCGACCTGCCGGCCGAGGAGGTCGACGTGAACGTGCACCCGGCCAAGACCGAGGTGCGGTTCCGCGATCCCGGGCTGGTCCGCGGCCTGATCGTCGGCGCCCTGAAGCATGCGCTGGCCGAGGCCGGGCATCGTGCTTCCACCACGGTCGGCGCGGCGACGCTCGGCGCGTTCCGCCCGGAAACCTGTGGTGCCGGCTATCCGCGCCCGCATTCCGGCGCGGCGGCGTCCTGGGCCACCCGCTACCCGGCTCATCCCTCCCCGGGGCATTTCCCGCAAGGGCTGGCCGAGGCTCAGGCGGCCTGGCAGGCCCCCGATGAGGGACGCGGCGGCGGCCTCGCCTTCGATACCGCGCCGGCGGCCCGGGTCGAGGCGGCGTCGGCGACCGCGGAGGGCGACCCGGCGCACCCGCTGGGCGCGGCGAAGGCCCAGGTTTTCGCCAATTACATCATAGCCCAGAGCGGCGACGGGCTGGTCATCGTCGACCAGCACGCCGCCCATGAACGCCTGGTCTACGAGCGCATGAAGCAGGCCCTGGCGGCTGGCGGCGTGGCCCGTCAGGCACTGCTGCTGCCGGAGGTGGTGGAGCTCGAGGAGGCGGCGGTCGACCGGCTGGTCGCGCGGGCCGGGGAGCTCGCGGCGCTCGGTCTGGTGCTCGAAGGCTTCGGACCCGGCGCGGTCGTGGTCCGGGAGGTGCCGGCCCTGCTCGGCCAGACCGACGCGGCGGGGTTGGTGCGCGACCTGGCCGAGGACCTGGCGGAGGCGGATGCCGCGCTGTCGCTGGAGGATCGGCTGGCCGACGTCTGCGGCACCATGGCCTGTCACGGGTCGGTGAGGTCGGGGCGGCGCCTCAACGCCGAGGAGATGAACGCGCTGCTCCGCCAGATGGAGGCGACGCCGCATTCGGGTCAGTGCAACCACGGCCGCCCGACCTATGTGGAGCTGAAGATCGGCGACATCGAGCGCCTGTTCGGCCGCCGCTAACCCTCGAGCGAATCCAGGGCCTTCTGGAACCGACCGGCGTGGCTTTTCTCCGCCTTGGCCAGAGTGTCGAACCAGTCGGCGATCTCGGTCAGCCCCTCGGCCCGGGCGGTGCGCGCCATCTCGACATACATCTCGCTGAACTCGTGGGTCTCGCCGGCGATGGCGGCGGAGAGGTTGGCCCGGGTGTCGCCGATCTCCCGGCCGGTCAGCGGATCGCCGGTCTCGCTCAGATAGTCCAGGTGGCCGAGCGCGTGCCCGGTCTCGCCGTCGGCGGTCGAGCGGAACACGGCGGCGATGTCGTTGAAGCCCTCGATGTCCGCCTGCTGGGCGAAATAGAGGTAGCGGCGGTTCGCCTGCGCCTCGCGCGCGAACGCCGCCTTGAGATTCTCTTCGGTCTTGGAGCCCTTCAGACTGGCCATCCGACCGCGCCGGTCAGTGCGCCGGCCGCTTGACGCGCACGATCACGTCCACGCTGTCGATCTCGACCCCGTCCGGGGCCGCCGGCAGGGCGCCGATCGAGACCTGATCGGCCGGAATATCGGTGAGGGCGCCCGTGCCGATCTCGAAGAAGTGATGATGGCTTGCCGTGTTGGTGTCGAAATACGACCGCCCGGCCTCGACCACCACCTCGCGCAGCAGGCCGGCATCGGTGAACTGATGCAGGGTGTTGTAGACCGTGGCCAGCGAGACCCGCACGCCCTCGCGCTCGGCCTCCGAATGCAACTGCTCCGCCGTGACGTGACGGTCGTCACCTTCGAACAGCAACCGAGCCAGGGACAGACGCTGCCGGGTCGGCCGCAAACCGGCTCCGCGCAGCGTCTCGACGGCGGCGGCGAACGGTCTCGAAGTCATGGCGCGCACCCTGTCGGTTATCGCTGTCCACCCTTTTTCATCATGGGGCAAGGGTGTTGAAACAAAACGATTATCACGAAGGTGCGGGGATAGCAATCCATGCCCTTTGCAAGCGCGGGTTCGATGTGGTTTGCTTGGCGGGAGTGGGCGCATCGGCATCGGTGCGGCCACCATTTTGCGCATACTGTGACGGACCCACGGACGGCGAGGCCGGCATTGGAATTCAAGAAGCAGAGCAGTTTCTCGTACAAGGACCTGCTCGAGTGCGCCCACGGGCGCCTGTTCGGTCCCGGCAACGCGCAGCTACCGCTGCCGCCGATGCTGATGTTCGACCGCATCACCCACATCGCCGAGACCGGTGGTGCCAACGGCAAGGGTGAGGTCGAGGCCGAACTCGACATCAAGCCCGACCTCTGGTTCTTCCCCTGCCATTTCGAGGGCGACCCGGTGATGCCGGGCTGCCTCGGCATGGACGCCCTCTGGCAGCTGCTGGGGTTCACGCTCGGCTGGCTCGGTGGACCGGGCTCCGGCCGGGCGATCTCGGTCGGCGAGGTCAAGTTCATGGGTCAGGTGCTTCCGACGGCGCAGAAGGTGCGCTATCACCTCGACCTGAAGCGGGTGATCAGCCGCAAGCTGTTCCTCGGCATCGCCGACGGCTGGGTCGAGTGTGACGGGGAGCGGGTCTTCGAAGCCAAGGACATTCGCGTGGGCCTGTTCGCCAATACGGCGGCGGCACCGGCCTGACGGAGTAAAGCCATGCGACGCGTCGTCGTCACCGGCATCGGTGTCGTCTCCCCGATCGGAAACGACAAGGCCGAGGTGATCGAATCCCTCAAGACCGGCCGCTCGGGCATCACCTTCGCGCCCGAGTATCAGGAAATGGGCTTCCGCAGCCATGTGCATGGCTCGCTGAAGGTCGATCTGGAGGATAGGATCGACCGTAAGCTGCTGCGCTTCATGGGCGATGGGGCGGGGTACAACTACCTCGCCATGGAGGAGGCGATCGCCGACAGCGGCCTGGAGCCGTCCGACATCTCGAATCCGCGCACCGGCCTGATCATGGGCTCCGGCGGGCCCTCGACCCGCAACATGATGCAGGCCTTCGACACCGCGCGGGAGAAGAGCCCGAAGCGGGTTGGCCCGTACATGGTGCCGCGGGTGATGTCGTCGACCAACTCGGCCAACCTGTCGACGGTGTTCAAGATCAAGGGGTTGAGCTACTCGATCAGTTCCGCCTGCTCGACCAGCGCCCACTGCATCGGCAACGGCGCCGAGATGATCCAGTACGGCAAGCAGGACATCGTCTTCGCCGGTGGCGGAGAGGAGCTGCACTGGACCCTGTCGGTGCTGTTCGACGCCATGGGCGCGCTGTCGTCGAAGTACAACGACACGCCGGAGAAGGCTTCCCGGCCCTATGACGTGAACCGCGACGGCTTCGTGATCGCCGGCGGTGGCGGCGTGGTGGTGCTCGAGGAGCTTGAGCACGCCAAGGCGCGCGGCGCGAAGATCTACGCCGAACTGGTCGGCTACGGCGCCACCTCCGACGGCGCCGACATGGTCGCGCCCTCGGGCGAGGGTGGCCTGCGCTGCATGCAGCTCGCCTTGACCGACGTGCACGAACCGGTGGACTACATCAACACCCATGGCACCTCGACCCCGGTCGGCGACATGGTCGAGCTCAACTCGATCCGCGAGGTGTTCCGCGAGCAGAACCGCCTGCCGTCGATCAGCTCGACAAAATCGATGACCGGCCACTCCCAGGGTGCGGCCGGCGTGCACGAGGCGATCTACACGCTGCTGATGATGCATGGCGGCTTCCTGGCCCCCTCGATCAACGTCGAGTCGATCGAGCCGGATGCGGAGTCGATGCCGATCCTGCGCGAGCCGGTGCTGGACCAGGAGATCAACCTGGCCCTGTCCAACAGCTTCGGCTTCGGCGGCACCAACGCCGTTCTCGCCTTCCGCCGACCGGATTTTTGACCCGGCGCATGCCGCCTCTGCCGGGTTCCTTCCGGCCGGAGATCGCTTCAGGAACAGGTGCCCGATGACAGACCAGCCCTCCCCCCAGCCGATCATGGCCGGCAAGCGCGGGCTTATCATCGGCGTGGCCAACGACCGCTCGATCGCCTGGGGGATCGCCGCCGCCGTCGCCGAGCATGGCGCGGAACTCGCGTTCACCTATCAGAACGACAGCATCGAGCGCCGGGTCCGGCCGCTGGCGGAGTCGGTCGGCTCTGATCTCGTGATGCCGTGCGATGTGACCGACCATGCCAGCCTCGACGCGGTCGCCGCCGCGGTGAAGGAGCGCTGGGGCGGGCTCGACTTCGCCCTGCACGCCGTCGCCTATTCCGACAAGACGGAGCTGAAGGGCAAGTACTACGACACCACGCGGGCCAACTTCACCAACACCATGGACGTGTCGTGCTACTCGTTCACGGCCCTGGCGCAGCGCCTCACCCCGCTGATGTCGGAGGGCGGCAGTCTGCTGACCCTGTCCTATCTCGGGGCCGAGCGCAGCACCCCGAACTACAACGTCATGGGCGTGGCAAAGGCGGCGCTGGAGGCGAGCGTTCGCTACCTGGCGGCCGATCTCGGCCCCGACGGGATCCGGGTCAACGCCCTGTCGGCCGGACCGATGCGCACGCTGGCCGGCTCCGCCATCGCCGATGCCCGTTACACCTATCGGTTCTCGGAGAACGCCGCGCCGCTCGGCCGCAACGCCGCGCTGGACGAGGTCGGCCGGGCCGGGCTGTACCTGCTCTCGGGTCTGTCCTCCGGGGTCACCGGCGAGGTGATGCATGTGGATGGCGGCTTCCACTCCGTCGCCATTCCGCATCCGAGCCGGCGCGAGGGCAACAAGGGCGAGGGCTAAAGCAAGATCGTCTAAGGCGGAACTGCTTTTGCGATGCCGATTTAGCCTGGTTTGACCTGAGACCGTGGCGGAATCAGCCGCCCTCCGTCTGCTCCGCCTGCCTGCGGTGCACCTCTTCCGGCCAGCGCGATTTCATGTAGGCCAGGATCGCCCAGATGTCGGCGTCGGCCAGCTGGCCCTCGAAGGCGGGCATCTCGTTGCGGTAGCTCGGGGGCGAGAACGGCTGGCCGCCGAATTTCGTCACGTCGAACAGGTCGTGGTCGCTGAGCCGCCAGATCGGGCCGGTTCCATCGAGCGGCATCGGCGGCCGCTTTCCATCCGGATAGTCGCCGTCCCAGCCCGGTTTGCCGGCCAGGTCGGCCCCGTGGCAGTAGGCGCAATGCTGTTGGTACAGCGTGCGGCCGAGGCCGACCTGGGCGGCGTTGGCGTGGTCGGCGGAGACCGCGGTGGTGTTGGTGTAGCGCTCCCAATAGAGGTTACCGCCGGTCATCAGGGCGGCGATGACGATCGCCACGGCGAGGAACCGGCCCTTGGGGCCGAGCCGGTTCGCCAGGCTGCCGAGCAGTCCGCGAGCGGGGGCGGGCACTTCGTCCGGCTCGCTGTCAACGAGTCCGCGCAGGCGGCGCTCCGGATCGATCGTGCGCCCGGGCTGCTTGGGAACACGCCCGCTGACCATCTGTTCCAGACGGGCGCGCCGCGCCCGGCGAGCCGTCTTCGCGTCCCGCATCACTCCACCTCGCGGACCTTGTCGGTGCCGAACACGGCGTCAAGCCAGTCCGGGCGGGCGAGTCCGGCCCGGACCCGCGCCTCCATCGCCGCTTCGCCCGACCGCACCGCGTCGAGTCTGTCGGCGACCTCGTCGATCCGGCAATGCGGCACGATGACCACGCCATCGCGGTCGGCCACCAGCAGATCGCCGGAGCTGACGGCGACGCCGCCACACAGAATGTCGAGGCCGATGGTGCCCGGCCCGACGCGGGCGGGCGAGTTGGGCGACACGCCGGCATGCCAGACCGGCAGGCCCGACGCCTCGACCCCGTCCTGGTCGCGGATCGTGCCGTCGGTCACCAGGCCGATGGCGCCGGCGTTGCGCAGCATGCCCGCCAGCAGGTCGCCGGTCAGCGCCGTCTGGCGGTAGTTGTCCGTGGCGCAGACCACCACGTCGCCCGGCTGCACCACGTCGAGGCAGGCGAGCAGGGCGAGGTTGTCGGCGGGGTGGGCGAAGGCGGTCAGCACGGGCGCCGCGATCGACTGGCCCGGCGGCACCTGCGGCTTGATCGCGGGATCCATCGCGCCCCGGCCTTCCATGGCGTCCACCACCTGGGCGGTGTAGGCGCCGCGGAAGCGCCGGAGCTGGGCCTCGCTCGGCCGCGGGAAGGCACGGCGGACGGTGAGGACGGGAGGATCTTCGAGCATGGCGGTCAGGACTCCGCGCGGGTGAACAGGGCGGCCATCGCCTCGGCGCAGGCGCGCGGCTCCTCCTCGACAAGGAAGTGGCCGCAGTCGAGTCCGATGGCATCGACATCGTCGGCCCAGCGGCGCCAGACGTCCAGATGCCGCTCGCCCTTTTCCTTCAGATAGCGGGTTCCCCACAACAGGACACACGGGCAGGTGATGCGCTGGCCGGCATCGACCGACGCCTCGTCGAGCGCCACGTCGACGGTCGCTCCCGCCTGATAGTCGGCGAACATGGCGTCGACCACGGCGGGATCCCTGTAGGCGTCGCAATAGGCCTGGACCGCCAGCGGGTCGAGCCGGTCGCGGTGGCCAGCCCAACGGTCGATCAGGTGGCGCACGTAACCCGGCCCGTCGGCGCCGACCATCTGGCGCAGGAACGGATCCATCTGCGCCAGCAGCAGCCAGTGATAGCCGCCGAGCGCGCCGCGCCACTCCATCTTCCGCCAGTTCTCCAGGGTCGGAATGATGTCCAGGATGGCGAAGCTCTTCACCCGCTCCGGCAGGTCCAGCGCCATGCGGTAGCCGATCCGCGCGCCACGGTCGTGGCCGGACAGGTGGAAGCGGTCATGCCCGAGCGCGGTCATCAACCCGGCGCAAAGCTTGGCGAGATGGCGCTTGGAGAAGGTCTCAGGGCTCGGCGACGGTCCGCGCGAGGCGCCGTAGCCCGGCGTGTCGGGAACCACGACGGTGAACCGTTCGGCGAGCAGCGGGGCGACCTTGTGGAAGGCGGCATGGGTCTGCGGGAAGCCGTGGAGCAGAAGGACCGGCGGGCCGGCACCACCGACCCGAACGTGGATCTCCGCGTCGTCCACGGTGACCCGGTCGCTGCTGAACCCTTCGAACATGGCCGTCTCCCTCGATTCTGGGAAATAACCATGCAACGGCCGGCCGATCCGTTCCAGTATGGGAAGCGCGCCAGGGAAGGGGAGGGCGTCATGCTGGATGATCTCAGGGGCAAGGCGGTGCTCGTCACCGGCGCGTCGAGCGGGATCGGCGCGGCGACCGCGCGGGCCTTCGCCAATCATGGCAGCGATGTCGGCGTCCACTATTTCCGCTCGCGCGACAACGCCGAGGCGGTGGCGGCTGACTGCCGCAAAGCGGGGGTGTCGGCGGAGCTGTACCAGGCCGACATGCGCGACAGCGCCGCCGTGGCGGGGGTGGTCGGCGGATTCCACGACCGTTTCGGCCGAATCGACGTGCTGATCGCCAATGCCGGCGACCTGATGGGGCGACGCACGGTCGAGGAGGCGGATGACGCCTTCGTGCTCGACGTCTTCCGAACCAACGCGCTGTCGGTGGTCGCCGCCTGCCGGTCGGCGATCCCGCTGATGCGGGCCGCCGGGGGCGGGTCGATCGTCACGCTGTCCTCGATCGTGGTGCGCAACGGCGGCTCGACCGGCACCGCGTTCTACGCCGCGACCAAGTCCTACGTCACCTCGCTGACCCGTTCGCTGGCCAAGCAGCACGCGGCCGAGGGTATCCGGGTGAACGCCGTCGCCCCCGGCATCATCGACACGCCGATCCACGCCCGCTTCACGCCGCCGGAGGTGATGGCCGGGCTGGCGGCGTCGATCCCGATGGGCCGCCTCGGCACCGCCGAGGAGGTGGCCAACGCCATGCTGTATTTCGGCTCCGATGCGTCGGCCTATCTCACCGGGGCGGTGATCGACGTCAACGGCGGGGCCTGGGTCGGGTGACGCAGTCCGGCCGCGACGCCGCGCTCGCCCGCGCTCTCGACTACCCCTACCCCGCCCATCCTGAGCCGTTCCTGTTCCGCGCGGGGCGGGTTGAGCCCCTGCAGGCGGGCGGCGACCTCGCGACCCTGTCGCCGGTGATCGCCGTCGGCTCCAACCGGGCGCCGGCGCAGCTCGCGCGCAAGTTCGCCGGCATGGACGTGACGATCCCGGTGACCCGGCTGATCGCGCGGGATCTCGACGTCGTCTATGCCGCGCATATGGCGGGATACGGCGCGGTCCCAGCGACCCTGGCCCCCTCGCCCGGCACCGAGGTGGAGCTGTGGATCACCTGGCTTGACGGCCCGGCCCTGCGGCGCATGGACGAGACAGAGGCGGTCGGCGTCAATTACGACAAGCGGGACCAGGCCCTCAACATCGTCTCCGCCGATGGGCCGGCGCCGCGCCGGGCGCTTGTCTATGCCGCGTTGCGCGGCTGTCTCGCGTTCGACGGCCGGCCGGTCGCCCTGTCGGCGATCCCCGCCTCCTCCCGAGTTCTGGCGGCGATGACCGAACGCGAGGTCCTGGAACGCCTCCATCGCGACACCGGTGGAGGGGAGCCGTTCGAGCGCTGGCTGTCCGGGCATGTGGGCACGACCGGGCTGCTGCGCCGCAAACGGCTGACGGCCTGGCTGGCGGCGCGGGCCGTGGCGGTCAGTTGAAGGGTCGCAGATTGTCGGGATCGGTGATGACGGTCGGCGGGCACATGTCGGGGTCGCCGACTTGCGCCGGCACGTCCTGGCTGAGCGCCTCGTTGGCGGCGCGCAGGCGGCGCAGCAGCACCTTCAGGAGCGCCACCAGCCCCGGCTCGGCGCTGGCCATCAGGCGAGAGAAGTTCTGCTCGGTGATCACCTGGACCACCGTCAGCGTTTCCGCCCGGGCGGTGGCGCTCCGCGGCTCGTCGTCGATGAGACCCATCTCGCCGATCAGCTCACCCTCGCCGACGGTGGCGAGACGGACTTCCCGCGGCTCGCCCTCGCGCCGCAGGATCTCGACGGAGCCCTTCTCAATCAGGAAGGCGGCCCAGGAGTCATCGCCCTCGCGGAACAGGACCTGCCCCGGGCGATAGACCCGGCGATCCAGGATCATGGCTTTGCGCATCTTCTGTCTCCAGACCATCACCGGCTCGCCCTTAATGCTCCATGACTAGACATGGTCACAGTGTCGTCGGCCGGTAGTGCACGATCGCTGGGGTTACGTAACCGTTGCGTGAGACGGTCGTGAGGCCTCAGCCGGGCTCGACCTGCCAAACGATGGTGCGGCGCAGATCGCTGTCCTCGAGCTCGCGCGGGGTCGGGACCAGGTATTCGGAGAGCTTGGTCAGGCCGTCTTCGGGGAGATAGCTGCGCCCCGGATCGCCGAGCAGGACGACCGCGCCCGCCGCCGCGTGACGGCGCAGCCAGGCGATCATCCGTTCCGCCATCGGCTTCTCGTAGCAGACGTCGCCGGCCAGCACGAGGTCGTACAAGGCCATCCCGTCGGCCGCCAGGACCGGTTCCTCCAGCATGTCGCGCTGCACGGTCTCCAGGGCGGCGTCGAGCCCGTTCGCGGCGGCGTTCAGCGACACGGCGGCGACCGCGAAAGGGTCGATCTCGGTGGCGACCACGTGGCTGGCGGAGGCCCAGAGGGCGGCCAGGCCGGCGATGCCGCTGCCGGCGGCGATGTCGAGCACCCGTCTGCCCGCCGCCGTGTCGGGATGGTCGATGATGTAGCGCGCCAGCGCCTGCCCGCCGGCCCAGGCGAAGGCCCAGTACGGTGGCGGCAGGTCCTTGGCGGCCAGCTCTTCCTCGGTCAGCTCCCAGAGCGGCACTGCCCTGTCGGCCAGGTGCAGGCGCAGTTCCGGCACCAGGGAGGGCGGCTTGAGGACGGTGTTGGCGCGCACGAAGGCCAGCGGGTCGCCCATGACGGGCCTCAGCCGAGAACGATGGCGAGGGCGATCAGCAGGCCCGCGTCGCGGTTCGCCCAGAAGGTGCGCAGACAGGCGTGCGGGTCGTCGAGATCGGTGACCCAGAGCTGACGGGCGAAGTTCAGGCCCGCCAGCGCGAGCCCGGCATAGGCCAGCGGGCCGAGACCCGCGGTCCACATGGCGGCGGCCAGCAGAACCAGGGTGAGCGTGTAGAAGACGACGAGCGCCGGCTTGGTCTTGTCGCCGAGGGCAAGCGCCGAGGAGCGCACGCCGATGATCGCGTCGTCCTCCTTGTCCTGGTGGGCGTAGATCGTGTCATAACCCAGCGTCCAGAAGAAGCCGGCGGCATACGCCAGGATCGCGGCGGGAGCGATGGTCTCGGTCACCGCCGTGTAGCCGAGCAGGGCGCCCCAGTTGAAGGTCAGGCCGAGCACCGCCTGCGGCCAGTCGGTCACCCGCTTGGCCAGCGGATAAGTGAACACCAGCACAAGCACCGAGGCGCCGACCGCCCAGGAGACCAGGTTGAGCTGCAGCAGGATCGCCAGCCCGACCGACAGCTGGGCCACCAGGAACACCAGGGCGGCGAAGGGACTGACCTGACCGCTGGCGATCGGTCGCAAGGCGGTGCGGGCGACCTTCTTATCCAGGTCCCGGTCCCACAGGTCGTTGACCGTACAGCCGGCGCCGCGCATGACAAGGGCGCCGAGGGTGAACAAGACCACGAGCCGCAGCATCTCGGTGCCGGCCGCGCCCGTCGCCTGCCAGCCGAGACCGAGGCCCCACAGGCACGGCAGGTAGAGCAGCCAGGTGCCGATCGGCCGGTCGAGCCGGGCCAGGCGGGCATAGGGCCGCCAACTGGACGGCAGCCAGCGGTCGACCCAGTTGCCCTGGGGAATGTCGCTTGCCCCGGAAAGATCCCTCTCGCTCATGTCTCAGTCATACGCAGTTTCGCGGGCCGGCGAAACCGGGATGCGGCAATCGATGTCGGCGTCAGGCGAGGCCCGCCGCCAGGCCGACGAGCGCGCAGACGCCGAGCACCGGGATCACGCCGGCCCTGAACCGCAGCACCGCCACCGTCGCCCCGGCGCCCAGCAGGACCGGGAGCCAGTCGACCGTCGTCGGGTCGGGCGTCCACAGGCGTAGCGGGCCGACCCAGATCTCGTTGACCTGGGCGAAGCAGACATGCAGCGCGAACCACAGGGTCAGGTTCAGCACCACGCCGACCACCGCGGCCGTGACGGCGGAGAGCGCCGCCGACAGGGCGGCGTTCGCCCGCAGCGCCTCGATATAGGGGGCGCCGACGAAGATCCAGAAGAAGCACGGCACGAAGGTGACCCACAGGGTCAGGGCGGCGCCCAGCGTCCCGGCGGTCAGTGGGTCGAGCGGGGCCGGATTGCGGAACGCCGCGAGGAACCCGACGAACTGCGCCACCAGGATCAGCGGGCCCGGCGTGGTCTCGGCCAGGCCGAGGCCATTCAGCATCTCGCCGGGGGCGAGCCAGCCGTAGACCTCGACCGCCTGCTGGGCGATGTAGGTCAGCACCGCATAGGCACCGCCGAAGGTGACCACCGCCATCTTCGAGAAGAACAGCGACTCGGTGATCAGGACGTCGTCCCAGCCGAACAGCGTCCCGACCACCACGACCGGCGCCGCCCAGAGCGGCACGCAGACCGCCGTCACCCGCAGCGCATGCCCCCAGCCGGCGGGCGCGCCGGCCGGCGGGGCCGGGTCCGCCTCGCTACCGTGGCCGCCGCCGGCCAGGGCCGCCGGATCGACCCGCGCGATCAGCACGCCGGCCAGGGCCGCGGCCGCGACGACGACTGGGAACGGCAGGGCGAGGAAGAAGATCGCCACGAAGGCCGCCGCCGCGAGGGCGCGCTTGGCCCCGGTGCCCAGCGCACGCCGGCCGATTCGGATCACCGCCTCGATCACCACCGCCAGGACCGCCGCCTTGACGCCGAGAAAGGCGGCGGCGACCAGCGGAATCTCGCCCCAGAGCGCGTAGCCGGCGCTGAGCGCCAGCATCACCACGGCGCCGGGCAGGACGAACAGGGTGCCGGCGACGATGCCGCCCCAGGTCCCGTGCAGCATCCAGCCGACAAAGGTGGCGAGCTGCTGGGCCTCGGGGCCGGGCAGCAACATGCAGTAGTTCAGCGCGTGCAGGAACCGCGCCTCGCCGATCCAGCGCTTCTCCTCCACCAGCAGCCTGTGCATCAGCGCGATCTGGCCGGCCGGACCGCCGAAGCTCAGCAGCCCGATCTTCAGCCAGACCCGGTTCGATTCGGCGTGGGAGACGGCGGCGGCAGGCGTGAGCGGTTCGGCGCTCATGACCGTCCCTCCACCCGGCCGGCGGTCGGTTTGCCGGGGGTCCCCTCGGCGGCGAAACGGGCCCAGTCGTAGAGGGCATCGTAGAGGGTCAGGCCGCGCGCCAGGACCGCCTGGTCGTCGAGGCCCGCCGCGTCGAGGCCGAGCGTGGCCGCCAGCAGGCCGGCCGCCTCCGGCGCCCGGTCGAGGCGGGCGGTGGCGGCGCCCCGCACGATCTCCGCCAACCGCAGCAGGGCACTGTCGTCGATCTGGTACCGCGCCAGCATTGCGTCGAAGCTGCAGCGCTCGCCCTCGCGGGCGATCCCGGCACCCTCCGCGTCGAAGAAGGCGGCGCCGCCGATCTCGACGGCGACGGCGGTGACCCAGGCCGGCTCGGCGACATGGATCTCGGCCAGCGGATCGACGAAGCGGCGGACGAACCAGGAACACGCGATCCCGTCGACCGTCGGTCGCGCGCGGGTCACCCAGCGCGACGGTGTCGGGCGGTCGTTGTCCGTCCTGGCCACCAGCGGGCCGCCGGCGGCGGCATAGCCGTCGAAGCCACCGGCCAGCGCGCGGGCGCGAATGCCGGCCTGGCGCAGCAGGCTGGCGGCCGCCTGGCTCACCTGCTCGCCGTGGACGCAATAGACGACGATCTCGCGTCCGCCGGCCGCGGCCTGGAGCGCCGGACCCCAGGCGGGCGCCTCGCGGTGGTCGCGCCACAGCGCGCCCGGCAGGACGGTCTCCGCGGCATCGAAGGCGCCGCGCCGGCGCACGTCGACCAGTATCGGCGCGCGCTCGGTGCCGATGGCGCGGATCAGGGTTTCGGGATCGGTCGTCCGGGAAGGCGATACACGCAAGGCACCCATGGCCCAACACTCCCTCAGAAAGGGTGTCAGGCGGCGCTTGGGCGGATGCCTTCGGGAAAGCCGGGAGGCCGCGTGTTCCCGACGACCGCCTAGATAGGCGCGGTCGGAAGTCCGGTCAAGCGGCGCGTCGGATCAGCTCGGCCGCACCGGATAGGCGCTCGGCACCCCGTCGATGGCGGGCAGCAGGTCCGGGCGGATGCTCTCGACCCAGTCCTGGATCAGCCGCCGGGCGATCGAGTCGCGCCGAGGCAGGAATTTGCCCAACGCCTCGAAATCGGCGAGCTGCTCCAGGCTGAACCACTGGGCGTCCCCCAACTCGTCGTCATTGTGCTGGATGTCGAAGGACTTCGCCTCGGCGTGGAAACCGAGCATCAGCGAGGACGGGAACGGCCAGGGCTGCGAGGAGTGGTAGCGCACGTCCCGCACGTCGATCCCGCTCTCCTCCCAGACTTCGCGGGCGACGGCCTCCTCCAGGGTTTCACCCGGCTCCACGAAGCCGGCGAGCGTGGAGTACATGCCCTCGGGCCAGACCTTCTGGCGGCCAAGAAGGCAGCGGTCACCGTCATGCACCAGCATGATCACGGCGGGGTCGGTGCGCGGGAACTGCGGGGCGCGGCAATCGGGGTTGGTGCAGGTGCGCTGGTGGCCGCCCCTGGCGCTTTCGGTCGGCGAGCCGCACACGCCGCAGAACCGGTGACGCTGGTGCCACCACATCAGACCGCGGGCATAGGCGAGCACCGAGCCCTCGAAGCGGTTGAGCAGCGGGCCGACCCGGCGCAGATCCTGGAACACCCCGTGGGCGGCCAGGATGTTGATGATGTCGGTCTCCTCCAGCGGCGACAGGTCGATCGCCACATGGGCGACGCCGTCGCGCTCGCCGAGGAAGGCGACCATGTCGGCGTAGCGGACCAGGCTCTTGTGATCGTCGACGGTAAGCATCGACGCGCGCGGGCTGTCGCCGGGCGCGACCAGCGACTGGCTGCGCCAGACCGGCACCAGAACGGTGTCCGGGCGATCCAGCAGCTCGTCGAGCCAGCCCTCCCGCTGACGGACATGGGCGGACCGGTCAAGTCCGCCGAAGCCGTAAATGTTCGGGCGTGTGGAGATCAGGTCGGTGACGGGGACGGACGGATCCGTGCCGGGAGGGTCAAGGCTCATGGTGGCGGGAGTGTACACCGCCCGGCCGGGCTGGCAACCGGCCCCGTCGCGTGGCTAGCCGGCACGCACGCGGCGGCAGAAGTCGCCGATCTCGCGCTGCAGGCCGTCCGCGTTGGCGGCCAGGTCGCGGCTCGCCGAGAGCACGTCCTGGGCCGCGGCACTGCCGGCCTGGGCCTCGTCGGCCATCTCCGTCACGCCGCTGGCGGCCCGGCTGGCGGTCTGCGACATCGCCGCCACCTCGTCGCCGAGATCGCGGGCGGTCGCCTCCTGCTCGGCGATCGCCTCGGCGATGGCGCGGGCGACCTCGTCGATCCGCCCGACCGCCTCACCGATGCCACGGATGGCGTCGACGGCGCCCTGGGACTCGGCCTGGATCGAGGAGATCTCGTTGGCGATGGTTTCCGTTGCCTTGGCGGTCTGCCCGGCCAGGCTCTTGACCTCGGAGGCGACCACCGCGAAGCCCTTGCCGGCGTCGCCGGCCCGGGCGGCCTCGATGGTGGCGTTCAGCGCCAGCAGGTTGGTCTGCTCGGCGATGTCCTGGATCAGGTTCAGCACCTCGCCGATCCGGTCGGTCGCCTTGGCGAGACCGGCCACGGTCTGGTCGGTGTCGGCGGCGCGCTGCACCGCCTCGCTGGTGATCTGGCTGGACTGGCCGACCTGTTCGCTGATCCGCGAGATCGAGCGCGACACCCGGTCGAGCGCGTCGGCCGCCGACTGCGCCCGCTGTTGGCTGTCATTGGTCTCATGGGCGACCATCGTGGCCTTGTCGCCGACCCGGCCGGTGGTGTCGGTCAGGGAGTTGGCGGTGCGGCTGAGCTCTTCCGATGCGGCGGCGACGGTTTCGACGATCGCGCCGACGGACTGCTCGAGCGAGTCAGACAGCGCCAGCAGGGCGGCCGCCTTCTCCTCGGCCGCGGCACGATCGCGCGCGTTCTGCTGCTCGGCGATCCGGGCCCGCTCGGCCTCGGCGGCGGCGGCCTCTTCATGCGCCTCGGCGGACTGATCGAAAGCGCGCTGCACACTCATGGTGACCCAGACCAGCGCGGCGGCCTCGGCCAGGACGATGACCGCGTGCAAGACCACGCGGGTGAACGAGGCGTCGTCGGGAAACACGGCGGCCGGCAGCAGGAAGCTGAGGGTCAGATGGTGTGCCGCGACCACGACGGTCGCCACGGCGATCGACACCATGCAGACCATCGGCACCAGGATCGCCAGGGCGGCGAAGTAGTACATGTGCATGTCGATCTGCCACGCGTTGCCCCAGAACAGGGCGACCATCATCGACACGATTCCCATCAGTACGGCGGCGATCAGGTAGCGCGTGGCCGGGGCGTCCGGCTGCGTCCGGGCGGCGGTCACCACCACACCGGCGGCCACCGCCGTGGCCACCGTCGGCCACAGGAGATCGCGGCCGAGCAGCAGCGCGGTCACGGCGACCAGCGGCACGTGGGCAAGGATGAAATAGGATAGGGCCAGGGTGGCCCGCCGGCGGATGATCTGGATCTCGGACATCGGGTTCAACCTCGAATCATGCGCGACGCATCAGGCGCCGACGGGGAAAGGTCGAGGCCGAGGCAGCCCGCGACGGCGGTCGGATCGACGATGAGAAGGGCGCCGGCGGCGCGCAGGCGCTCCGGCAGGCCCGGGGTCTGACTGGAAAGCAGGAGGATCGACGGGGCCGCGCCTTCGCGCAGGATGACCGCGTCGGTGCCGCCGAGGCCGGCCATCACCCGCGGAGCGTCCCACCAGGGCGGAAAGATCGCGGCGACCGACTGACCGGCCGCGTCTCGGGGCGCCAGGACGGCAACCAGGGCGACGACCAGCATCGCCGCGCCGGCGATGGCGGCGGGCATGAGGCTCAAGGCTGTCGACCCTGGACTGGTCTGTCGCGCGATCACGTTTCACTCCCGTCATACACGGGACGCAATCAACACGAAAAAATTTAAAGGGCAGTTAATGCAAATTGTGCGCTCGGTTGTCGAACAGCCGGTATTTCACCATGAACGGTTGCTGTTCGGACGCCAAGCGTCATGTCGCGGTCCCGCCGACGGTGATGCCGGTCATCTTCAGGGTCGGCTGGCCGACGCCGACCGGCACGCCCTGGCCATCCTTGCCGCAGGTCCCGATGCCGTCGTCCAGCGCCATGTCGTTGCCGATCATGGTGATCTTGCGCATGGCGTCGGGGCCGTTGCCGATCAGGGTGGCGCCCTTGACGGCGGGGCCGACCTTGCCGTCCTCGATCAGGTAGGCCTCGTTCATCGAGAACACGAACTTGCCCGAGGTGATGTCGACCGACCCACCGGCGAAGTTCACGGCGTAGAGACCGCGCTTGACGGTGCTGAGGATCTCGGCCGGATCGGCGTCGCCGGCGGCCATGTAGGTGTTGGTCATGCGCGGCATCGGGTGGTGGGCGTGCGACTGGCGCCGGCCGTTGCCGGTGGCCGGCACGCCCATCAGGCGGGCGTTCTGGCGGTCCTGCATGTAGCCGACCAGAACGCCGTCCTCGATCAGCACATTGCGGGCCGAGGGCGTGCCCTCGTCGTCGACGGTGATCGAGCCGCGGCGGTCGGCCAGTGTACCGTCGTCGATCACGGTCACGCCCCGGGCCGCCACCTGATCGCCGATCAGGCCGGAATAGGTCGAGGTGAGCTTGCGGTTGAAGTCGCCCTCCAGCCCATGGCCCACCGCCTCGTGCAGCATCACGCCGGGCCAGCCCGGGCCGAGCACCACCTCCATCTCGCCGGCCGGCGCCTCGACCGCGCCGAGATTGACCAGCGCGATTCGCAGCGCCTCGTCGGTGGCGTGCTGCCACGTCTCGGGGTCGACATAGCGGTCGAACGTCACCCGGGCGCCACAGCCGTAGTAACCGGACTCCATCTTGTCGCCGTCGCCGACGACGATGCTGACGTTCAGGCGCACCAGCGGTCGCACGTCGGCGACCCGCTGGCCGCCGGCGCGCAGGATCTGCACCGCCTGCCAGGAGCCGACCAGGGTGGCGGAAACCTGCCGGACCCGCGGATCCTTGGCCCGGGCGTAGGCGTCGATCTCCTTGAGCACGCCGATCTTGGCCTCGGTGGTGAAGCCCTGAAGCGGGTTTTCGGCGGTGTAGAGGGCCCGGTTGGTGCCGTTCGGGCCGATATCCATCTTGCCGTCATGGCCGGCGTGGACGGCGCGCACGGTGTCGGCGGCGCGCTGGATCGCGTCCTCGGACAGGTCGGCGGCATGGGCGAAGCCGCGCGCCTCGCCGGCGATGGCGCGCAGGCCGAAACCCTGGGTCGTATCGAAGCTCGCGGTCTTGAGCCGACCGTCATCGAAGGCGAGGCTCTCGCTCTGGCTGTACTCCAGGAACAGTTCGCCGTCGTCGGCGCCGTTCAGGGCGTCATCGACGATGTCCTGGGTGCGGCCGGCATCGAGGCCGGCGCGGTCGAAGAACAGCTCGTCGGTCAGGGCGAGATTGGACACGGGCGGCTCCGTCGCGAGGTTGGCGTTGGTTCGGTTTCTTCCGGGAGCTTCACATAGGCTGCGGCCGGTTGGAAGTCGAGGACCGAGCCCGGCGCGGCGGGGTTGGCGTTTACGCGACCGAATGCCGCGTCGCCCACGCTTGTCGCCCGCCGGGGCAGGATCTAGCCTGCCCGTAGTGTTGAAGGGTCGCGTTGCGCGGCTGCGTGTATGGTGCCATAAGGGCCCAGCCGCTGCGCACGGGGGGGATCTCCCGGGAGTAATTCGCGCGGTCCGCGGCCAAGGACCAACGACGACGGGAATGACCGAGTGATGGACCGGATCCTCAAGCGGACGACCGAAGCCATTGAACGTGGCGGTGTCGCCGCGCTTTCATTAGCGGTAGTGGCGATCCTCGCGATGGCAGCGAGCGCTGCCTCTGCGGCTCAGCCGGAGCCGTGGCAGCTTGGCCTGCAGGAACAGGTGACCCCGTTCGGGCAAGACTTGAACCAGCTGCACAACATCCTGCTGGTCGTCATCACGCTGATCAGTTTGTTCGTCCTTGCGCTGCTCGCGTATGTATGTGTGCGCTTTAAGCGCGGTAACAACCCCACACCGTCACAAACGACGCATCACACCGGTCTGGAGATCGCGTGGACCGTGGTTCCGGCGGTGATCCTGGTGATCATCGGCTTCTTCTCCTTCCCGCTGCTGTATCTCGGGGACAAGGCGGTCGATCCGGACATGACGGTGAAGGTCGAGGCGCACCAGTGGTACTGGAACTACGAGTATCCGGACGAGGAGATCGTGTTCGACAGCTACATGATCCCGGACGAGGAGCTGCAGCCGGGTCAGAAGCGGCTGCTTGAGGTCGACAACCGGATGGTCGTTCCGGTCGGCGCCCAGGTCCAGGTGCTGGTCACCACCTACGACGTGATGCATTCGTTCTTCATCCCGGCCCTGGCGGTGCAGATCTACGGCACGCCGGGTCGCGTGAACGAGACCTGGTTCCAGATCGAGAAGGCGGGCGTCTATTACGGCCAGTGCAATCAGATTTGCGGCATCGCCCACTCGCAGATGCCGATCGTCGTCGAGGCCATGGAGCAGGCCGACTACGACGCCTGGCTGGCCAAGGCCAAGGAAGAATTCGCGATGACGCCGTCTGCGACCAAGGTCGCGGCGCACGCCGACTAACCGGTGGAGACGAGCAAGATGAGCAGTGCTGACCACGCCCAAGACCACGGTCACGACGATCACGGCGCGCCGACAAGCTTTGTGAAGCGGTGGCTGTACTCCACCAACCACAAGGATATCGGCACGCTCTACCTGGTCTTCGCGATCATCGCCGGGTTCATCGGCGGCGCGATCTCCATCTTCATGCGCATGGAACTCCAGGACCCTGGGCTGCAGTACATGGCGGACGGCAACGTCTGGAACGTCTATGTGACGGCGCATGGCCTGATCATGGTGTTCTTCGTCGTCATGCCGGCGCTGATCGGCGGGTTCGGGAACTGGTTCGTGCCGCTCATGATCGGCGCGCCGGACATGGCCTTCCCGCGGATGAACAACATCAGCTTCTGGCTGCTGGTGCCGGCCTTCCTGCTGCTGGTGATCTCGATGTTCGTGCCGGGCACCGGCGGCGCTCCAGGCGCCGGCGTCGGCTGGACGATCTATCCGCCGCTGTCGGGCAAGCTCGGCACGCCCGGCATGTCGATGGACCTGGCGATCCTGTCGCTGCACCTGGCCGGTGCCAGCTCGATCCTCGGTGCCGCCAACTTCATCACCACGATCTTCAACATGCGCGCGCCGGGCATGACCCTGCACAAGATGCCGCTGTTCGTGTGGGCGATGCTGGTGACGGCCTTCCTTCTGCTGCTGGCGGTGCCGGTGCTGGCGGGCGCGATCACCATGCTGCTGACCGACCGCAACTTCGGCACCTCGTTCTTCCTGCCGGAGGGCGGTGGCGATCCGGTCCTGTTCCTGCACCTGTTCTGGTTCTTCGGGCACCCCGAGGTCTACATCATGATCCTGCCGGCCTTCGGGATCGTCAGCCAGGTGGTCTCGACCTTCTCGCGCAAGCCGGTGTTCGGTTATCTCGGGATGGCCTACGCCATGGTGGCGATCGGCGTCGTCGGCTTCGTCGTGTGGGCGCACCACATGTACACGGTCGGCCTCGACGTCGACACGCGGGCCTACTTCACCGCGGCGACGATGGTCATCGCGGTGCCGACGGGCGTGAAGATCTTCTCGTGGATCGCGACCATGTGGGGCGGGTCGATCGAGTTCCGCCTGCCCATGATCTGGGCCGTCGGCTTCATCTTCCTGTTCACCGTCGGCGGGGTGACGGGCGTCGTGCTGGCCAACGCCGGCGTCGATATCGCCCTGCACAACACCTACTACGTGATCGCGCACTTCCACTACGTGCTGTCGCTGGGCGCGGTGTTCGGCATCTTCTGCGGGTTCTACTACTGGTTCCCCAAGATGACCGGCTACTCCTACAACTCGATGCTGGCCCGGGCGCATTTCTGGGTGACCTTCATCGGCGTGAACCTGACGTTCTTCCCGATGCACTTCCTCGGTCTGGCCGGCATGCCGCGGCGCTACATCGACTATCCGGACGCGCTCGCCGGCTGGAACTACGTGGCGTCGATCGGCTCCTATATCGGCGGCATCGGCACCCTGATCTTCTTCGTGGTGCTGTGGGAGGCGTTCAGCGCCAAGCGCAAGGCCGAGGCCAACCCGTGGGGTGAGGGCGCGACGACGCTGGAGTGGACCGTGAGCTCGCCGCCGCCGTTCCACACCTTCAACGAGCTGCCGCAGATCGCCGCCTCCAAGGGCCACTGAGAAAGGATGCCTCGTGGCTGACGTGACGGCCCAGACACTGACCGGCGAGGCCGTTCCCGCGACGGGACCGGCCTCGGTCCGAGACTACATCGCGCTGCTGAAGCCGCGGGTGATGTCGCTTGTCGTCTTCACCGGCTGGGTCGGCCTGGCGATCGCGCCCGGCACGCTGCATCCGGTGCTGGCGACGATCGCGGTGCTGTGCATCGCCGTGGGCGCCGGCGCCGCCGGTGCCATCAACATGTGGTACGACCGCGACATCGACGCGGTGATGGGTCGGACCGACAAGCGGCCGATCCCGGCCGGCCGGGTCGATGCCGACGAGGCGCTGACCTTCGGCGTGATCCTGGCCGGGTTCTCCGTGCTGGTCATGGCGCTGGCGGTCAACTACCTCGCCGCCGCGTTGCTGGCGGCGACGATCGGCTTCTACGTCTTCGTCTACACCATGTGGCTGAAGCGCGCCACGCCGCAGAACATCGTGATCGGCGGCGCCGCCGGCGCGGTGCCGCCGATGATCGGCTGGGCGGCGGCGACGGGCGAGTTGTCCTGGCTGTCGGTGGTGCTGTTCGCCATCATCTTCGTGTGGACGCCGCCGCACTTCTGGGCCCTGGCGATCTGGAAGCGCCGGGAATACGCCAATGCCGGCGTGCCGATGCTGCCGGTGGTCGCCGGCGACGCCGCGACCAAGCGCCAGATCGTCGCCTACTCCGTCGTGCTGGCGGGGCTCGGCCTGGTGCCCTGGGCGATGGCCGCGACCACGGCGATCTACGGAGTATCGGCGATCGTGCTGGGTGGCCTGTTCGTGGTCGGCGCGGTGCAGATCCTGCGGGCCGACGCCGACGACATGAAGCCGGCCAAGCTGCTGTTCGGCTACTCGATCCTGTACCTGTTCGCCCTGTTCGGGGCGCTGCTCGCCGACTACTGGATCGCCGGGTGAGATCATGACCGAGCAACGCAAGACCGATGCGACCGAGGTTCCCGAGAGTGCCGACGCCCTGTGGGCCCAGCGCCGCGGCAAGAACTTCGCGATTCTCGGCGCGATCATGGCGCTGGCGGTGTTGTTTTTCGTCATCACGATCCTGCGGATGAGCTGACCGATGCAGCAGAACGCGACCCTGACCCGTTCCAACCGCCGTGTCGGCATCGCCGTGGCTTGCCTGGTCGTCGGCATGGTCGGCGTGTCCTTCGCCGCGGTGCCGCTCTACGACCTGTTCTGCCGGGTCACCGGCTATGGCGGCACGACCCAGAGGGCGGAGACGGCGCCGCAGACCGCGGTCGCGCGGGACTTCACGGTGCGTTTCGATTCCAACACCGCCCAGGGCATCACCTGGGACTTCGCCCCGGCGCAGCGCACCACCACCGCCCAGGTCGGGGTCGAGCAGTTGGCGTTCTACCGTGCGACCAACACCGGCGACGCGCCGGTCGTCGGCACCGCGACGTTCAACGTCACCCCGCACAAGGCGGGTCAGTACTTCATGAAGATGGAGTGCTTCTGCTTCACCGAGCAGGTGCTCGCGCCGGGTCAGAGCATCGACATGCCGGTCCAGTTCTACCTGGATCCGGCCCTGATGGATGACGTCAAGATGGACGATGTCACCACGGTGACGCTGTCCTACACGTTCTATCCGGCACCGGATCAGTCCGGCGCCGAGCAGCTGGCGATGGCGCCGGCTGAAAAATGAATCCGCACACCCTAACATCCCGCCAGAGTCGGCGGAGGGTCTGAAGACGAGGGGACCGATGGCACACGAACAGAAGCATCCCTATCATCTGGTGGAGCCGAGCCCGTGGCCGCTCATGGGCGCCGGCGCGGCCTTCGTCCTGGCGGTCGGCGGCATCATGATCATGCACGACATCGGCTACGGCACGCTGCTGACGATCGCGGGCCTGGCGATGGTGGTGCTGACCATGTTCCTGTGGTGGCGCGACGTGATCCGCGAGGCGGAGTGGCAGGGCCATCACACGCCGGTCGTGCAGATCGGCATGCGGTACGGCATGGCGCTGTTCATCTGCTCGGAAGTCTTCTTCTTCCTGGCCTTCTTCTGGGCGTTCTTCGACATGGCGCTGTACCCGCGCCTGGGCGAGTGGCCGCCGGAAGGGATCGTGACCTTCGATCCGTTCGACCTGCCGCTGATGAACACGCTGGTCCTGCTGCTGTCGGGCACGACGGTGACCTGGGCCCACGCGGCGCTGCTGCAGAACAACCGCCGGGAGCTGCTGTGGGGCCTCGGCTTCACCGTGATCCTCGGCTTTCTGTTCACCTGCCTGCAGGCCTATGAGTACAGCCACGCCGCCTTCGGCTTCACCGACACGGTCTACGCCTCGACCTTCTACATGGCGACCGGCTTCCACGGCTTCCACGTGATCGTGGGCACGATCTTCCTGGCCGTGTGCTGGTACCGCGCCTACATTGGCCACTTCACGCCGGAGCAGCATTTCGGCTTCGAGGCGGCGGCCTGGTACTGGCACTTCGTCGACGTGGTCTGGCTGTTCCTGTTCGTCTGCATCTACTGGTGGGGCGCCTGAGCCCGGATGGCGTAGGCGGGCCGGATCATGGCGTACGGCCCGCCGCCGATCGCGACCGGTCTGGCGTGTCGCTGTCCTGCCTGCGGTAGGGGGCGGCTGTTCGACGGGTATCTGACGGTCGTCGAGACCTGTGACTCCTGCGGGGCCGAGTTGCGGTCCCGCAGTTCCGGAGACGGTCCGGCCGTCTTCGTGATCTTCGCGGTCGGACTCATCGTTCCGTTGCTCGCCTGGATCGTCGAAGCGGCGATCTCGCCACCCCTCTGGGTTCATGCCGTGCTCTGGAGCGTGGCAGTGGTCGCCGGATCCCTGGCGCTGTTGCGACCGTTCAAGGGCGTGGTCGTGGCCCTCGAGTACCATCACGGCACGCCTGACCAATAGGCAGGCCCCGCGGCAGGGGCTTCGAGGTAACCATGTTCTTTCGCCCACGCCTCTGGCCGACGCTGTTCACCGTTCCCGCCGTCGCCCTGATGCTGACGCTCGGTGCCTGGCAGCTTCAGCGACTCGCCTGGAAGACGGACCTGATCGACGCGTTCGAGACCCGGGTGTCGGCCGAGGCCGTCGCGCCGCCGGCCGAGATCGCCGCCGGCGGCTTCGAGGAATGGCGCTACCGCCGGGTCGCCGCCACCGGGCGTTTCCTGCATGACAGGGAACTGCAGATCACCGGCAAACCGTACAAGGGCACGGCCGGGTTCCACGTCATCACGCCCTTCGTCACCGACGACGGTTTGACGGTGTTCGTCAACCGCGGCTGGGTGCCGGAGGACCGGCGCCGGCCGGCCGACCGTCCGGACACTCTGATCCCGCCGCCGGCCAGCTTCGACGGCGTGGTGCGCGAGGCCGGGCTGAAAGGCTCCTTCGTGCCAGACAACGAGCCCGCGAACGACGTCTGGTTCGTCGTCGAGCCGGCGGCCATGGCCGCCCATCTCGGTCTCGAGGGCCCGGTGGCCGCCGGGTACTTCGTCGATCAGCTGGCCGAGCCGGGACCGCTGACGGCCCTGCCGTTGGGGGCCGAGCGCACGATCTCGGTGCGCAACGAGCACCTGCAATACGCCATCACCTGGTTCCTACTCGCGATCACGCTGATCGCCGTCTATGTCGTCTGGCACCTGCAGGCGGATCGCAAGGAGAGCGCCGGACCCGGAGACGGCACATGACCGCCACGCCCGCGATGGACGCGCTGGAGACCCGGTTCCGCCGGTTGTCGGCGCTGTCGGGGGCCGAGGGCGTGCTCGGCTGGGATCAGCGCGTGATGATGCCCGAGGGCGGCGCCGAGGCGCGGGCCGAGCAGCTCGCCACCCTATCGGTCCTGCGCCACGAGCTGCTGACCGCGCCGGCCGTCGCCGAGGAGATGGCGTCGGCGGCGGCGGAGCCGCTCACCGGTTGGCGCGCCGCCAACCTCGCGGAGATGCGCCGCCGCCATGCCCACGCGACGGCGCTGTCCTCGGACCTGGTGGAGGCCCAGTCCCGCGCCGCGTCCAAGTGCGAGGCCCTGTGGCGCGAGGCGCGGGCAAAAGCGGATTTCGCCCTGGTCCGCGACGGGCTGGACGCGCTGATCCGGCTGGTGCGCGAGGAGGCCGACGCCAAGGCCGATGCCCTCGGTACGTCCCCGTACGAGGCCTTGCTCGACACCTACGAGCCCGGCGGGTCCGTGGCCCGGATCGAAACGCTGTTCGCCGAGCTGGAGGCGGAGCTGCCGCCGATCCTGGAGGCGGTTCTGGACCGCCAGGCGCGGGCCGAGCCGCCGCGGGAGCCGGCGGGACCGTTCCCGGTGGCGGCCCAGCGCGGGCTGTCGCGCCGGGTGATGACGACGCTCGGCTTCGACTTCGCCCATGGACGCCTTGACGAGACCTTGCACCCGTTCTGCGGCGGCGTGCCGGAGGACGTGCGGGTGACCACCCGCTACGACGAGGCCGGCTTCGTCTCCGGCATCATGGGGGTGATTCACGAGACCGGCCATGCGCTGTACGAGCGCGGCCTGCCGGCCGATTGGCGCGCCCAGCCGGTGGGTGAGTCCCGCGGCATGGTGATGCATGAGAGCCAGTCGCTGCTGATGGAGATGCAGGCCTGTCGCTCGCCCGACTTCCTGGCGTTGCTGTCCGGGTGGGCCCGCGAGGCGTTTGGCGCCGGGAACGGTGACGCGGCGGCCTGGGAGCCGGCCAACCTGTATCGGCTCTACACCTGTGTCGCCCGCAGCTTCATCCGAGTCGAGGCCGACGAGATCACTTATCCGCTGCACGTGATCCTGCGCACCCGCCTGGAGCGCGCGTTGCTGTCCGGCGACCTGCCGGTGGCGGACCTGCCCGATGCGTGGAACGACGGGATGCGCGGCCTCCTGGGTATCACGCCGCCGGATGACGGACAGGGATGCCTGCAGGACATTCATTGGTATGACGGGGCGCTCGGCTATTTCCCGACCTACACCCTCGGTGCGATGGCGGCGGCGCAGCTGTTCCAGGCCGCCATCCGCGCTCAGCCCGAGATCCCGGCGGCGATCGGGCGCGGCGATTTCACGCCGCTGATCGCTTGGCTTGGCACCGCCGTGCACGCCCGCGCGAGTTCGGCTGGCACCGAGGAGATCCTGGAATCGGCAACCGGATCGGGGCTGACCACCGGGCCGTTCCTGGACCACCTCAGAACCCGGTACCTGAACGCCTAGACGGCCCGGCACAGGGCTCTCTCGGCCAGGGGGTGGTGCCGGTCCGACCAATCCCCATGTCTAAGAAGGACGGCCCGGTCGCGGGCCGACCCATCCAGCCCGTCAGATCATCCCCTGGAGGCCCCATGCTGAAGAAGATTCTCGTGGTTTCGTCGGAGGACCCGAGAACCTCTAGCCACGTCCGGATGGCGGTCGATATCGCCAAGCGCCATGACAGTCAGATCACAGGGTTCGTCGCGGTCGACGAAGACAGCCTCAGGCAGGTCGGCCCGGCGCCGGCCGGCGCGTTCTCGTACCGCTACGCCCTGGCCGAGGGGCGGGTGGCGCGGGGGCAGAGCACGGCCAATGCCTCGATCGGCCAGCTCACCGAGGTCTGCGCCGAATCCGCCATTCCGTTTGTTCCGCTGGAGACGACCGGGCGCCAGGACATGCGGCTGACCGACGCTTGGCGGTTCCAGGACCTGGCGGTGCTGCCGGCCCAGGTCTGGCGGCCGGGCGAGCGCGACCAGGGCGATGCCGAGACCCTGCTGCACTTCGTCGCCATGGGCCTGCGCCCCCTGCTGGTCGTCCCCCAGGGCGTCGAGGGGACCCCGCAGAAGGCGGTCGTCGCGCTGTCGGGCTCGCTGGACAGCGCCAAGGCCTTCAAGCAGTTCGTGCAGATGCGGCCATTCGGCGACATCCGGATCCACATCGTGACCGTGGGGCAGCCGAAGTCGTCGGAGTCCGCCGAGCAGTTGCTGGACCGCGCGACCGACTATGCCGAGGCGCACGGATACGTCGTCACCTCGAGCGCCCTGTCCGGATCGGACGCGCGCGTGCAGACCCTGAGCGAGCATGCCCGTGACGTGGGCGGGGACGCGTTCGTGATCGGCTCGTCCTACCGTCACTTCCTGATGTTCACGCGTTTCGGGTCACACGCGCTGGCACTGCTGGAGACCTCGCAGTATCCGGTCTTCGTCTCGCATTAGAGCATGATCGTTTAAGACGGAATCGCTTCGCGATACCGGCTTGGACGTGAATCATGCTCCAATTCAACAAGATAGAGAAAATTCACATGCTTCGTCGCGATCGCTGGCGATCGCGTCAAAACATGATTTGCTCTAGATCATGGTTCAGGCGTGACTCGGCGCCGGGCGGCCGCGTCACTCCTCGCCGGTCTGCGGCAGGCCGGCCTCCAGGGCGCCGGCGACGATCTCCGCGACCTCCTCGGCGGTGAAGCCGAACGTCCGGTTCTCCGGCACCTCCTGGCCGAGCGGGGTGCCGGCGACCAGACGGTAGGTCTCGGCCGCGCCCATGAAGATCTGCGGGTCGAGACCGACATCGTTGAACGTCCGCGCGATCTCTTCCATCTCGGCGACCCAGCGATGGGCCTTGGGCGCCATGTCCGGCAGGCTGCGGTCGAACCGCTCGCGCAGGATCCGCAGACTGGCCACCATCTCGGCGTCGAGCTCCTTGTCCACGCCGTAGGCCTTGGCCGAGGCGAGCGACTGAACCGCGATCGCCGTCAGGCCCTTGGTCACCGACGCGTAGCTCATCTTCAGGGCCGAGGCCGCGCCGACACCGCCGGTCACGGTGCGCATGTCGAGACCGAAGTCCCTCAGCTCCATGACCCGGCTCACGTCGTCGCCATGGCCCGAGACGTAGAGCCGCGGGCCCATGCCCCGCACGCTCTTCGGTGGGCCGCCGATGATGCCGCCATCGACGAAGGGAACACCGATCCCCTCGATCACCTCGCCGATCTCCACCGCCGTCGCCGGCGCGATGGCGTTGAGATCGACATAGATCGGTTTCGACTTGGCCAGCGCCAGCGACGAGGCCAGGCGTTGGGCCAGCTCCAGCGCCGAGCCGGGTGGCAGGATGGAGAACAGGACGTCGGCGCCGTCGACCGCCGACACGTCGTCGCCGGCATCCGTGATCCCGGCCGTGAGCGCCAGCTCATGCGTCCGTTCGGAGCGATCGGCGAGGTTGGTGGTCACCCGAAGCCCGTTGGCCACCAGGACCCGGGCAATGGCATGGCCCATGTCGCCGGGCGCGAAGAGGGCAATTCTCTCGATCGACATGCCGGATCGTCCCTGGTCGTGGTCGAAAGGCGCACAGACTGCCATCCCGTGCGATCACACGGTTGCACACAGGTGACACCAAGCATAGGTTACCGCGTCACCGCTCGGGGATATACAGGTCCGTGCAATACGTTAGCACCCGCGGGCAGGCGCCCGCACTCGCCTTCGACGACGTCCTCCTGACCGGCCTGGCCCGGGATGGCGGGTTGTACGTCCCGGCCGTCTGGCCGTTGTTCTCGAAAGACGATATCCGCAGCCTGCGTGGCCTGCCCTATGCGGAGGTCGCGACCCGCGTCATGGCGCCCTTCGTGGGCGGTACCATCCCCGACGAGGTGCTGCGCGGCATCGCGCGGGACGCCTATGCCGGGTTCGGCCACACCGCCGTCGCGCCGCTGAAGCAGCTCGACGGCGGGCTCTGGATGATGGAGCTGTTCCACGGTCCGACGCTGGCATTCAAGGACTACGCCATGCAGATCCTGGGGCGGTTGTTCGACCACGTGCTGGCCCAGCGGGGCGAGCGGGTGACCATCGTCGGCGCCACCTCCGGCGACACCGGCTCGGCGGCCATGGAGGCGTGCCGCGACCGCGAGGCGGTGGACTGCTTCATCCTGTTCCCGCACGGTCGCGTCTCGCCGGTGCAGCGCCGACAGATGACGACGGTGGACGCCCCGAATGTCCATGCGCTTGCGGTCGAGGGCACGTTCGACGATTGCCAGGACCTGGTGAAGGCGACGTTCGGCGACACCGAGTTCCGCGACGAGATGAGCCTGTCGGCGGTCAACTCGATCAACTGGGCGCGGATCATGCCGCAGATCGCCTATTACTTCTGGGCGGCGGCGGCGTTGGGATCGCCGGAGCGGCCGGTCTCGTTCTCTGTGCCGAGCGGCAATTTCGGCAACGTCTATTCCGCCTACGCAGCGCGCAACATGGGCCTGCCGATCGAGAGCCTGCTGGTCGGCACCAACTCCAACGACATCCTGTACCGCTTCCTGGAGACCGGGCGCATGGAGATGGCCGGCGTCGAGCCGACCCTGTCGCCCTCGATGGACATTCAGGTCTCCAGCAATTTCGAGCGGCTGCTGTTCGACCTGCTCGACCGCGACGGCGAGGCGGTGCAGCGAACCATGAACGGGTTCCGCCAGTCCGGCTCCTACACGGTCGATCCCGACCGGCACGCCCGGGCAACCGCCCTGTTCAAGGGCGCGCGGGCCGATGACGAGACCATCGTCGCCACCATCCGCGACGTCGCCGCGCGCACCGGTGAGGTGATCGATCCGCATACCGCCATCGGCATCGAGGCGGCCCGGACCATTCCGCATGATCCGTCGGTGCCGTTGGTTTCGCTCGCCTGCGCCCATCCGGCCAAGTTCGCCGAGGCGGTCGAGCGCGCGGTCGGCACCGCCTCGCGGCTGCCCGAGCGCATGGCCGACCTGATGCAGCGCCCGGAGCGGGAGACCGTGATCCCGAACGATCTCGGCGCCCTCAAGGCCCTGGTTCGCGCGCGTGCGGCGCGCCGAGGGGCGGCGGCTTGACCCGACCGACGGTTCCGGAGATGCGGCTGACGGTGCTGGATAACGGCCTGACGGTCGCCACCGACGCCATGCCGTCCGTCGAGTCCGCCTCCGTCGGCCTCTGGGTCGGCGTCGGCACCCGCCACGAGCGGGCCGAGCAGAACGGGCTCGCCCATCTGATCGAACACATGGTGTTCAAGGGAACGACGCAGCGGGACGCCGCCGCCATCGCTCGGGAGATCGAGGATGTGGGCGGTCACATGAACGCCTATACCTCGCGCGAGCAGACCGCCTATTACGCCAAGGTTCTGGCCGACGACCTACCGGTCGCCGTCGATCTGATCGCCGACATCCTGCAGGACTCGCTGTTCGATCCGACCGAGCTCGACCGCGAGCGCGCCGTGATCGTGCAGGAGATCGCCCAGGTCAACGACACGCCCGACGACGTCATCTTCGACCATTTCCAGACCGCCGCCTTTCCCGACCAGGGCCTCGGCCGTCCGGTGCTCGGCACCTCGGACGTCGTGCGCGCGCTCGGGCGGCAGTCGCTGGTGGACTATGTGGCCAGCAGCTACGCGGCGGATTCCTGCGTCCTGTCGGTGGCCGGCCGGGTCGATCACGACGCCGTGGTCGCCCTGGCCGCCGAGCGGTTCGCCGCGCTGCCGACGACGGCGGAGAAGTCGACGGATCCCGCGCGCTACACCGGTGGCGAGATCCGGGTGGACCGCGATCTGGAGCAGCTGCACGTCATCCTCGGCTTTCGCGGCGTGTCGTTCAGCGATTCGGATTTCTACGCGCTTCAGGTCCTGTCGATGCTGTACGGCGGCGGCATGTCCTCGCGCCTGTTCCAGGAGGTGCGAGAGAAGCGCGGGCTGGCCTATTCGATCTACTCCTTCACCTCGGCCTATCTCGACGACGGTCTGCTGGGCGTCTATGCCGGGACCGGTCCGGAGGAGGTCGGCGAGGTGATGCCGGTGGTCTGCGACCAGTTGCGCGCGATCCCCGAGGAGCTCGACGACAGCGAGCTCGCCCGCGCCGTCATCCAGCTCAAGTCGTCGCTGCTGATGAGCCGGGAGAGCACCTCGGCGCGGTGCGAGCAGATGGCCAACCACATTCTCGTGCACGGCCGCCTGCCGGACATGGCGGAGATCATCGCGAACCTGGAGACGGTCGACGCCGCCGCCATCGCCCGGGTGGTCGACCGGCTGCTGGCGGCGCCGCCGACGCTCGCCGCCGTCGGGCCGACCGGGGCGCTGGAATCCTATGACGCGGTGCGCGCGCGGCTCGGATAACGCCGCCGGCCCCTATAGCGCCCGCACCATCAGCGCGATTCCGCCGGTGTGCGGCAGGCGGGGCAGGAACGGGAACTCGGTGACCGCCAGCCGCTTGAACCCGCACGTCTCGTAGAGGCCGATCGCCGGCGCGTTGTCGACGAAGACCCGGAGCGACAGCCGGCCAAGACCGACGGCCCGCGCCGTATTGGCGGCGGCCTCGACGAGGGAGCGTCCGATACCGCGTCCGGCGGCACCGTCGCTGACGGCCAGCGTGTTGATGAACCACGACCCCGGAGCGCCCATCTCCCGCACCGCCGCCACATGGGCGGTTCGGTCCTCCGGCACCGCGCCTTCGAGACCGCTCGGCGGCCGGTTGTCGTAGGGCTGCCCGGTCACGGCGCCGATCACCTTGCCCTGCAGTTCGGCCACGGTCGCGCAGCGCCACGACAGCGCGGTATCGGCGGCGGTCACCGCCTTCAGCATCACCGGCTCAGCGCCCGGCTCTCCCGGGCGGTCGTCGTACAGGAACTGATAGATGCCGCCCCCCGCGCGCAGATTGAGGGCGGCGAGGACCGGCGCGTCGGCGGGACGCGCCGGCCGCAGGGTCACCTCGGTCACGGGACCGGTCAGGCCGCCTGCTTCAGGTGCTTGGCGACCAGTTCCTCGGCGATCTGCACCGCGTTCAGGGCCGCCCCCTTGCGCAGGTTGTCCGACACGCACCAGAACACCAGGCCGTTCTTCACCGTCGGGTCGACCCGGATGCGGCTGATATAGACCGCGTCCTCGCCGGCGCTCTCCACCGGGGTGACGTAGCCTTCATCGGCGCGGTGGTCGACGATCACCAGGCCGGGGAAGCCCTGCATCGCCTGGCGGGCGCTGTCGGCGTCGATCGGCTTCTTGGTCTCGATGAACACCGCCTCGGAGTGGCCGATGAACACCGGGACGCGCACGCAGGTGGCGACCACGTCGATGCTCGGGTCGAGGATCTTCTTGGTCTCGACCGTCATCTTCCACTCCTCCTTGGTGAACCCGTCCTCCATGAACTTGTCGATGTGGGGGATCACGTTGAAGGCGATCTGCTTGGTGAAGTTCTCGCGCTCGATCGGGTCGTTCACGTAGACCGAGCGGGTCTGGTTGAACAGCTCGTCCATGCCTTCCTTGCCGGCGCCGGAGACCGACTGGTAGGTCGACACCACGACCCGCTTGATGCCGAAGGCGTCGTGCAGCGGCTTCAGCGCCACCACCATCTGCGCGGTCGAGCAGTTCGGGTTGGCGATGATGTTCTTCTTGCCGTACTTCGCCAGCGCGCCCGGGTTCACCTCCGGCACGATCAGCGGCACGTCCGGGTCCATGCGGAAGGCGGAGCTGTTGTCGATGACGACGCAGCCCGCCTGCCCGGCCTTGGGCGCGTATTCCTTGGACACGTCGCCGCCGGCGGAGAACAGGGCGATATCGGCCTTCGTGAAGTCGAACTCGGCCAGGTTCTGCACGGTGAGGGTGCCGTCCTCGCCGTAGGAGACCTCGTTCCCGGCCGAGCGCCCGGAGGCGAGCGCGATGACCTCGTCGGCGGGGAAGTTGCGCTCGGCGAGCGTGGTCAGCATCTCGCGTCCGACCGCACCCGTGGCGCCGACAACGGCAACTCTGTAGCCCATGTTCCTTCTCCTTCTCGCGGTTTGCCCGATCCAGGGGCACGCGACGTTCGGCCGGGGTTTACGCCCCCCGGTGTCGCTGTGCAAGCACGCAAGACGGAAGGGCGTAAGCCGCTAGCCGGTGGTCTTGGTGGTGGTTTTCGGGGTGGCGAACGCGCAGACGCCGCCGCCCGCGGCCATCAAGGCCGGGCGGAGACGAAGGTCAGCGATTGAAGCCGTCGCGTTCATGGGGACGCTGTATAGGCGAAAACGCGGCTGTGGGGAAGAGCACTTCTGGTGCGGAACCGCGCGCGCTAGGGTTGTGGGTCTACGGGGAAGCGTGCATGGCGGAAAAGTCCACATGGCCGGTCGAATTCGACTGGCGCAAGACGACACTGAAGCTGTCGAAGATCGCAATCAAGTTTGCGGTGACCGGCGTGCCGCCACGCCCCGGTGCCGTGATCGACGCGGTTGTGGACAACATCAAGCTGGCACCGGATGCCGCCGGAAAGGAGGGCGCGGCGCCGACGCCGGAGGCCCTGATCACGCTCTGGCTCAACCAGGCAATGGCCCTGGCGATGATCGACGTGTTCCGCGACGCCCAGGACTATGCCCGTGATCCATTGCCGTTGGAGATCGAGGAAAGCGTGGTGCATCCCGGTGGGCTCGATCCTACGAAGCTCTATGAGCCGCAGGATGTCGACGTGTGGGCCATGGTCGGCGATGCGACGCTGCGACGGCTGGTCGACTGCGGAGTGGCGGCGGAAACGGCGTTGGAGGTTGCCGGCGATCTCGCCGATCGGTTCGTAGAGCGGTTCTGGGGATTGGTGGCGGGTCACGAAGCGCGGGGCGGCACCATCCCGAACCTGTTGAATCGTGACATTTTGCGTCAGCGAGCGGAGGAAGCGGCCACGTGGATAGGAAATCGCAGGCGTCTGATCGCGACGCCCCGCGAAGCGGACAAAAACCCATTGCTCGACGGCAAGGCGAGCCTGGATCAGATCTATGTGCCGCTCAAAGCCTACGACGCGGTCGAGGACTCGAGACTTAAAGGCCTTCGAAGGCGCGGCGATCGAGAAGATGCTGGAGACAGTCGACCGCTGATGCGGATGGTCGATCTCGATCGGGAGTTGGACCGCTGGGTCGACGATCCGGAAGCGCAGCCGGTTCGGATCGTTGCCGGCGGTCCCGGCTACGGAAAGTCGAGCGCAGCCGTCAAACTTGCGGCCCGCCGGGTCGTTGATCCGGGGTGGCGTGTGCTCCTGGTGCCATTGCATCAGGTGGACGAGGCGATGACCTGGGACTCCGTCGAGGACACGATCCGGGCAACCAGCACCGTAAACCCCAAAGCGCTCGTCCGTGCGGCCAAGGCTCGGAGAGTTCTCCTGATCTTCGACGGATTGGACGAGCTGGCGACGAAGAACGAGAGCGGCGTTCTTCCGTTGGACGGTCTGGTGTCGCAGATACGGGAAGTTGTCGGGATCCGGAACCGCGACGGCCTGGGGACGCGGGCTCTGCTGCTCGGCCGCGATCTTGCCGCTGGCGAGGCGGGCCGGGCCGCGCATGCGGCCGACGACATGCTGCACGTCCTGCCGTTGCGGCCGACGGAAGACGACCGGGATCGGTATCGCTGGCAGGGCGACGCGCCCGACTTCGACCATCGACAGAAGTGGTGGCGGCGCTATCGCGAGGCAGTGCCGGGAGCGCCGGAGCTGCCCGACAGCCTGTTCGAGAATAAGACCTTTGCCGAGATCACCTCGCTGCCGGTGCTGATGTCCCTCTTGGCGTTTTCCCTGGGCGAAGAGCCGGTTCCCGATGACTTGGCGGACCTTGGCCGGGTCGAGCTGTACGACAACATCTGCAAGGCCGCCTACCGTCGCGCCTGGGGGCAGAGTGAGCAATCGCCGTATTGGGGGGTTGAGAGCGAGGAGGGTTTCTTTCGCCTGGTGGAGGATATCGCGTTGGCCACGTGGCGGCGGAACAGCCGTCGGGCGACCGTGGAAGATTTGCGCGCCGTCCTGAAGGCGAGCGCCGGCGCGGCCGGAGAGAAGCAAGCGGATCTGATAGCCGGCGGCGATGGGGACGGCGCGAAGCGTTTGCTGATGCTGTTCTTTTTCCGGGATGGTGTGGCGGGGGAAGTCCGCACGGCGCGCGCGGACCGGATGGTCTTCGAATTCACCCATAAGTCCTTCGCCGACTACCTGCTCGCCCGGCGCCTGCTGCGGGCGGCGCGGGAGGAGGTGGATCTCCGAACCTGGGGCCGGCTGTTCGGAGCGTTCCGGATCGAGATGGCGGTGGTCGATTTTCTGCGGCCCGATGCGGTGCGGCAGCGGGCATCCGAAGGCCTGGACGCCGAGGCGGTGCGGGATTGCCTGGCGGGGCTGCTGGCCGAGGCCGTCGGGCCGGGTTTCCCGACCGATTGCTTCGCCGCCCCCGACGGCCTGCCGCCGACCGGCACCCTGGCCAAGAGCGTGGCCGATGCCGAGGTCGCGCTGCTGGCGACCCTGGACGCGGTGTGCCGGACCCTCGACCGGAAGGTGCAACTCGACGGGACTCCCGAGGCCGGAGCGGAAGTCGACCCGGGCGCTGAGGACCCGGGCGCAGAGGAAAAGGCCGAACCGGCGAACCCGACCGAGACCTGGGAACCGGGGCGCGCGGCGGTCGAGTGGCCCGACGAATGGGCCGCCTGGCGGATGATCGCGCGCCAGCCGCCCCCTTCGGACGACTTCGAGGTCCGAGTTCGGCTGAAGCCGCCGACCGATCCGTTCCGGGAGAGTCTCGGCCGGTTGATCTATGTCATGGACGGGCAACGGAGGAATGATGACTCAATCGCCGGAGGCGCCGGGGAAAAGTCCCGCCTCCGGCGATTGCGGTTGGATAACGCGAACCTTCAGGCCGCGAACCTTCGTGGCGCGGACCTTGAGGGCGCGAACCTTCTGGGCGCGAACCTTCTGGGCGCGAACCTTCTGGGCGCGAACCTTCTGGGCGCGAACCTTCTGGACGCGAACCTTCTGGGCGCGAACCTTATGGGCGCGAACCTTCAGGACGCGGACCTTCGGCGCGCGAACCTTCTGGGCGCGAACCTTATGGGCGCGAACCTTCAGGACGCGAACCTTCTGGGCGCGAACCTTCTGGACGCGGACCTTCAGGACGCGGACCTTCAGGACGCGAACCTTCAGGACGCGGACCTTCAGGACGCGGACCTTCAGGACGCGAACCTTCAGGACGCGGACCTTCAGGACGCGAACCTTCAGGACGCGAACCTGTCGGGGGTCCGGGGGGGACACGGGGAACGGGGGATCGCGGCGGCCAGGAACGTCGAGCACGCGATCCTGACGAAGAGGCTACGGGACTCCCTGGGGCTGACGCCGCAGAAGCAGGACGCGGAGACGGACTGAGCGTCCGTGCCACCCCTCACACCAGCTTGTCCAGTTCCTTGATGATGCTGTCGGTCATGGTCGCGGTCGAGACCTTGGCCTTGCCCGGGGCCATGATGTCGGCGGTGCGCATGCCGCCGGCCAGCACGTTGTCGATCGCCTTCTCGATCAGGTCGGCGTCCTCGCCCATGTCGAAGCTGTAGCGCAGCAGCATGGCGAAGCTCAGCAGCTCGGCGATCGGGTTGGCGAGGCCCTTGCCGGCGATGTCCGGGGCCGAGCCGTGGACCGGCTCGTACAGCGCGTGGCGCTTGCCGGTGGTCGGGTCCTCGGCGCCCAGCGAGGCCGAGGGCAGCATGCCGAGCGAGCCGGTTAGCATGGCGGCGCAGTCGCTCAGCAGGTCGCCGAACAGGTTGTCGGTGACGATCACGTCGAACTGCTTCGGGCTGCGGACCAGCTGCATGGCGCAGTTGTCGGCGAACATGTTCTCGTATTCGAGGCCCTCGCCCTCGGCCTTGTGCAGCTCGGTCATGACCTGGCGCCACAGCACGCCGGACATCATCACGTTGGCCTTCTCGACCGAGGTCACCTTGCCGTTGCGCTTGCGGGCGAGGTCGAAGGCGACCCGGCCGATGCGCTCGATCTCCGGCGTGGAGTAGGCCTGGGTGTCGTAGCCGCGCTTGGTCCCGTCGGGCAGGTCCTCGATGCCGCGCGGCTCGCAGAAATACACCCCGCCGGTCAGCTCACGCAGGATCATGATGTCGAGGCCGGAGACCAGCTCCGGCTTGAGCGAGGAATTCTCGACCATCGAGGGGAAGACCATCGCCGGGCGCAGGTTGGCGAACAGGTCCATCTCCTTGCGCAGCCGCAGCAGGCCGCGCTCCGGCTTCACCTCGAACGGCAGGTCGTCGTAAGTCGGCCCGCCGACCGCGCCGAACAGCACCGCGTCGGCATGGGTGGCGTCGGTCATGGTCTCGTCGGTGAGCGGCGTGCCGTGGGCGTCATAGGCGGCGCCGCCGACCAGGCCCTCGTCGATGTCGAACGACACCGAGCGCTTCTTCGCCATCCAGTCGACCACGCGCAGCGTCTCGCCGACGACTTCCGGTCCGATGCCGTCGCCCGGCAGCACCAGCAGTTTCTTGTTCGACGCCATGACGCGAGTCCCTCCAAGTCATCCCCGATCGCTCCGGGGTTTTCATTAGCGAAAGGGGCAGGGCGAAGCAAACCGGTTGTTTTTCGCGACCGGCGGGAGTGTTGCCGCCGGAGTCGCGCGTCTTCGCTCTGCTTTTAGGGGCCGGCCGGGCCGCGGGTCAGGCCCAGGGCTGGGACGCCTTGCGCTGTTCCTCGAAGCTGTCGATCTTCGAGGCCTTCTCCATGGTCTGGCCGATATCGTCGAGGCCGTTCAGCAGGCAGTGCTTGCGGTGCTGGTCGATCTCGAACGGCACGCTGTCGCCGTTCGGCCGGCCGATGGTCTGGTTCTCCAGGTCGATCTCCAGCACGGCGTTGGCGCCCTTGCCGGCATCGTCCATCAGCTCCCGCAGCTGCTCATGGGTCACCTTGATCGGCAGGATCCCGTTCTTGAAGCAGTTGTTGTAGAAGATGTCGGCGAAGCTGGTGGAGATCACGCACTTGATGCCGAAGTCGAGCAGGGCCCAGGGGGCGTGCTCGCGGCTCGACCCGCAGCCGAAATTGTCCTCGGCCACCAGCACCTGGGCGTCCCGGTACTGCGGCTTGTTCAGCACGAAATCCGGGTTCTCGCTGCCGTCGGCATTGTAGCGCATCTCGGCGAAGGCGTGCTTGCCGAGACCGGTGCGCTTGATGGTCTTCAGGTACTGCTTGGGAATGATCATGTCGGTGTCGATGTTGATCATGTCCATCGGGGCGGCGGTGCCGCGCAGCTGGGTGAACTTCTCCATCGGTCTTTCCTCCCCTGAACTCAGTTGACCAGCGTCCGCACGTCGGCCAGATGGCCGGAGACGGCGGCGGCGGCGGCCATGGCGGGGCTGACCAGGTGGGTGCGCCCGCCCGGGCCCTGGCGGCCCTGGAAGTTGCGGTTCGAGGTCGAGGCGCAGCGCTCGCCCGGCTCCAGCTTGTCGGCGTTCATCGCCAGGCACATGGAGCAGCCCGGCTCGCGCCAGTCGAAGCCGGCCTCCTTGAGGATGGAGTCCAGGCCCTCCTGCTCGGCCTGTTCCTTCACCAGGCCCGAGCCCGGCACGACCATGGCGTGGACGCTGTCGGCGACCTTGCGGCCCTTGGCCACGGCGGCGGCGGCGCGGATGTCTTCGATCCGGCCGTTGGTGCACGAGCCGATGAACACCTTGTCGACCTTGACCTCGGTCATCGGGGTGTTCGGCTCGAGGCCCATATAGGCCAGCGCGCGCTCGATCGCGCCCTTCTTCGCCGGGTCGGACTCGGCCGCCGGGTCCGGGGTCATGCCGGTGACCGGCACCACGTCCTGCGGGCTGGTGCCCCAGGTGACCTGCGGGATGATGTCGGCGGCCTTGAGCACGACCTCCTTGTCGTAGGCGGCGCCCTCGTCCGACGGCAGGGTCTTCCAGTACTCGACCGCCATCTCCCATTCGCCGCCCTTGGGCGCCATCGGCCGGCCCTTCAGGTACTCGAAGGTGGTCTCGTCCGGGGCGATCATGCCGGCGCGGGCGCCCGCCTCGATGGTCATGTTGCAGACCGTCATGCGGGCTTCCATCGACATGGCGCGGATCGCCTCGCCGGCGTACTCGACCACGTGGCCGGTGCCACCGGCGGTGCCGATCTTGCCGATGATCGCCAGGATCACGTCCTTCGAGGTGACGCCCTCGGGCACCGCGCCCTCGACGGTGATGCGCATGTTCTTGGCCGGCGCCTGCAGCAGGGTCTGGGTCGCCAGCACATGCTCGACCTCGGAGGTGCCGATGCCGAAGGCCAGCGCCCCGAAGGCGCCGTGGGTCGCGGTGTGGCTGTCACCGCACACGATGGTCATGCCCGGCAGGGTGAAGCCCTGCTCCGGGCCGATGATGTGAACGATGCCCTGGCGCACGTCCATGACCGGGAAGTAGGGGACGCCGAAATCCTTGACGTTCTTCTCGAGCGTCTCGACCTGAATTCGGCTCTCCTCGTCGTCGATGCCCTTGGAGCGGTCGGTGGTCGGCACGTTGTGGTCGGCCACGGCGAGGGTCAGGTCGGGGCGGCGCACCTTGCGGCCGGCCAGTTTCAGGCCCTCGAAGGCCTGCGGGCTGGTGACCTCGTGCACCAGGTGGCGGTCGATGTAGATGAGACAGGTGCCGTCCTCCTGGACGTCCACCAGGTGGTTCTGCCAGATCTTGTCGAACAGCGTGCGGGGCGTCGCCATGGCTGCCGGTTCCTCCTCAAGCATGGGGGCCGCGGCGCGGGGAGCGGGCTGGGCTCGGGCGGCGGCCGGTCTCTCTTGCGTCGATCTGCGTTCCGTTGACCGGAACGGCGTGTTTCGAGCGCCGGACTGTACAGGGAGCGGCGGACCAGGCAAACCGCGAAACGCGCAAGAACGCTTTGCACGGGGCTCTGTCGCCCGGCGGGCGATCCGGGCGATGATGCGGCCATGGCCGATGCGATCACCGATTTCCTGTCCGGGCTGGACCTGGTGTCCCTGGCGCTGGCCGCGGTCGCGGTGGCGCTGGCGGGGACGGTGCGCGGCTTCGCCGGCTTCGGGGCGGCGCTGATCATGGCGCCGGTCCTGGCCCTGCTTTACGGGGTGACCGCGGCGGTGCCGATGATGTCGGCGATGGAGGTGCCGGCCCTGGTCCAGATCGCACTGATCGCCAGGCGCGAGACCAACTGGCGGAAGACGGGGCCGATGGCGGCGACGGCGGTGGTCGCGATCCCGCTGGGGGCGGCGGTGCTG
>JGI12316J15310_10000286_pt1 | contig 59310 bp, 55 predicted proteins | sample MarCyaLeptolynsp_FD_15310 | JGI IMG/M metagenome (IMG submission 15310) | reverse complement strand
GGTGGCGCATCCTCGTACTCCGCGTCGGTCAGCGGCAGAGCGGCCCGATCGAGGTCGCGTCGAAGGCGCAAGAAACCGAGGTCGAGCAAGGTAACCGGTTCGTCCCGGAGATAAGCGAGGCCCTCCGGCGTCGGCGAATCGATGCCCGCCGACGCGCCGGCGGGCAAGAGGGTCACAAGGCCGCCAAGGCCGGCCACCAGGCATGTACGCAAGACGATCCGACGCATCCGCATGCGCTTGTCTCCGGCTCCATTGTCCGCGCCCGCCAGTTCAGACATAATCGGGCCATGAGCGAGCGAGATAAAGCCCTGAAGATCCTTCGGGCGGTCCGGCAGCGGATCGATCCGGACGTGCTCGCCCGCGCCCAGCGCGCCGCCTTCGCCCAGATCGGCCAGGAACCGCCGGAGCCCGAGAACGAGGCTTCGCGCCTGTTCAAGGCGGCGCTCGAGAACGGCGGCAAGCGGCGCGTGGAGATCTTGCGCCACCTCGAGCGCAAGTTCCGGCACAAGCTGAACTGAACCGATCGCCGGCCGTCGCGTCAGCCGTTGGGGCGCTTCGCCAGGATGGCGTCGGCCAGGGCGTCGATCTCCGCGATGTGGTTGTAGATTTGGGCCGACACCCGGACATAGAGACCGCCGGCAAGCGGGTTGATGCGGGTCTGAATCCGGTCCTCACGCAGCAACCGGTGGCGTAGCGCCTCGGCGGTCTCGAAGCCCTGGCCGTAGGCGCCGGGCAGGCGCACGGTCACCATGGAGCCGCTCATGCTCTCGGGCGCGCCGCATTCCGTGCCGAAGGTGGAAGCCAGGCGCCGCCCGGCGGCCATCGCAAGCGCGTGATTGTGCATCTGGATCGCTTCGATCCCGAACCGGTCGGCGAAGTCGAGGGCCGTCGGAAGACTATGCTGGGCCGATCCGTCGCGGGTGCCGACCCAGTCGAACTCGGTGGCGAACCCGCCCTCATACCCATGGCTGATGACCGTCGGATGCAGGCGGTCGATCACCCGCGGCCCGGCCCACAGGAAGGCGCAGCCCTTGGCGGCGAACAGCCACTTATGCGCGTTCCCGGTGTACCAGTCGGCATCCAGGGACGCGAGATCCACGGCGACCATGCCCGGCGCGTGGGCGCCGTCGACCAGGACAAGAGCCCCGGCCGCGCGGGCGGCGGCGGCCATGCGCTCGACGGGAAGCAGCAGCGCGGTCGGAGAGGTGATGTGGTCGAGGATCACCAGGCGTGGCCGGTGCGCGGTCAACGCCGCTTCGAAGGCGGCCAACGCGTGCTCCGGATTGCGGGCCGGGAAGGGCAGGCTCCACTGCGCGATCTCGGCCCCGGTCATGCCGCATACAAAGCGCACCGTGTTGCGCACCGCGCCATAGGTCTGGTCGTTGATCAGGATGCGGTCACCCGCCGCCAGATCCAGCGAGCGCAGGATGGCGTTCACCGCCTGAGTCGCGTTCTCGACCATTGCGATGTGCTCCGCCTCGGCCCCGAGATAGGGCGCCAGGCGGGCGGCGGCGGCGCGCAGGGCCGGGCGGAACTCGAACTCCATGAAGCGGCTCGGCTCCGCCTCCATGCGATCGCGCCAGTCGCGCTGTGCGTCGAGCACGGCCCGCGGGGTCGCGCCGTAGGAGCCGTGATTCAGGTGGATAGACCCGTCCTCGAGGGCGAAGAGCGGTCTCAGGTCGGCGCCGAAGCCGTGGGGGGTGGTCGTCATCGCGCGAGTGTGCAGGATCGCCCGGGGCGTCGCCAGTGCCGCTTCGTCCCGGTGACAATCGTGCGGCCGCGGCGCATTGTGCCATCCGGCGTCGCGACGCTATGCTGCCGCCGATTTTGCACCGCACACCAACCTTGCCCGACCGCTGGCGGAGAGCGCCCCGGGGCCCTACATGATAGGGATTGCCGGCTTGCTTTCGCCGTTCTGAGGAGTTCGCCGCCGATGGCGCCCCATCCAAAGGCCTCGTTGCTCGTCCGCCTGCGCACCTATTTCTTCGCCGGTGTGCTGGTGACCGCGCCGATCGGCATCACGCTTTATCTCGCCTGGCTGATCATCGATTTCATCGATAACCGGGTCACGCCGCTGATCCCGGCCCGCTACAATCCCGAGACCTACCTGCCGTTCTCGATCCCCGGCCTCGGCCTGATCGTGGCGGCCATCGTGCTGACGGTGATCGGTGCCTTCACCGCCGGCCTGGTGGGGCGCTGGCTGGTCGGGTTGTCCGAGCGGCTGATGGCGCGCATGCCGGTGATCCGGAACGTGCACAGCGCCTTGAAGCAAATCCTCGAGACCGTGCTGGCGCAGCAGTCCAAGGCGTTCCGTCAGGTGGTCCTGATCGAATACCCGCGCCGGGGAATCTGGGCGATCGGGTTTCTGACCGGTGACACGGTCGGCGAGGTTCAGAACCTCACCGAGGACGAGACGGTGAACGTCTTCCTGCCGACCACGCCGAACCCGACATCGGGCTTCCTGCTGTTCCTGCCGCGCCAGGATTGCCACGTGCTGTCGATGTCGGTCGAGGAGGGCATCAAGATGGTGGTCTCCGGTGGTATCGTCACGCCGCCCGACCGCAGGCCGAAGGACGAGCGTGAGATCCCGCGCATCCCGGCGACGTCGCCGGACGATCCCGAGGGCCCGACCCGGCGTTCCGACGCGGCCTGAGGGATCGGACAGAACGCCAGTTCGGGAGAACGGATCATGACCGATGCGGTGATGGCGGTGTGGGGGGATGTCGCTCCCGAGGGCGACGCCGAGTTCAGCGAGTGGTACCACCGCCAGCATATTCCCGAGCGGGTCGGAATGCCGGGCTGGCGCAACGGCCGGCGGTACCGCAAGCTCGGGCGCGGCAGGCACAAGTACCTCGCCGCCTATGACGTCGAGCGGACGGCCTGTTTCGACGATCCCGCCTACCGCCACGCACTCGATAATCCGACCGAGTGGACCACGCGGATGATGCCGCTGTTCCGCAACTTCACCCGCGCGACCAACCGGGTCCGGTTCTCCTCCGGCGAGGTGCTGGGCGCCGTCCTGGCGACCGTGCGCTACGACCCGGGCGCGGGAGACGCCGAGACGATCGCACGCTGGCTCGCCGGTGACGCGCTGCACGGCGTGCGCGACCGCGAGGGCATCACCCGGGTTCAGCATTGGGAAGCCGACATGGCGCGCTCGCTGGCCAAGACCGGCGAACAATCCATGCGAACCGGGGCCGATGGCAGGGCGCCCTTCACCGCCGTGATCGAAGGCACCGAGCGGCGTTTCGTCGAGGCGGCGCTGGCGGAGGCGGGGATCATCGAGGGGCTGCGGCAACAGGGGGTGCGCACCATCGATGCCGGGGTCTACGCGATGCTGTTCTCATTGGCGTCGCAATAGCGCGAAGACCGGTGGGCCGGCCATTGGCCAGCGGCTCGGCAGATTGAAAGCAAGAATATGGAGAATTTAGTCAGTTGTTAAGGAATTCCTGTGTTACTCCCGACCCAACAAAAATGGCGGCGCACGAGTTTATGACCGCCAAGGGAGGGAGGGGCGTTTGGGAAATCCAACTCTGACTGGGCGCACGCTACAGGCGAAGATTCTGTTGTCGCTCGCCGTTACGACGGTGCTTGTCTTCGGCACGCTTTTTGCCGGTCTTGGATATCTGCTGAACGAGATCAGAACGGCCGACGACGCCTACGATGATCTTGTCGTCTCCATGAACCAGGCACTCCAAGACGACTTTCGCGAACTTGAGGACGAGATCCTCAAACTACCGGGCGAGTTGTCTGTCGATCCCACGACAAGCGTGCTGTCTCGGGTCGACGCCGCGTACGCGTCTGAGGCCGTTCTGCACGACAGCCAGGATCGAGAGGCGTTCACGAGCCGGTACAAGCGAACCGCGCGCCGTGTCGTGACGAAGCCGGGGCGCTTTCATGTCGATACCACGCCGGACGGCGTTTCCGTCTCGTTCGCCGAGACGGATGCGGACGGAGCCGGCACGGGGGTCGTCCGAGAACTGAAGCTGGCAACCACGGACCTCGCCGGCGTGACCCAGATCGTCGAGCAGGCCGTCGCCGAGGCCAGCGATCCCAACGCCTTGAAGACCCGGATCGCCGAAATCACCGGGGCAATGGTCGAACGCGCGCTTGCGGTCAACCGGAAGCGCGGAGAGCAACGTGAGCAGTTCACCCGGGTCCTTGAGCGCAAGAATGCCGTTGAGACGCTGAAGGACACGGTCGTCATCGCCATGGTGGCCGGAGCGGTGTGCGGCTTGATTGTCCTGTTGGCCGCACTCGGTGTCGTGAACAGCCGGATGCTGATCCGTCCTCTCGCCCGATTGACGGCTGTCTGGCGCGAAGGGATGGACGATCACTCGGTGCCGGTCCCCTACGCCGATCAGAGCGACGAGATCGGAGAGCTTGCCCGTGCAATCGAGGCTTTTCGGGAACAGACCGAGCAGCGTCGATCGGCGCAGGCCGCTCAGAAAGCGGAGGAGGCGGCCCGCCAGCGCCGTAGCGAGCGCCGGGACGACCTTATTCGGGCGTTCGAGCAGGAGGTGCTCGAGCAACTCGTGAAGGTAAAGGAGTCGGGCACGGCGCTGGATCGGACGTCGGACAACATCGCCCTTGCGGGTGAACGCAACCTAACGCAGGTATCGACCCTGGCCGAAGCCGCTCAGGAGGCGTCTGAGAACGTCAACTCAGTCGCCGCCGCCTCCGAGCAGCTCTCTTCCTCGATCTCGGAGATTGACGATCAGATCGAGCGTTCCGCGCGGATCTGTGACGACGCCCGGCGGGGCGCGGAAAGCGCCGTTGCGGCCATGGAAGGGTTGATGGCGCGCAGCGAGAGCATTCACGCCGTGATCCAATTGATCGAGGAGATCGCCGATCAGACCAACCTGCTGGCGTTGAACGCGACGATCGAAGCCGCCCGTGCGGGTGAGGCGGGGAAAGGCTTCGCCGTCGTCGCGAACGAGGTGAAGGCGCTGTCCACGCAAACCACAAAGGCGACAGGTGATATCACCGAGCAGATATCGGCATTGCAGAAGGCGAGCTCGGCTGCGGCCGGGGACATCAATCAGGTGGCGTCCGTCATTCTACAGCTCAGCGATTCTTCGAACGCTATCAGGAGCGCTATCACCCAGCAGTCGGTTTCCACGAAGGAGATCTCGGTGAACAGCGCCTCGGCGGCGTCTCGGACCGAGCAGATGTCGGCCAACCTCGACGCGGTGTCGAACGCCTCCGAGCAGGTGCATCAGGCCGTTGACGAGGTCCGTGAGGTGGCCGGGACGTTCCGAACCGATGCGAACGCATTGCGCGAGAGGATTCAGGGGTTCCTCAAGAGCCTCCAGGCGGCCTGATCGGGGCGATGGCGCCGTCGCTCGCTGTCATCTCCCCAAGTCGCTTGTACAGATACGTGCGGCTTATACCGAGCGCCTGGGCCGCCGCCTTCTTGTTGCCGTCGCTGCGCTCAAGCGCGTCGCGGATCAGCCGCTCCTCCAGCGCGCGCAGCTGCGTCTCCAGCGTCGCCGCTGGATCCGGCGGCGGCGCCTCGTCGACCAGATCAGGCAAGTCCGCCGGGGTCAGCTCGTCCCCGTCGCAGAAGATCACCGCCTTCTGCACCGTGTTGAACAACTCGCGCACGTTGCCGGGCCAGGGATGGGCGGTCAGCAGCGCCATCGCGTCGTCGCGCACCCCGCGGGCCGGAAGGTTGTGACGCTTGGCCGTGCGCGCCAGGAAGGTCCGGACCAGCGCCGGGATGTCCGCCACGCGGTCACGCAGCGGTGGCAGCCAGAGCGTGATCGCGCCGATCCGGAAATACAGATCGGCGCGGAACTCCTCAGCCTCGATCATCCGCTCGACCGCCCGATTGGTGGCGGTCACCAGGCGGAAATCGGCGCTGCGCGACCGGTGCCCACCGAGCCGCTCGAAGGTGCCTTCCTCCAAGACACGCAGGACCTTGGCCTGGATCTCGAGGCCCATGTCGCCGATCTCGTCGAGGAACAGGGTGCCCTTGTCGGCGAGCTCGAACTTGCCGCCCCGCCCGCGCTTGTCGGCGCCGGTGAAGGAGCCCGGCTCGTACCCGAACAGTTCCGCCTCGACTAGAGAGGCCGGCAGGGCGGCCGCGTTCAGCACCACGAGCGGCCGGGCGGCGCGGTTCGATTGGCCGTGCAGGGCGCGGGCGACCAGCTCCTTGCCGGTGCCGCTTTCGCCACGGATCAGGATGGCGACATCGAGTGGGGCGACCCGCGCGATGTCGGCCTTGAGCTTCCGGATCGGCGGGCTGTCGCCGATGATCGCGTCCAGGTCCGCCGGGCGCGGGCGCATCTCCTCGAGCTCGCGGCGGTAGTAGTCGACCTCGGCCCGCAGCTTGGCGATCTCGCGACCGAACTCAAGCGCCTGGTCGGGGCCTTTGAACATCACCTGGCCGATGGCGCCGACCGTCCGGTCGCCACGGGTGATGGGGAAGCGGCTGACGATCCGCGCGACGCCGTTCATCTCCTGCAGCCGGCCGATCTCGGCGCGGCCGGAGCGAGCGACATCGGGCAGGCGGGTGTTCTCGATGACCTCCTCCGCCGGACGGCCGAGCTGCTCGCCCCGTCTGAGCCCGAAGAACCGGGCATGGACCGGGCTGACCCAGCGCAGCATCCCCTGGGCATCGACGACGGTGATCGCCTCGAAGGGGTTGGTCAGGAAATGGGCAAAGATCTCGTGGGCGAAATCGACGCTGGCGGCAAAGTCCACGACGGGGTCTTCTTCGCCGGCCGGCCAGATCAGGTGCAGGGCCGTCCCCTCCGCGGAGCGGCGGGACAGCACCGACCAGACGCTATCGCCCAGATCGACGCTCCAGATGCGCCGTGTCGTGTCGGCATCGCCGAGTGCCCGCTCGACGGCGTCCGGCAGACGGGGACCGTCGTTGAAGAGCGTGTACCCGTCGGCGGAGATGAGACGAAGGCTGGGCGATGTGTCCATGATGTGAACAATAAGTTGTTTGACTGTCCACGTCGAGAACACCATCGTGGTGACTACCTAGGGAATCCGCCGTTTTCCGAATTGGCACGGCCGTTGCCATCATGGCTGTCGGAGGAGACCCCATGCCCGACGACGGACTGCCACTCGACGACCTGCCGCCTGCCCCCACGGGGGCGTCGTTCGACCTGCTCGACGGCGTGCGGGTGCTCGACCTGACGACATCGATTGCCGGCCCGTACGCCACGCTGCTGCTGGCGGATTTCGGCGCCGACGTCGTGAAGATCGAACGGCCCGGTACCGGCGACGACGCCCGTGCCTGGGGACCGCCGTTCCTCGACGGGGACTCGCTCTGGTTCCTGTCAGTCAACCGCAACAAGCGCAGTGTCGCCGTCGACTACACGGACGGACCGGGCCGGGCACTGTTCGAGGCTCTGGTCGCCGCCGCCGACGTGGTGGTGGTGAACCAGGTGCCGCGGGTCCAGGCCAAGCTGCGCACCGACGCGCGCTCGCTGATGGCGCTCAATTCCGGGCTGATTCACGCCAGCGTCACGGGGTTCGGTCTGACCGGGGAGCGGTGCGACAAGCCGTGTTACGATCTAATCGCCGAGGGATACTCCGGGGTGATGGACCTCACCGGCGAGGCCGACAGCCCGCCGCAGAAGGTCGGCACGCCCGCCGCCGACCTGTTGGCCGGTCACGATCTGGCGCTGGCGGTCGCGGCGGCCCTGGTGCGCAAGGGCCGCACCGGACAAGGGGCGGAGATCGACGTGTCGATGGTCGAGAGCATGACCCGCTTCATGGTGCCGCGGATCGCCAGCTACCTGGGGTCCGGCGAGGTGCCGGTCCGCTCCGGCGCGCGTGACAGCGTGATCGCCATCTACCAGGTGTTCGAGACCGCCGACGATCCGATGACGCTTGGCCTCGGCAACGACGCGATCTGGCGGCGCTTCTGGGTTGCCATCGGACAGCCGGAGCGCGGCACGGAGGAGGCGACCGCGACCAATGCCGGGCGCCGACAGGGTCGCGCCGCGCTGGTGGCGGAGATTCAGGCGATCCTGGCCACTCGGCCGCGCGCCGAGTGGCTCGCCCTGTTCGACGCCCACAATGTTCCCGCCGGGCCGATCCAGCGCGTGGACGAGGTCTGCGCCGATCGTCATCTTCACGACCGCGGGTTCCTCTATACGCTAGAGCGCAACGGCAAGCGTCCGGCGCCACAGGTCGGTACCGGCGTCCAGATCGACGGCCGCCCGAACGCTCCCCGCCACGCGCCGCCCAACCTCGGCGCCGACGAGACCGCCATCCGCGCCGACTGGCTCGGCGAAGACTGACCAGACAGGGAAGAGACGCATGTCCGAGAGCTTCGAGACCATCCTGTACGAGGAAGACGGGCCGATCGGCTGGATCACCATCAATCGGCCGGAGGACGGAAACATGTTCACGCCCGTCACCTGCCACGAGATCCGCGATTGCATCGAGGGCATTCGCCGCGAGACCCGGACCCGCGTCGTGGTCCTGACCGGGGCGGGCGAGAAATTCTTCTGCATCGGCGGCCGCAAGGACGGGATGGAGGACACCAATCTCTACGCCGGCGTGCTGCCGACGCTGGAGATGTACGACGCCATCGACAAGCTGCAGAAGCCGGTGATCGCCATGGTCAACGGCTTCGCGGTCGGCGGCGGCAACGTGCTGCACACCGTCTGCGACCTGACGATCGCCAAGGAGAGCGCGATCTTCCGCCAGGTCGGGCCGATGATGGGCAGTTTCGATGCCGGCTATGGCACCTGGTACCTGGAAGACGCCATCGGTAAAAAGCGCGCGAAGGAGATGTGGTACACCAACCGCAAGCTGACCGCCGCCGAGGCGCTCGACTGGGGCCTGATCAACCGGATGGTCCCCGATGAGGCACTGCGCGAGGAGACCCGCGCCTGGGCCCTATCGATCGCCGAGCGCGGCCCCCTGGCGTTGGCCGGTATCAAGCACGCGTTCCTCGCCCGTCACGGCGGCGTCGGCGGCCTCGGCCGGGTCTCCCACGACATGCTGCTGAAGCTCTACCTGAAGACCGAGGAGAGCCAGGAACTGTCCAAGGCCTTCGGCGAGCGCCGCACGCCCGATCCGGACAAGTTCGGGCACTAAAGATGAGCCGCCTTCTCACCCTGCACGATCCGGCGACGGCCAAGGGCTACTACGACGCCGGCCTGTGGCACGACGAGACGTTCTACGCGCTGCTCGCCAAGCACGCGGCGGCCCGGCCCGGCGACAAGGCGGTGCGGGATTCCGCCCGCCACCTGACCTGGGCCGACCTCAAGGACTGGGTCGACGCCATCGCCGACGCCCTGCACGAGGCCGGCGTGGTGACCGGTGAGCGGGTGGCGCTGTGGGCCTCGAACCGGGTTGAGGTGGTGGCCGCGTTTCTCGCGTGCTCCCGCAACGGCTATGTCTGCAACCCGTCGCTCCATCGCAATTACACGGTCGAGGAGATCACCGGCCTGCTGGACCGGGTGGGTGCGACGGCGGCGGTGGTCGAGAGCGGATGGGGCGCGGACACCGATCGTCACGACCCGGTCGCAGCCCTTCGGGCGATCGACTCCATGCGCAAGGTCTTCGTCCTGCCGCCGGCACGGGAGGCGGGTGACCTGCCGCCGGTCGGCACCGCGCCGCGCACCCTGCGGGCCCCGGACCCGAACCCCGACAGCGTCTGCTATCTCGCCTTCACCAGTGGCACGACGGGCCGGCCCAAGGGCGTGATGCACTCCGACAACTCGCTGCTGACGAACTGCCGCGATCTGGTCGCCGACTGGCATCACGACAGCTCGACCGTTCTGCTGACCCTCTCACCGCTCAGCCATCACATCGCCTGGGTGGCGGTCGGGCAATGGCTAGTCGCCGGCATGGAACTGGTGATCGACGACCCGGCGCCCGGCCGTTCTCGCCTCGACTGGATCGTCGAAGCCGGCGCGACCTATGTGATGGGGGTGCCGACCCATGCCATGGACATCCAGGCGGAGCAGGCGCGGCGCGGCATCGACCGGCTGGGCCGGGTCGAGCTGTTCTACATGGCCGGGGCGCCGATCCCGCCGGCGGTCGCCGAGGGCTTCGTGCGCCAGGGGATCAAGCCGCAGAACATCTACGGCATGACCGAGAACTCCTCGCACCAGTACACCCACCCGGACGACGGCGAGGCGACGATCTGCGCCACCTGCGGGCGCGGCGGCGCCGGGTACCAAGTGAAGATCTTCTCGCAGGAGGACCGTGACGCGGAGGTGCCGGTCGGCACCATCGGCGAGATCGGCGGCAAGGGCGCGGCGCTGATGCTGGGCTATTTCGACAACCAGGCCGCCACCGAAGGCTCGTTCAACCGCGACGGCTGGTTCCTGTCGGGCGATCTCGGCGTGCTGGACGAGGCCGGCAACCTGTCCATCGTCGGCCGGCTGAAGGACGTGGTGATCCGGGGCGGCCACAACATCTTCCCGGCCCGGGTCGAGGACCTGGCGGTCAAGCATCCGGCCATCGCCAAGGCCGCGGCCTTCCCGGTGTCGGACGAGCGGCTGGGCGAGAAGCTGGCGCTGGCGGTCCTGGCCGATGGAACGGCTCCCGACGCGCCATCGGTGCTCGCCCACCTCTACCACGCCGGTCTCTCGAAATACGACATGCCGGAATACTTCCTGGTGATGGACGGCTTTCCGCTGACGCCCAGCGGCAAGATCCTGAAGCGCGAGCTGGCGGAGTGGGTGAAGAGCGGCCGCATCACCCCCGAGCCCTGTCGCTTCAAAGTGCCCGAAGACGCCTGAGGAGGGCGTGGAGATGAGCGTGAGTTGGGAGCTATCCGAGGGTCTCGCGACCCTGACGATCGACCGGCAGGACGCGTTGAACGCGCTGAACTTCGACCTGATAGACTCGATCGCGCGGATGATCGACGAGATCGGCGCGTCCGAGGCTCGGGGCCTGATCATCACTGGCGCTGGTGGGAAGGCGTTCTGCGCCGGGGCCGATATCAAGGAGTTGATGGGGCGAGGCCTGATGGCTCAGAAGCGCGGCGCCGAGACGGGGCAGGCGGCGTTCGCCAGGATCGCGGCGCTGGAGATCCCGTCGCTCGCCCTGATCAACGGTTTCGCGTTCGGTGGTGGGTTGGAGATGGCGCTGGCCTGCACGTTCCGCATGGCGGTGCCGACGGCGAAGATGGGACTGCCGGAAATCAAGCTCGGCCTGATCCCGGGCTATGGTGGTACGCAACGCCTGCCGCGGCTGATCGGCGAGGGGCGGGCTCTGGAGATGATCCTGACCGGGCGCACCGCCGACGCCGAGGAGGCGCAGCGCATCGGCTTGGTGAACCGGCTGACGACGACCGACGATCCGGTGGCCGAGGCCCGCGGGTTCTTGGCTGAGGTCACCCGATACGGCCTGCCGGCGGTCGCCTTCGCCAAGGCCGCGGTCACCCGGGCGCTCGATCTGCCGGTGACCGAGGGGCTCAAGGTCGAAGCCGACCTCTCCACGCTCGCCTATCGGACCGAGGACGCGGCCGAGGGCCTCGCCGCCTTCGTTGAGAAACGCAAACCAGCCTTCAAGGACCTCTGATGGCCACCGTACTCGACCGCCTGGACGCCAGCCTCGACCTGTCGGAGGACGAGGCCATGGTGTTGGAAAGCGTGCGTCAGCTCGCCATCGAGAAGATCGCGCCGCGCGCCGCCGACCACGACCGCAACGGCACCTATCCGGCCGACAACATCGCCGAGATGAATGAACTCGGGATGAACGCCATGTTCGTGCCGGAGGCATATGGTGGCCTCGGCCTCTCCTACACCGTTTATCTCGCCTGCGTGCGCGAGATCTCCAAGGCCTGCGCGTCGACCGGCATCATCTGGGCGACCAACTTCCACGGCATGAAACCGGTGATGGATTTCGGCACCGAGGCCCAGAAGCAGCGGATCCTGCCGACCATCGCCGCCGGCGGCATCGGTTCGCTCTGCATCACCGAGCCGACCGCCGGCTCCGACGCCACCGGCATGAAGACCCGCATCACGCCGGACGGCAACGAGAGCGTCGTGGTCAACGGCGGGAAGATCTTCATCTCCAACGGCGACGTCGCCGACCATCTGCTGGTCTTCGGCAAGTGGAGCGAGATCGACGACCCGAGGAAGGCGATCACGGCCTTCGTCGTCGACAAGGACACGCCCGGTCTGGCGGTGCTGCGCAAGGAGGAGAAGATGGGTCACCGGGCGGCGCCCACGGTGGCGCTGTCCTTCGAGGATATGCGGATCCCGCGCGAGAACATCATCGGCGAGCCGGGGGACGGCCTGCGTATTCTGTTGTCATCGCTGAACAAGTCGCGGCCCAGCGTGGCGGCGCACGCGCTCGGCATTGCCCGGGCGGCGTTCGAGGACGCGGTCGACTACATCAACGACCGCCGCCAGTCCGGCCGGCGCATCGTCGAGTTCCAGGGCATCCAATTCACGCTCGCCGATCTGGCCACGGACCTCGCCCTGTGCGAGGGCTGGCTGTGGCGGGTCGGCCGCATGGTTGATGCCGGGGCCGCCGATTTCGGGATCGAGGCGTCGATGCTCAAGATGCGCGGCTCCGACCTGGCCATGCGCATCGCCGACGAGGCGGTGCAGCTCCACGGTGGCTACGGCTACTGCCAGGACTACCGGGTCGAGCGGCTGATGCGCGACGCCAAGATCACTCAGATATGGGAGGGCACCAACCAGATCCACCGCCAGCTCATCGGCCGCAGCTTCGCCAGGAAGGAGTAGGGCGCGCGCAACCACGTTCGCCCGTCATCCTGACGAAGAATGAGATGATCGAGAGGTTTGCATGACCACCATCAACACCGTCGGCGTGTGCGGCGCCGGGACCATGGGGGCGGGGATCGCCATCGTGGCGGCCCGCGCCGGGTACCGCACCGTGCTCTACGACACCAAGGCCGACGCGCTCGACCGGGCGAAAGGCCAGACCGAGGCCTTCCTGGCCAAATCGGTCGAACGCGGCAAGCTGAGCCAGGAGCAGGTCGACACCGCCATGGCCGGCTACCGCACGACTGACAGTCTGGACGGCCTCGCCGACTGCGACCTCGTCATCGAGGCGGTGTTCGAGAACCTGACCGTCAAGCAGGAGCTGTTCGCCAAGCTCAACGCGGTTTGCCCCGACCACACGATCTTCGCCTCCAACACCTCGACCCTCTCGATCACCCAGATCGCCAGCGGCTGCGGCCGCGAGGACCGGGTGGTGGGCATGCATTTCTGCCTGCCGGCCCAGCTCATGAAGCTGGTCGAGATGTCGCCCGGCCTGAACACCTCCGACACCACCTTCACCACCGCCTGGGCGTTCTGCGAGGCGCTGGGCCAGAAGCCGGTGAAGACCAAGGACGCGCCGGGCTTCATCCTCAACTACTTCCTGGTGCCGTTTAACAACGACGTCATCCGCCTGATCGAGGCCGGCGTTGCCGAGCCGGCGGATATCGACCGGGCGGTCAAGGCCGGGCTCGGCTACAAGATGGGGCCTTGCGAGCTGCTCGATCTGATCGGGCTCGATACCCAGGTGCTGCTCTGCGACGCGTTCTACGGCGTCACCCACGATCCGCGCTGCGCGGCGCCGCCGTTGCTGCACCGGATGGTCGCGGCGGGGCATCTCGGTCGCAAGTCCGGCCGCGGCTTCTTCACCTATGACAGTGACAAGATGTACGGGGCCTGAGCCATGGCGCGCTATTCCATCGTCGAGGCCGGCGACAGCCGGTCGTTCCCGCAGGACCATCCGTTCCTGGCCGGGGCGCAGGAGGGCGGCGAGGTCGTCGCCTATATCGGGTCCGGGGCGGTCGCGGCCTGGCGGGACGATCCGTCGCGCACCGCGATCCTGGTCGAACTCACCACGGAGACCCTTGGCGAGGCCACCGGCGAGAGCCGGGGTGAGGAGGGCTCGAACACCGTCGGTTTCGCGCGCTTTCGCGTCGGTGACGGTGAGCCGTCCGACCTTGTCGAGCTTGTGCGACAGCCGCACACGGATCCGGCGGCGTTGCAGGCGGCCCGGATGGTGTTCGAGGGCGCGGGACTTCAGGTCGCCGAGTGTTTCGACTTCGCCGGCCGCATTCTCGACCGGCTGATCCGGCCCTACTACAACGAGGCGCTGGCCAAGCTGGACGAGGGGCTGGCGACGGCGGACGACATGGACCTTACGGTGAAGCTCGGCCTCGGCTATCCCGAGGGCCCGATCGAACTGCTGGAGCGCACCGGCCTGCACCATCATCACGACGTGACCCAGGCCCTGTTCGAGGTCTACGGGACCAAACACTACGCCCCGGCCCGCCGGGCACGGGTGGCGAAGAAACGGACTGAGCGTGGGATTGCCGAATGACCGGCGCGCGCAAGCCGCTCGCCGGTGTGCGGGTCATCGATTTCTCGACGCTGCTGCCGGGGCCGATGGCGACGCTGATCCTGGCCGAGGCCGGCGCCGAGGTGATCAAGCTGGAACGCCCCGGCACCGGCGAGGATATGCGGGCCTACCCGCCCATGGTCACCGAGGACAGCGGCACCAACTTCGCGCTGCTGAACCGGGGCAAGCGCTCGCTCGCGGTCGATCTCAAGGATCCTGCGGCGGTCGCGCGGGTGAAGGCGCTGATCGGCGGCGCCCAGGTGCTGGTGGAGCAGTTCCGACCCGGCGTGATGGAGCGCCTCGGCCTTGGTTACGCGGCGATGAAGGCGATCAATCCGGCCCTGGTCTACTGCTCGATCACCGGGTTCGGTCAGACCGGCCCGAAAGCCGATCTCGCCGCCCATGACCTGAACTACATGGCCGAGACCGGCGTTCTGAACCTCGGCGCCGACAGCTGCGGCGATCCGGTGCTGCCGCCGGTGCTGGTGGCCGATATCGGCGGCGGCACCATGCCGGCAGTGATTTCCATCCTGCTCGCCCTGCGCGAGGCCGAGCGGACCGGCGAGGGCGCGTATCTGGATGTGGCCATGGGCGACAACCTGTTCGCCTGGGGGTATTGGGCGCTCGGCGAGCGAGCGGCGGGCAAGGGCGACCCGAAACCGGGCGCCGAGCTGGTCACCGGTGGCTCGCCCCGCTACCAGGTGTATCGCTGCGCCGACGGGCGCTGGCTTGCCTGCGCGCCGCTGGAGCAGAAGTTCTGGGCGAACTTCTGCCGGGTCATCGGGCTCCCCGGCGCGCTGGTCGACGATTCCAGCGATCCGGACGCCACCCGAAGGGCGGTCGCGGAGACTATCGCTGGCCGGTCGAGCGCAGCGTGGCTCTCGGCATTCGAGGGCGTGGACGCTTGTGTGACCCTGGTGAAGACGCTGTCCGAGGCGGCCGATGATCCGCATTTCCGGGAACGCGGCCTGTTCGCAGGCGCGTTGCCGGCGGGAGAGACGACGATGAGCCCGTTGCCGCCGCCGATCGCCCCGATCTACCGCGACCCGGAGGGCGGGCAGTCGTTCCCGGCGCTCGGTGAGGCGAATGACGAGTTGCTCGGAGGGTAGTCGATGCGCGCGGTGGTGATGGAGGCGTTTGGGGCGCCGGAGCAGGCCGTGGTCAAGCACCTGCCGTCTCCAGAGCCCGGCCCGGGAGAGGTCCTGGTCCGCACGCGCGCCGCCGGCGTGAACTATCCCGACTTGCTGGTGGTGGAGGGCCGCTACCAGCAAAGGCCACCGATTCCCTTCACTCCGGGCAAGGAACTGGCCGGCGAGGTCATCGCGGTGGGTGACGGGGTGACCCGCTGGGCGCCGGGGGACCGGGTGATGGCGCAGGTGGAGTACGGCGCCTTCGCCGAGGAGGTGGTGGCCCATGCCGACCAGTGCTTCGCCGTGCCGGACACCATGGCGTTTACAGACGCGGCGGCCATGGGCCTGGTGTATCAGACCGCCTGGTTCGCGCTGCTCGACCGGGGCGGCTTCCGGCCGGGCGAGACGGTCCTGGTCACCGGGGCGACTGGCGGCGTCGGCATGGCGGCGGTGCAGCTGGTCAAGGCGCTCGGCGGCACCGCGCTGGCGGGTGTCACGACCCCGTCCAAGGCGGACGCGGCGCGCGCCGCCGGCGCCGATCACATCATCGACCTCTCGATCGACAACTTGCGCGACGGTTTGCGCGATCAGGTCTACGCGGCAACCGACGGCAAGGGGGTGGGTGTCTGCATTGACCCTCTAGGCGGCGATCCGTTCGACGCGGCGATGCGGGCCCTGGCGTGGTGCGGGCGCATGGTCGTGGTCGGTTTCGCCGCCGGGCGAATTCCGGAGATCAAGGCGAACTACCTGTTGGTCAAGAATATCGCCGTTTCCGGGCTGCAATGGTCGGACTACCGCGACCGTACACCGGCGCGCATGGCCGAGGCCCAGGCAGAGATCTTCCGCCTGCATGGCGCGGGGAAGCTTGCGGCCAACGTGATGGCGAGCTTCCCGCTGGACCGGATGGCCGAGGCGCTGGCGGTCATCCGCGACCGCAAGGTGGTGGGGAAGGTGGTGCTGACCGTCTGACTGTCGTCCCGGATCAGGTCGGGGATGACGATTATCGTTACCGGCCCAGAAACCGCTCCACCGCGCTCCACGCCTCCGGTTCGTCCAGCGTCGGCGCGTGGCCGACATCGGGCAGCGTCGCAACCTCCATCGCCGGATGGCGCGCGCGCATCTCCGTCACGGTCGACGCCGACAGCACCACCGACTTGCCGCCATGCACCAACAGGGTCGGCACCGCCGTCAACGCCGTGAACAGCGCCCAGAGATCCGCATCGCGCGCTTCCGACTCCATCAGCGGCTTCACGATCGCCGGGTCCCAGTCCTGGCGCAGCGAGCCGTCCGGCTCCTGCCGATAGGTCGTCTTGGCGAAGGCGAGCCATTCCTCTTCGGTGGTGAAGGACATGTCCGGCAGGATCGTCTTCATCTCCGTCGCCGCGGCCTCCCAGCTCGCCGGCCGCCGCTCGGTGCCCATCACTCGGACCAGGAAGTCCCCGCCCTGATCCTCCACATGCGGGCCGACATCGTTCAGGATCACACCGGCCAACGCCATTGGCGCGACGACCGCCAGCCCCATCGCCAGCATGCCGCCGAACGATGTGCCGATCGCCATCACCCGGTGCAAGCCCAGCGCCGTCATCACCGCGCGCACGTCGTCCATCATGACCGGCGGTGCGTAACTCGCGGGATCGCTCTCGTAGTCCGACCGTCCCCGCCCGCGATAGTCGAAGGCGACCAGCCGGCGCGGCGCGATGCGCTCGGCGATATGCGCGAAGTCCTTGGACGAGCGGGCATAGCCGGCCAGGCCGAGCACCGGCGGGCGCGGGTCGAGCGGATCGCCCCAGTCGGCCGTGTACAGCCGACTGCCGGACCGGCAGGTGACGAAACGCTCCCGGTGGGCCGTCGTCATCGTCACGCGATGCCGACGATGGCGGGCAGGCGGTCCAGCGTCTTGAGCTCGATGTCGGGGGAGCCGGGCAGCCGCTCGCGGGCCTGACCGAAGCGGTTGCACCACGCGACCCGGAACCCGAAGGCCGAGGCGGCCGCCGCGTCCCAGGCGTTGGAGGACTGGAAGCTGACCGCGGCGGGCGCGGACACGCCGAGCCGGTCCACCGCGAGCTGGTAGATGCGGGGGTCCGGCTTAAAGATGCCGATCTCGTCGACCGACAGGACCGCATCGAGAAGCGGCGTGCAGCCGGTGCTGTCGCACACGCTCTGCAGCATATCCGGCGAGCCGTTGGACAGGATCGCCGTCTTCATGCCGCCGGCCTTCAGGGCCTTCAGGACGCCGACGACCTCGGGATAGGTGTCGAGGGTCATGTAGCTGTCCATCAGCGCCTGACGCAGGCCGTCCGGCGCCCCGTCCGGGAAGGCCGTGTCCAGCGCGAAGTCCAGCGCCTCGCCGGTGACCTGGCGAAACGGCACGTAATGCTGCGGGCCCATGAGGCTGCGCAGCCAAGAGTAGGACAATTGCTTGGTCCGCCAGACATCCGACATGGTCTGTGCCGATCCCGCCTCCAGGCCGAACCGCTCCCGGCAGCGCGCGACGGCGGAATGTACGTCGAACATCGTGCCGTAGGCGTCGAAGACGCAGGCCTCGATCCCGTCGAAGCGGTCGGTCATGGCGTTTCCCCTAATCGCTTTTCCATGCGGCATGCTGGCGATCCAACAATACGCCGCAGGAAAACACGCACCAGACCTTCCGGGCCTCGGGCGAGAGCGAGGCGAGCGCGGTCGCCTGATCGTGATCGTCCGCCAGACGGTCGCGGTAGACGTGCAGCGCCTCCAGCACCCGCTGGACGTAGTTTCGGGTCTCGGCGAAGGGAATGCGCTCGATCCAGTCGATCACATCGACCCGGGGATCGCTCGGGTCGCCGTGCTCGGCGACCCAGCGGGTCACCCGGTGCGGACCGGCGTTGTAGGCGGCGATGGCCTTGATGTAGTGGCCGTCGAACCGCTCGACCATCCGCTTCAGATAGGTGCTGCCGAGGCGCACGTTGTAATCCGGCCGCGCGATCAGCGAGCCGAGATCGTAGTCCAGGCCGATCGAGCGAGCGGTCTCCCGGGCGGTCGCCGGCATCAGCTGCATCAGGCCGCGCGCGCCGACCCGGCTGATCGCCGTCGTCTCGAAGCTGCTCTCCTGGCGGATGATCGCGTGCACCAGGGCCGGCTCCGGTCCCTCGGTCGGGGTCGGTGAGAGCTGGGGATAGCCGAGTTCCGGCAGGATCATGCGACCGATCGCGGCCCGTCGCGCGGTGAACACCGCCGTGCCCAACTGGCCGGCCTCGGCCGCCAACTCGGCGATCAGCGCCGAGCGGTCGACATCGTCGCTGGTGACCGCCAAGTTGCGCAGGAACAGCCGGGCCAACCGGTCGAGGTTCAGGCGGATCAGCGCCTGGGCGGCGCGCACCTTGTCGTCCGCGGCGAAGGCGGCCCGGGCGGTGGCGTCCGGCATGGCCGGCTCGGGCAGGGTGATGGTCTTGGCCCCGATGCGCGCGGCGGCGAGTTGGCCGTAGAACGTGGTCTGGAAGACCGCGCCCCGGGCGTACCACTCACGGGCGTCGTCATCGTTGCCGAGCGCCTCGGCGGCGCGCCCGGCCCAGTAGGCGGCCCGTCCGGAACTGATCGGGGTCGACACGTTGGCGTGCAGCTGACCGAAATGACGCATCGCGTCGGCCGGACGGTCAAGGAACCGCAGCGCGATCCAACCCGCCAGCCATTCGGCCTCGGCGAAGGGGCCGCCGGAACGCTGGATGTGTGAGGCGGCCAGGAGATAGGCGTCCTCGAGCTTGCCGTCGTCGATCGCCTCGCGAATGTGCCAGGCCCGCTCGCGCCACCACAGGCCGACGAACTCGTCGGACGGCGGCGCCTCGAACATCAGCTCGCGCGCCCCGGTCCGAAGGCCGGCGCGACGCCGCCAGCGCAGCCGTTCGTAATGCAGCCCCGGATCGCCCTGGAGTTCCGCCGGGACACGCTTTACCGCCGCGTCGACGCCGGCTTGGCGGAACCGCAGGCGCAGGCGGGCGTCGGCGAGCCGTTTCCAGCCTTCGGGCACGTGCTTGGCGGCCTGGCGCGCGGCGCCGGCACGGCCGCGCCAAAGCATCTCGTCGAGCCGCTCGATATGATCGATCTCGCGTAGATACCCGCCATAGGTCTTGAGGAAATCGGCTTCGGCCCGGCGGCCGAACTCGATCTGGCGCCAGACGGTGCGAACGGCCGACTTCAGGGCGGCCTCGTCGCCGACGGCCGCGATCGTCTCGAGATGGGCGATCTGCCCGGCGGTGGAGCGCGGTGGGTGCATGGCGAACCACTCCAGGCGGCGCGCCAGGCTCATATCCTCGTCGAGGGCCGCCTCACCCCGGGCGACCAGACCGGCTTCGTCGGGCCAGCCCGGATGATCCAGCAGGAACCGCTCGTAGGCCGCGAAGCCGGGGGTCTCCTCGCCGGCGCGCAGCCGCATCCAGGTGAGCAGCGCCTCGAGATCCGCGTCCCTTCCGCGGCCGCGCACTGCGAGCGCCCGCGACCAGTCGCCCGCGTTGGCGAAGGACAGCGTGGTTCGCCAGGCGGCATCGGAAGCCGACAGTCCGGCGAGGCCCGCCGGCCGGGAAACCGGAACCGGCACGCCGCCGGCGGCTGCCGGAACCGCCGCCGCCGGGCGCGGTGTCGGCTCGGGCGCCGGATCGGCCGACGTTGCCGGCGCGGCCAGCATCGTCAGGACGGCGGCGAGAACCATCGGGAGCCCGCCCATGGTCACAAGCTGTCCTCCGCGCGACGGCCGCCGGCCTGCGGGGGGAAGAAGCGGCGGCGTCGAACACCCAAGGTAGTGGCGCGGCCGGGTAGCGCCAAGCCGCAGGCCTCGCGACGCGGGGCCTGGAGCGGAATTCGGCGCGCTCCCGCCCTTGCTCCCGGTGGGGCGGGGGCGTAATGTCGCGCGCTCAACCTTACCGCAACCGCCGACTCGGGAGAGAACCGATGGGCTACGCATTCGGACAGCCGTTGTTCAAGGGATCACTAGTTGCCTTGATCACGCCGTTCAAAAACGGCGCGGTGGACGAGGATGCGTTCCGAAAACTCGTGGACTGGCAGATCGAGCAGGGCACGCATGGCCTGGTCCCGGTCGGCACCACGGGTGAGAGCCCGACGCTGAGCCACGAGGAGCACCGTCGGGTCATCGAGATTTGCATCGAGCAGACGGCGGGTCGGGTGCCGGTGATCGCCGGGGCCGGCTCGAACTCGACCCAGGAGGCGGTGGCGTTCACCGAGCACGCGTCCGAGGCGGGCGCCGACGCGGTCCTGCATGTGACGCCGTATTACAACAAGCCGACCCAGGAAGGCCTGTTCCGGCATTTCGAGGCGATCAATGCCAGCGCCGAGATCCCGATCATCATCTACAACATCCCCGGCCGGTCGATCGTCGACATGTCGGTGGACACGATGAAGCGGTGCTTTGAGCAGTTGGCCAACGTCAAGGGCGTGAAGGACGCGACCGCGGATTTGGTGCGCCCGATCAAGCAGCGCATGGCCATGGGAGCGGATTTCTGTCAGCTCTCTGGTGAGGACGCCTCGATCATGCCGTACCTGGCCCATGGCGGGCACGGTTGCATCTCGGTGACCGCCAACGTGGCGCCGAAGCAGCTCTCGGACATGCATGTGGCCTGGCAGAACCGTGATCTGGACACCGCGTTCACGATCAACGAGCGGCTGCAGCCGTTGCACGCCGCGCTGTTCTGCGAGACGAGCCCCGGGCCGGTGAAATACGCCGCCAGCCTGCTGGGCCTGTGCGAGTCGACCGCGCGTCTGCCGATCTACGAGATCGCCGACGAGAGCAAGGCCAAGGTCGAGAGCGCCATGCGGCACGCGGGGATTCTGAACTAGCCCCGTCGCCCGCCCGAACCTGAAATCGGCCGGCCCGCCCCCCCAGTCTCGACATCGGGGGCGGGCTGCCTATATACGCACGTCTGATCTGAGGAGAGAGCGCCATGGCGGGCAAGCAGGGCGCCCGCAAGGAGGTTGCTCGAAACCGGCGGGCCCGACACGAATACATGATCGAGGACACCCTCGAGGCCGGCCTGATGCTGACCGGGTCCGAGGTCAAATCCCTGCGCGAGGGGCGCGCATCGATCAATGAGTCCTATGCGGGGGACGAGAAGGGCGACCTTGCCCTGATCAACGCCCACATCCCGGAATACAAGCCGGCCGAGCCGTTCAACCACGAGCCGCGCCGGGTGCGCCGGCTGCTAGTCCACCGCAAGGAGCGCGACCGGTTGCTCGGGATGATCCGGCGCGACGGCTACACGCTCGTCCCATTGTCGCTGTACTTCAACGACCGCGGCATCGCCAAGCTGGAGATCGGCCTGGCGCGCGGCAAGAAGCTGGCCGACAAGCGCGAGGACGTGAAGAAGCGCGACTGGGAACGCCAGAAGGCGCGGCTGCTCAGGGAGAAGGGGTGACGCCCGGCGTCAGCCATCCACCAGGTCCCGCGCCCGCGCGAACACCGCATGGAACATCGCCTCCGTCAGCCGGCCGGTGTTCGTGTTGTAGCGCGAGCAATGGTAGGAGCCGACCAGCCACCGCCCGTCGCCGAGGTCGTGGGCGCAGTCATGGCCGAACTTCACCGCCGACTTCCTCAGGCCCAGCGCCGACAGGGTCGCGCCATGGGCCAGCGAGCCGAGCACCAGGATCACCTTGAGCCGCCGCATCTCCGCCAAAGTCTCGGTCAGGAACGGCCGGCAGGCATTGACCTCCGCCCCCACCGGCTTGTTCTGCGGCGGCACGCAACGCACCGCGTTGGTGATCCGGCAATCGACCAGCGACAGCCCGTCATCGGCACGCTTGTCGTAGGCGCCCCTGGCGAAGCCGAACCGGACCAGTGTGTCGTAGAGCAGGTCGCCGGCGTAGTCGCCGGTGAACGGCCGCCCCGTCCGGTTCGCTCCCTTCAGCCCCGGCGCCATGCCGACGATCAGGAGCCGTGCATCCGGCCGGCCGAAACTGGCGACGGGCGCGTTGTGGAACTCGGGATACAGGCGCGCGTTCTCGGCCCGGAAACCGACGAGGCGGGGACAGAGCGGACAGTCGAGCGGCGGATCCGTCTGCATGCGGCTGGGGGATTCTGACCGGTCAGTCGCGCCGGCGCGGCGGGGCCCGGCGGACCACCGCCGGCGGCTCTTCATCGTAGTCGTCGTCGCCGTAATCCTCGTCCAGATCGTCGTCCGCTTCGACAGGGGCGGAGTGCGGGGCACCCGGCCGCTCTCGACGCGGACCGCGATCGGAGTGAACGCGCTCGATCTGGTTCGCCAACTGGTCCAATTCGATGAACTGGTCGGCCTGCCGGCGCAGTTCGTCGGCGATCATCGGCGGCTGGGTGCGGATCGAGGAGACGACGGAGGCGCGCACGCCCTTGCGCTGCACCGCCTCCAGAAGGGAGCGGAAATCACCGTCGCCGGAGAACAGCACCACATGATCGACCCGGTCCACGATCTCCATCATGTCGACCGCCAGTTCGATGTCCATGTTGCCCTTGATCTTGCGGCGGCCGGCGCTGTCGGTGAACTCCTTGGCGGGCTTGGTGACCAGGGTGTAGCCGTTGTAATCGAGCCAGTCGACCAGAGGCCGGATCGGCGAGTACTCCTGATCCTCCAGCAGGGCCGTGTAGTAGAAGGCACGGATCAGCCGGGCCTTGCCGGCGAACAGTTCCAGCAGGCGTTTGTAGTCGATGTCGAAGCCGAGCGACCGGGCCGCGGAATACAGATTGGCGCCGTCGATGAAGAGCGCAATGCGCTCATCAGGATGAAAGAACATTATGCAATCCTTTCAATTGCTTTTGTCGATTTCTTTACGTGAATGCTCCCGAATTCGAACATCCGCCGATGAATGTGGCCGGATCGTTCTGAATCAATTGCAGTCTAGGTCCGAATATGGGGAGATGTACAGGCCAAAGGGTTGGAATGGAGGCCAATTAAGCATGCCAGCACAGGCGAAAACACCGCGAGTTGCGGACGCTGACACGGGGGTATCCGCGTGATTGTCATCGCCATCGGCGCGAACCTCCCGGCGGCCGGATTCGACGATGCATTCGCGACCTGCGAAGCGGCGGTCGAACGTCTCGACACGGATCGCGACATTCGTGTAGCCGGCCGCTCGCGCTGGTACGAGTCCGAGCCGGTCCCCCGGTCGAACCAACCCTGGTTCGTCAACGGTGCGGTCTCGGTGGATACCGACCTGATTCCCGAGGTGCTGCTTGCCCGCCTGCACGAGATCGAGGCCTCGTTCGGCAGGGTGCGCAAGGTCCAGAACGAGCCACGGCCCCTGGATCTCGACCTGATCGACTACAACGGACAGGTTCGCATCGGTGCGATCGCGCCGACCTTGCCGCACCCGCGTGCCGAGGAGCGGGCGTTCGTGCTGCTGCCGCTGCGTGACTTGGCGGAGGATTGGCGCCATCCGGTATCGGGACGGGATGTGTCATCGCTGATCGCGGCGCTGCCGCAGGACGGTGGGGAGATCCGCGCCCTCTGAGCCGCGGATTTCGTGGTCGCGCCCGTCATCGGTGCTTGTTTCGCACCCGCGAAAACTATATATCTCGCTGCTCCGCTGCATTTCCGCGCATCTCATCGAGAGGGTTTCATGGCCCGCGTTACTGTCGAAGACTGCATCGTCAAGATCCCGAACCGGTTCGACCTGGTGATGGCCGCCGCCCAGCGGTCGCGCGACATCTCATCCGGCTCGTCGATCACCGTCGATCGCGACAACGACAAGAATCCGGTCATCGCCCTACGCGAGATCGCCGACGAGACCGTGGATATCGGTGGCCTGAACGAGGCGCTGATCAAGGGCCTGCAGAAGCATGTCGAGGTCGACGAGCCCGAGGATGACGACATGGAGCGTCTGATCGGCGCCGACGCCGCCGCGGGCAGCGTTGGGCTGGACGGCCGCCTCGGAGACGGCGAAACTCTTGGCGAGGATGCGGCGGCGACTCTCGGCATGGGGATCGAACAGAGTGAAGGCGGTCAGAAGTTCGAGGATGTCGACGCGGGCGAGCTCGACCGCGAGGGGTGAGCCGCCCCGGCCTCCGCGTCAGGCCGAAACGCTTCCGCCGGCCCTTGAGACCGGCGCTTCCACCGACAGCGAGACATCCGGCCAGCATCGTCGAGAGGTGCTGAACCCGTGATCCGGCAATACGAACTTGTCGAGCGCGTGCGCGCCTACGATCCGACCACGGACGAGGCGGCGCTCGACCGCGCGTATGTCTACGCGATGAAGATGCACGGCTCGCAGACCCGTGCTTCCGGCGACCCGTACTTCTCCCATCCCCTGGAGGTTGCCGGCATTCTCACGGAGATGAAGCTTGACCACGGGACGGTGATCACCGCCCTATTGCACGACGTCATCGAGGATACCGAGGCGACGCTCGACGACGTGCGCAACCTGTTCGGTGACGAGATCGCCCGCCTGGTCGATGGCGTGACCAAGCTGACCCGGATCGAGCTGCAGTCCGACCGCACCAAGCAGGCCGAGAACTTCCGCAAGCTGGTCCTGGCGATGAGCCAGGACATCCGGGTGCTCCTGGTCAAGCTGGCCGACCGGGTGCACAACATGCGCACCCTGCATTTCATCGGCAACCCGGACAAGCGCCGGCGGATCGCCGCCGAAACGATGGACATCTACGCGCCGCTGGCCGCGCGCATCGGCATCAACGACATCAAAGACGAGCTCGAGGATCTCGCTTTCGCCGAGATCAATCCGGACGCGCGGGCCTCGATCAAGGCGCGGCTCGACTTCCTGCGCACCGAGGGCGGCGACATGGTCGAGCGAATCATCGCCGAGCTCGAGGAGAAGCTGACCGAGGCGGGCGTGGATGCCGAGGTATCGGGACGGATGAAGACACCGTATTCGATTTGGCAGAAGATGCAGCGCAAGGAAGTCGGGATCGAGCAGCTCTCCGATATCATGGCGTTCCGCCTCGTGGTCGCGGATATCGGCGCCTGTTATCAGTGCCTTGGGGTCATGCACGGCACCTATCCGACGGTGCCGGGCCGCTTCAAGGACTACATCTCGACCCCGAAGCCGAATGGCTACCGGTCTTTGCACACCGGCGTCATCGGCCCCCACCGCCAGCGCATCGAGGTGCAGATCCGCACCCGGGAGATGCACCACATTGCCGAACTCGGCGTCGCCGCCCACTGGAACTACAAGCAGCGCGAGGCGGCCAACGAGGGCAAGCAGTACCGATGGATTCGGGAACTGCTCGACATTCTGGAGCAGACCTCCGGGCCGGAGGAGTTCCTCGAGCACACCAAGCTCGAGATGTATCAGGACCAGGTGTTCTGCTTCTCGCCGAAGGGCGACCTGATCGCCCTGCCGCGCGGCGCGGTGCCGATCGACTTCGCCTACGCCGTCCATTCCGAAGTCGGCGACCGCTGCGTCGGCGCCAAGCTGAACGGCCGGCTGGTGCCGCTGATGACGCAGCTTCGGAACGGTGATCAGGTCGAGATCGTCACCTCCAAGACCTCGACCCCGTCGCCGAACTGGGAGCAGATCGTCGTCACCGGCAAGGCCAAGGCCCGGATCCGCCGGTTCGTGCGCCTGAAGCGCCGCCAACAATTCTCGGATCTCGGCAAGGCGATGCTGCAGAAAGCGTTCCGCCAGGAAGGCCATCCGTTCTCCGAGAAGCAGCTGGAGCCGCTGGTGGACAAGTTCCACGCCGAGGCCGTGGAGGACCTGTACGCGGCGATCGGCGAGGGGCTGGAGAGCGCGGTGGAGGTGGTGCACGCCGTGCATCCGCCAGCCAAGCAGCAGCCCAAAGACGAGAACGTTGTCCCGATCGCCCGGGCGCGGGGACGGTCGAAAAAGGGCCGTCAGAAGGACGCCCTGCCGATCAAGGGGCTCATCGACGGCATGGCGATGCATTTCGCGCGGTGCTGCCATCCGCTGCCGGGCGAGCGCATCGTCGGCATCGTGACGACCGGCAAGGGCGTGACCATCCACACCATCGATTGCGAGACCCTGGAGGGGTTTCAGGACCAGCCGGAACGCTGGGTCGATGTCGCCTGGGACGAGGGCGCGGAGTCCGCCCATGTCGGCCGGCTCGACGTGGTAATCGCCAACGAGCCGGGCAGTCTCGGATCGCTCTCGACCGTGATCGGCAAGAACGGCGGCAACATCATGAACCTGAAGATCGTCAACCGCTCCGTCGATTTCTTCGAGATGCTGATCGATGTGGAGGTCGGCGACGTGCGGCACCTGACGACGATCATCGCGGCCCTCAGGGCAACGCCGGTGATCAACTCCGTCGACCGCGCCCGCGGCTGACGGGGGACCGGCCGCGATGATCATCGGCATCGGCGCCGACCTGGTCGACACCCGGCGGATCGGCGCGACCCTCGAGCGGTTCGGCGACCGGTTCCGCAAACGGTGCTTCTCCGAGCATGAGATCGAGCGGGCCGAGCGCGCGGCCGACCCGGCATTGGTCTACGCCAAGCGCTACGCCGCCAAGGAGGCCATCTGGAAGGCGTTGGGGGACGGGGCGCGCGACGGGATCCAATGGCGCGAACTCGTCGTCGAGAACGCGCGCTCGGGCAAGCCACGCCTGGTCCTGAGCGGGCAGGCGGCCCGGCGACTGGCGGATCTGACGCCGGCCGGTATGGTCGCCCGCATCGACCTGTCGCTGTCCGACGAGCCGCCCTATGCCCAGGCCTTCGTGGTGGTCTCCGCCGATCCGGCGGACCTGGCCGCCGCCCGGTCGGACCGCGGCTGAATCAGGGGTCAGCCCAAGAGAACCGGCCGGTCGTCCGCCTCGGACCAGCGCCAGTCCGGCGTCGTCGAAGCGATCTCGATGCCGCCGATCCAGCGCGGTTCGGCACCGCAGTTCCGCCAGTCCATGGCGCCGGCCAGCAGCGCCCGCCCCGTGTCGGTCAAGGCCAGCGGTCGCTTCGGCCAATTGATCTCGCGGTCGGGGAAATTGATGGCCGGATCCTCCGCCGCCGCCAGCTCCTCAATATCGGCCCAGAGCATCAGGTCACCGAGGAAGGGCAGCCGCTCACTGTGGTCGTGCAGGTGCAGGAACACCGCGCCACCGGTCTCCTTGCCGGCGGCAACCGCCTGGAGGACTAGGCGCTGGGTGAGCGAGAGACCATCGCCCGACCAGGGAAGCTCCTGCAGGTGGCGGCGCAGCGCCGGACGCATCTCGGGGATCGCGCGGCAACCCCGCTCCGCCAGGCGATGCAACGCCGTCGGATGCGACAGCCGCAGCGCGTCCCAGACCCGGCGACCCTGGGCGAGCTCGGCGGCGCCAATCGGCCGGCGGACCTCCCACAGGTCGCGCAGCTGCGCCGGCGATAGCATGCCGAGGCCGACGAACCGCTCGATCCCGGGCACGCTGTCGACGATCACGGCCTCCAGATGCCGGGGCAGGGCACCGTCCGAGAGCTGCGCCAGGATCCGGGCCAGGATCAGTTGGTCGTAGCTGTCATGCTCGAACCACAGGACGACCCGTTCGTGGCGCCTGGCGCGCTCCAGACCGGTCCGCTCGCGCGACAGGCGGAGGTCGATCTGCGCCTCGGGGACGAGGTAGGCCTTCGAGATGTAGCGGCTTCGGATCTGCGCCAGCGGCTCTTCCAACGGCACCGGACCGCGGCAGATCGGATCCGAGACTTCCAGGAACTTGCCCTTGAATCCGGCCTCCACCAAGGCACCGCGAATGTCGGTACCGCACCGGATGTGCAGGGTCTCCATGTCACCGTCTGGGGGTCGGTTGGTCGGCATCGCGGGAGTCCCTTGGGGCTGACGGGGCGGACGTTAGCGAACCGGCCGCCCCGTCACAATCCGTGCTGCGTCCTCTTCCTTGCCCCGGCGCGCCAAATTCGGCATACGAAGTGATGCCGGCGCGGGTCGCGCGGGCGGGGTCTTGTCAGGATGGGATGGTCGATGGCTGCAAAGAAGTCGGGCGGATACGGTGAACTGATCCGCACCGTGGTGATCGCCTGCGCCATCGCGCTCGGCATTCGGACCTTCGCTTACGAACCGTTCAACATTCCGTCGGGCTCGATGATCCCGACGCTTCTGGTCGGCGACTACCTGTTCGTCTCCAAATGGTCGTATGGCTACAGCCGCTATTCTTTGCCGCTGTCGGTTCCGCTGATTCCGTGGCGCATCCTGTTCACAGAGCCGGAGCGGGGCGATGTGGTCGTCTTCAAGCTGCCGAGCGACAACCGCACCGACTACATCAAACGCATCGTCGGCCTGCCGGGCGATACCGTGCAAGTGAAGGAAGGCCTGTTGCACATCAACGGCGAGGCCGTGAAGCGCCGTCAGGTCGAGGATTTCAAGCCGCAGAATGGCGGGCGGGCCATCCCGCAATTCATCGAGACCCTGCCGAACGGGCGGGAACACCGGATTCTGGAGCTGGGCGACAGCATGAGCGCGGATAACACGCCGCTCTACCGCGTGCCCGAGGGGCACTACTTCGCGATGGGCGACAATCGCGACAATTCCCGCGACAGCCGTTTTCCAGAAGTCGGGCCGATCCCGGTGGAGAACCTGGTCGGCCGCGCCGAGATTCTTTTCTACTCGACCGACGGGTCCGCTTCCTGGCTCGAGGTTTGGAAGTGGCCGTTCGCGGTCCGCTACGGTCGCCTGTTGGACGGCATAGAATGACGGTCGACGACCCGGATCTGACGCCCCTCACGGAGATCCTGAGCCACGAGTTCGAGCATATCGAGGTGCTTCGGCGCGCCGTCACCCATGCCAGCGCCGAGCCCCGTGCCTGGAACGCCTACGAGCGCCTGGAGTTCCTCGGCGACCGCGTCCTAGCCTTGATCGTGGCCGAACAACTGCTGGATCGGTTCCCACACGAGCGCGAGGGCGCGATCGCCAAGCGCCACGTCAACCTGGTCCGCAGGGAGGCCTTGGCGCAGGTCGCCCGCAGCATAGGGCTGGGCCGGTTTCTGCTGCTGTCGCGGGGCGAGGAGGAGGCGGGGTCGCGCGACAGCGACACCATCCTCTCCGACGCGATGGAGGCGGTGATCGGTGCGCTTTATCTCGACGGCGGGCTGGAGGCGGCGCGGCGCTTCATCCTGACGGAATGGAACCGCTTGCTGGAACTCGACCTGCGGCCGCCCCAGGACCCGAAGACGACGCTTCAGGAATGGGCGCAGGGCCGCAAGCTCGCGCTGCCGCGCTACGTCACCGTGGACCAGTCCGGGCCCGCCCATGCGCCGGAGTTCACGGTGCATGTCATCGTCGAGGGTCAGGAACCGACGGTGGGCATCGGCCGCTCGAAGCGCCTGGCGGAACAGGCGGCGGCGGCCGAACTGGTCAAGCGGGTGGGGGCATGAGCGCGGCCCGGACGCGCTGCGGCTTCGTCGCCCTGCTGGGCGCGCCGAACGCCGGCAAGTCGACCCTGGTGAACCAGCTTGTCGGCGCCAAGGTCTCGATCGTCACTCACAAGGTGCAGACCACCCGGACCCGGATTCGCGGCATCGCGCTCGAGGGTGACGCGCAGATCGTGCTGGTCGACACGCCGGGGATCTTTCAGCCGAAACGCCGCCTGGACCGGGCCATGGTGCATGCTGCCTGGGCCGGCGCGGGCGATGCCGACGTGGTGGTCCTGGTGGCCGACGCGCGCCACGGCCTGGATGACGACACGGCCCGGATCATCGAAGGCCTCAGGCAGGCCGGCCGAAAGGCGGTGCTGGCGCTGAACAAGGTCGACGAGATGAAGCGCGAGCGGCTTCTGCCGGTTGCGGCCGTGTTCAGCGAGGCGTTCGAGTTCGAGCGGGTGTTCATGATCTCCGCGTTGAACGGCAGCGGCTGCGCCGATCTGCGCCGCTACCTCGCCGAGCACATGGCGCCCGGGCCGTGGCTTTATCCCGAGGACGAGCTCAGCGACCTGCCGATGCGGCTGATGGCGGCGGAGGTCACCCGCGAAAAGGTGTTCCTGCAGCTGCACGATGAGCTGCCGTATTCCGCCACCGTCGAGACCGATCAGTGGACCGAGCGCGACGACGGGTCGGTTCGGATCGACCAGACCCTATACGTGGAACGCGACAGCCAGAAGAAGATCGCGCTCGGCAAGGGAGGGAAGAAGATCAAGGAGATCGGCTCGGAAGCCCGCACCGAGCTGGAGGACATGCTGGAGCGGCGGGTCCACCTGTTCCTGTTCGTCAAGGTACGGGACAACTGGCAGGACGACCGCCAGCGCCTCAGCGAATGGGGCCTGGAGTGGGATGTCTGAGGCTGGGTCGGCGCGCACCTCGCATAAACCTGGCGTCGCTCGACGCCCAGCTCTGTGTCGTCTCCCTGACCTTGATTCAGCGCAGACCTCTCGACCCGCGAGTAGGGAGGAGTGCTTGCCCTGAATCAAGTTCAGGGCGACGGAGCGATGAGCATACGGCTTACCCAATCCATCCCGGCCGCCGTACCCTGCTCCCATGATCGAGTGGCATGACACCGGCTTCGTTCTCTCCGCCCGCCCGCATGGCGAGGGCTCGGCCGTGGTGTCGTTGCTCACGGCCGAGCATGGCCGCCATGCTGGGCTGGCGCGGGGGGCGTTCTCCAGCCGGGGCCGGGGGGTGTACCAGCCCGGCAACAGGGTCACCGCCGTCTGGCGCGCCAGGCTGGCGGAGCATCTCGGCGCCTGGACCTGCGAGTTGGAGACCGGCTACGCGGCCGCCGCGATGGACGATCCGCTGCGACTGGCGGGGCTGTCCGCCGTTTGCGCCGTCGCCGATGCCGCCCTTCCGGAACGCGAGCCGCATCCGCGGCTGCACGAGGCGCTCGGCGCGCTGCTCGAGGTGATGGCCGATGACAGCCTGGGCGATGCCTGGATCGCGGTCTATGTCCGCTGGGAGATCGGTCTGCTCGCCGATCTCGGATACGGCCTCGACCTGGAGACCTGCGCCGCCACCGGGAGCAATGACGATCTCGCCTATGTCAGCCCGCGCTCCGGTCGCGCCGTGTCCCTGGCCGCGGGCGAACCCTACCGGGACAAGCTTCTCACGCTGCCCCGATTCCTCGTCGGGAATCCGGGGAGTCGTGGCGGCGGCGATGCGGACGACCTGTTCGCCGGGCTGGCGCTCTCCGGGTTTTTCCTGGAACGCCATGTGTTTGCGACCCACGGCCGTCAGCCGCCCCCGGCACGGACGCGATTCGTTGAACGCTTCGCCCAGAACGCTACAGTATCTGGTGGAGGTCCCAACGCATGAGCACGACATCTACCGATCTGCCGCCCGGCCCGCCCGAGGATCCGGGCAACGTCCGTGACACTTGGCTGGCCGACGCTCTGAGCGAGCGCTATCTCGCCTACGCGCTGTCGACGATCATGGCGCGGTCGCTCCCCGACGTGCGCGACGGCCTGAAGCCGGTGCACCGGCGCCTGCTGTTCGCCATGCGTCAGCTGCGCCTGGATCCGGACAGCGCGTTCAAGAAATCGGCCCGCGTGGTCGGCGATGTCATGGGTAAGTTCCACCCCCATGGCGACGCGGCGATCTACGACGCCATGGTGCGCCTGGCGCAGGACTTCGCCGTGCGCTACCCGCTGGTCGACGGGCAGGGCAATTTCGGCAATGTGGACGGCGATAACGCCGCGGCCATGCGCTACACCGAGGCGCGGCTCACCGAGGTGGCCCAACGGCTGCTGGAGGGCATCGACGAGGATGCCGTCGACTTCCGCGCCACCTATGACGGCGAGGGCGAGGAGCCGGTCGTCCTGCCCGCCGCGTTCCCCAACCTGCTGGCCAACGGGGCCCAGGGCATCGCGGTCGGGATGGCGACGTCGATCCCGCCGCACAATGTCGACGAGCTGTGCGCCGCCTTGCAGCACCTGATCCGCCATCCGGATGCCCGGGTCGAGACGCTGGTGGACATGGTTCAGGGGCCGGATTTTCCGACTGGTGGCATCCTGGTCGAATCCCGCGAGGCGGTGACAGAGGCCTATCGCACCGGTCGCGGCGCTTTCCGGGTACGGGCGCGCTGGGAGGTCGAGCGGCTGAAGAACGGCACCTGGCAGGTCGTGGTCACCGAGATCCCCTACCAGGTGCAGAAGTCCCGCCTCGTCGAGCGCATGGCCGAGCTGCTGCAGGCCCGCAAGCTCACGCTGCTCGGCGACATCCGCGACGAGTCGGCGGCCGATGTCCGCCTGGTGCTGGAACCGAAGAGCCGGAACGTCGATCCCGACGTGATGATGGAGAGCCTGTTCCGGGCGACCGACCTGGAAAGCCGGGTCTCGCTCAACCTCAACGTCCTCGACAAGGACAATGTCCCGCGGGTGATGAGCCTGCGCGAGGCGTTGCGCGCGTTCTTGGATCACCGGCACGAGGTGCTGGTCCGCCGCACCGAGCACCGGCTTGCCAAGATCGCCCATCGCCTGGAGGTGTTGGGCGGCTACCTGATCGCCTTCCTGAACCTCGACGAAGTGATCCGCATCATCCGCGAGGAGGATGAGCCGAAGGCCGAGCTGATGCGCACCTTCGAGCTCTCCGACGTGCAGGCCGAGGCGATCCTGAACATGCGGCTTCGCTCGCTGCGCAAGCTCGAGGAGATCGAGCTGCGCAAGGAGCATGAACAGCTGTCCGCCGAGCGCGACGACCTGACCGACCTTCTGGGGGACGAGGAGCGGCGCTGGAAAACGGTCGGCCTGCAGATCGGCGAGATCCGCCGGGAGTTCGGCAAGTCGACCGAGATCGGCCGCCGCCGCACCGAGATCGGCACACCGCCGAGCGCGGTCATCGTGCCGACCGAGGCGTTGGTCGAGCGCGAGCCCATTACCGTGATCTGCTCCGAGAAGGGCTGGATCCGGGCGTTGCGCGGTCATATCGGGGCCGACCAGGAGGTCAAGTACAAGGAGGGTGACGGCGAGCGGTTCCGCGTTCACGCCGAGACCACCGACAAGATCCTGGTCTTCGCCACCGATGGGCGGTTCTACACGATCGGCGGCGACAAACTGCCGTCCGGGCGCGGCCATGGCGAGCCGATCCGCCTGATGATCGACCTCGCCAACGACGAGGACATCGTCATCATCCGTCCGCATCGCGCCGGCGACAAGCTGTTGGTCGCGTCGACCGAAGGCCGCGGGTTCATCGTGCCGGCCGACGATGTCGTGGCGCAGACCCGGGCCGGCAAGCAGGTTCTCGCCACCGACGCGAAATCCAAGGCGCGGGTCTGCGTGCCAGTGACGGGCGACACCGTCGCGGTGGTCGGCACCAACCGCAAGCTGCTGGTCTTCGACGTCGCCGACCTGCCGGAGATGGGGCGCGGCAAGGGCGTCATCCTGCAGAAGTACAAGTCGGGCGGCTTGCTTGCCGATGCGACCGTGTTCAAGACGGAGGAGGGGCTTTCCTGGTCGCTGCAGGGCGGGCGCCGACGCACCGAGACCGACCTCGCGCCGTGGCGCGGCAAGCGGGCGGGCGCGGGCAAGATGCCGCCGACCGGCTTCCCGCGACCGCCACGGTTCACCTGACGCCCGGCGTCATCCCGGCGCTTGCCGGGATCGCTTCGGGTGGAGTGGCGGATAGAAGGTCCGGGAGGACGAGACGAGAAGTTCGGCCGCTACTCGGGCGCCGGCTCGTATACCCGCCAGCCGTCCGGCCCCAGCAGTTCCACCGGCCGGTAGGCGGTCTTGTAGGACATTTTGCGGCAGCCCTCGATCCAGTAACCGAGATAGACGTAGGGCAGGCCGAGGTCGGCCGAGCGGCGCACCGCGTCCAGCACCATGTAGCGGCCGAGCGCCCGTTTTGGCGCGCCGGGCTCGAAGAAGCTGTAGACCGCCGACAGCCCGTCATCCTGGGCGTCGACCAGGATCGTCGCCCACAGGGCGCCGCGCCCGTCGCGGTACTCGATCAGCGAGGAGTCGATCGGCGAGCGCTCGACCATGGCGGCGTAGTCGGCCTCGTCCATGAGAGCCATCTCGCCGTCGCCATGGCGGCCGGACTGATACCGGGCGAACAGGTCGAACTGCTCTCGCGTCGCCTCGTTCGGCACGGTCTCGCTGACCAGGTCCCGGTTGGCGCGCAGCACTCGCTTCTGGCCCTTTGTCCACTCGAAGTCGCCGACCCGGATGCGCACCGGCACGCAGGCCTGACAGCCTTCGCAGGCGGGGCGGTAGGCCAGATGCTGGGTGCGGCGGAACCCGGCCCGGGCCAGCGTGTCATGGGCGTGGCGGCCCCGGCGGGTCGAAAGGTCGCAGACCAGGCGCCGTTCCTGGCGCCCGGGCAGGTATGGGCAGGGCATGGGCAGGGTGTGGAAGAAGGTGAGCGGCGGAGCAAGCGTTGCGTCGTGCATTCTCGGCGTTCAGCCTCCCACCCGCGGGGCCGGTGCCCCGGTGTCGTTCAAGGACGGGCCACCGGTGTCGTTCAAGGCGCCCGGCGGCGCGCCGGAATCGGGGGCGCCGCTGTCTCCGCCAACGCTCACGCCGGACCCCGCCGGTGTCAACAGGTCGAGGTCCTGGGCTTCCCCTGGCGTCAGGTTCTTCAGGATGATGCTGATCCGCCGGTTGGTCGGATCCGCCGGGTTATCCTCGATCAGCGGCTCCCGGTCGGCGCGGCCGGCGACCTTCACGATGCGCTCGCGCGGGATGCCCTTGCCCTCGAGAACCCGCCGCGAGGCGTTCGCACGGTCGGCGGACAGCTCCCAGTTGGTGTAGGTCGCCCCCGGCGCGAACTGCGTGCTGTCGGTATGACCGGAGATCTCGACCTTGTTTGGCATCTTGGCGATCACTTCGGCGACCTTCTCCAGCAGCGTGCGGGTCTGCGGATACATCGCGGCGGAGCCGTTCGGGAACAGCGCGATCCGTTCCTGGTCGATGAGCTGGATGCGCAGTCCCTCCGGCACGGCATCGATCTGCAGGGCCTCGCCGGTCTCGGACAGCTCCGGCGTTTGCTCGATCGCCTCGCGCAGGGCAGCTTCCGCGTCCTCGAACTGCTGCTGCTCCCGCTCGCGCAGAAGCTGCTCGACGATCTCCTGGGCCACCGTGCCTTCCTCGTCCTCCCGGGAGCCGAGGCGGGACTCGATGTTCTCGGGATCGTCGGAATCCGGGTCCAGCGACTCCGTGCGCTCGGCCTGCGGGCGGGCGACCTGGGGGGTCGAGATCATCGGTGGCGAACTCGCCGATTTTAGCGCGCCCGGCACGGTGATCGAGGTCCCGCCGAGCACGCCGCCGGAGCCGGAGCGGGTGGATCGGCTGATCGCGGTCGGGTCGAAATAGTTGGAGATACCCATCTTCTGCTCCTCGGTGGTCGCGTTCAGCAACCAGAGCAGAAGGAAAAAGGCCATCATCGCCGTCACGAAGTCGGCGTAGGCGACCTTCCACGCGCCACCATGGTGGCCGCCATGGCCACCCTTCTTGACCTTCTTGATGACAACTGTGGCGTGATTATCCACGGTCAATCTTCCCTAGCGGACTCCGATCACACCGACCCTGCAATAACTGCACCAAACAGATCGGAACCGTCTGCGCGAGCGTCAAGCCCCTACACCGGTGGCAACGCCGCCACCGCCTCCTCAACCTCGAAGAACGACGGCCGGTCCTTGGCCAGCAGCGCCTTGCGCGCAAACTCGACCGATACCGCCGGCGCATATCCCGACACATGCGCCAGCAGGCCGGCCCGGATGCACGCGAGGTATTTGGAGTCCGCGGCGAACGTCTTCTCCATGGAGGAGGCCAGGGGACTGACATAGCCGTAGGCGAGGAGAATACCGAGGAAGGTTCCGACAAGAGCGCCGCCGATCAGCCTGCCCAAGACCTCCGGCGGCTCGGTGATCGACCCCATGGTCTTGATGATGCCGAGCACGGCGGCCACGATCCCGAGCGCCGGGAAGCCGTCGCCCATGGTCTGGTAGGCCGACTGGATCGCATGGTCCTCGGCGTGGTGGGTCTCCAATTCTTCATCCAGGAGGTCCGCCAGCTCGTGCGGGTTGTCGGTGCCGAGCGTCATCATGCGGAGGTAATCGCACAGGAACTCCATGGCGTGATGATCGGCGGAAAACTTGGGAAAGGCCTGGAAGAGCGAACTCTCCTCCGGTCTTTCGATATGCGATTCGATGGCCAGCATCCCCTTGGTCTTCGCCAGCTTGAAGATGGCGTAGAGCAGGGAAAGCAGCTCCAGATAATCGTCCTTGCTGTATTTCGGGCCCTTGAGCGCGGCCTTGAAGGCGTATCCCGCCTTGGCAAGCACGTGCTTCGGGTTGGCGACGATGAAGGCGCCGACACCCGCGCCACCGATGATCACCAGCTCGAATGGCTGCCAGAGCGGTGCCAGTTTGCCGCCCATGGCCATGTAGCCGCCGAGGACGCAGACGGTGACGAAGATCCAACCACCGATGATCAGCATGTGCGACTCCGTCCCAATGTTCTGTCCCAGCGCCCTCTGGAGGCTGTCGGTCCAGGCTCTTTGTCCCAGGCAACCGCGGGCATGAAACTCGTTCGCGAATCGATATATACAATACTCGTTACCAAAACACTTATCGACCCTTTCGCCTCACGGGCGTTTGAAACGGCCCGGCGACCGAGCTATGTACCGGTCCGTCCCCGAAACGCGAGGTTCCGATGAACGCCCCCCGCATCGTGTCGCCTGGAGACTTTCGAGCGGTCCTCGGTCGCTACGCCACGGGCGTGACGGTCGTGACGACGCGGACCGCCACCGGCGAGCCGGTCGGATTGACCGTGAACAGTTTCACCTCGGTGTCGCTGGACCCGCCGCTGGTTCTGTTTTGCCTGGATCGCGGGGCCGGCAGCCTGCCCGCTTTCGAGACGTCGGGGGCGTTCGCCGTCAACATCCTCGCGGCCGGACAAGAGACGCTCTCCAACCGCTTCGCCGACCCGGACGCGGCGCGATTCGGCGCGGACGCCACCGCGGCGTGGTCCACCGGGGCGCCGATCCTGGCCGACGCGTTGGCGGCGCTGGACTGCGCCCTGCACGCCCGCCACGACGGCGGCGACCACATCATCCTGGTCGGCCGTGTGCTTCAGCTCGCGGTTCTGTCCGACGGCGATCCACTGGTCTACTGGCGCGGCGCGTACCGCCGGCTCGCGTAACGCCCCTTCGCGTCAGCGTCGGTCCCGCGCGGCCTCGATACCGAGCAACCGTGACTCGATCCCGAGATCAGCGAAGCGGGCGAGGATCTCGTCAACATGGGCCGGGTTGCGTGTCTCCACCACCACATCCAGATCCGCGCTCTTGACCGGGATGTCCTGAAAGGTGCGGTGGTGCAGAACCTCGACGATGTTGCCGCCGGTCTTGCCGATGGTCTCGGCGACGGTGGCCAGCATGCCCGGCTCGTCGGAGATCTCCAGGCGCAGGCGGATCAGGCGACCGTCGCGCACCAGGCCACGCATCAGCACCGAGGAGAGCAGGCGGGAATCGATGTTGCCGCCGCAGATCACCGTCGCCACGGCCTCGCCGGCGAAGCGCTCCGGAAGGTGCAGCAGGGCGGCGATACCGGCGGCGCCCGCTCCCTCGGCGACGACCCGTTGCTGTTCGATCAGAATCTGCACCGCGCGCTCGATCGCCCGTTCCGGGACAAGCACGATCTCGTCGACCAGGTCGGCGATGATCCGCTGGGTGAGGAGGCCAGGCTGCTTGACCGCGATCCCCTCGGCGAGGGTCGAGCCGCCGGCGCGGTTCGGTAGGCCCTTCACCGCGTCGTACATGGCGGGAAAGCTGTCGACCTGAACGCCGATCATCCGCAGGCCCGGGCGCCGCGCCTTGAGGGCGACCGCCATGCCGGCCATCAGGCCGCCGCCGCCGATCGGGACGATCACCGTGTCGAGCCGGCCGGCATCGGCGTCGATCTCCAGGCCGACGGTGCCCTGGCCCCGGATGATGTCGGGATCGTCATAGGGGTGCACGGGAACCAGCCCGTCCTCGGAGATCAGAGCCTCGGTTCGCGCCCGGCAATCGGCGACGGTGCGACCTTCAAGGACGACCCGGGCGCCATGGGCGCGGGTGCGCTCCACCTTGGAGAAGGGGGTGGTGGCGGGCATGACGATGGTCGCCGGGATTCCGAGTCGCGCGGCGTGGAAGGCGACGCCCTGGGCGTGGTTGCCCGCGGACATGGCCACGACGCCGCGGCCGCGCTCCGCGTCCGAGAGGCCGGCCAGCTTGACGAAGGCACCGCGCGCCTTGAACGAACTGGTGACCTGCAGGTTCTCGAGCTTCAGCAGAAGGTCGCAGCCGAGGGTCGCGCCGAGAGCCGGCGCGCGACTCAGCGGTGTGCGGATCACCGCGCCGTCGAGCAGGCGGGCGGCGTCCTCGATCATGGCGAGACTGACGGGCAATTCGGGCGGGGCGGGGTCGCTGGCGGTCATGGCGGCGGGAGCATACCAGGGAACGGCGACCGTCGAGGGTTTCCGAGGCCCGGTGCGAAGGAAAAGACTGCGCGACGGTCGCTGCTGGTCGGTGCGCGTTGGATTCCGGACCGCCGCATGATACATATGGCCGACGGGGAAAAGGGGGAGCGGGCGCCGGACGGGTTGCCCGCTTGTTTCATTGGCCTTCATCGAGGAGGCAGACCGTTGACCGCATCGGCACACGCTTGGCATCGGAGGGGACGCGCGATCTGGATCGCCGCGCTTGCCGTTGCCGCGGTGTGGGCCCCCGGAGTGGTCGACGCGCAGACGGTATCGTCCGAAACGCTGGAGACCTCCCGCGCGGCGCAACCGCCGGCCTCCTGGTATGTGGTTGGTGACATCGACCGGACGACCGGTCTCGGCGCGCCATCCGCCATCGACGCCTTCGCCGCGTTCGGCGACCGCCTGATGGTCGGCGACGAGGAACGTCGGCGCATCGCTCTCGGGCTCACCTTTTCCAACACGGAGGCCGACAGGGCGCTAACCTTCACGGCGCCGTCGCCGTCACTGGATGGCGATGCCGAGGATCGTTTCACGTTCCTGGTGTCCGGCGCCTATGACTGGCACACGGGGACCATCGTCACGCCGCGTTTCATGGCGGGTGTCGGGGTCAGCTATCTCGATCCCGATGCGACACCGTCCCGACTGAGCGACGGGCATCAGGGAAGCGACGTCACCCCGGCCATGCAGGTCGGCATCGGGGCGGATGTGGCGGTGTCCGGCGCGCTGGACCTGAGCGCGGAGTATCGGGCCTCGGTTCGCGGCGCCAGCGACACCAACGATACCGAACGGGATCCGCAGGTGGATCAGAAGTTCATGTTGGGTGCGAAGATTCGCTTCTAGGTATCTGACAAGATTTTAAGGCAACAGTCTGAGCTCATGGCTCGGTTGCTCCGGCGCCACCAAGTGGATGCCATCGTTCCTCGCCCAGCCCAAGTGCCAGCTGAGGTTGAGGGGCGAGAGCAGGTTGCCCGACGGCCCCAGGGCGGCGATGAAGCGGGACCGGTCGAGGTCCGCCAGGTCGTAGACGACCCGCAACCCCGAGCCGTGCCGGTGTCGGAACGGATCGTCCGCCGGGCCGCCGTAGCTGCCACGGGAGACCGTGTAGTCGCCCCCCGATGTCGGCGTCCGTGTGGTGAGCACAGGCCCGGCCACCGGGATTCGGCTCCAGATCTGGTGCGAGAACCAGGCCCGGTGCGCCTTGCCCCAGCTCCACTCGTCCATGGCGTTGCCGTGGAGTCGGGCGAGCAGGGCGAGGGCATCGCCATAGGCGCCCATCACCATGTCGCCGCAAGTCTCGCGCGCGTTCTCGGTCCGCACGTCGTCGCAGAAACCATCCTCGGAGCGCAGGACCCGAAGCAGCGTGGCGGCGCGCGGGCGGCGATAGTCCTCGGCCAACGGACCAAGCTCGTCGGCGAACAGCCGGTCCATCAGGGCGCGGACCCAGGCGGCGAAGATCAGCGGCTCGGCCCGCTCGGCGGCCATGTCACCATCCCAGGCCCTGAGCATGGCGGCGGCGCGCGCCTCCAGACCGGGACCGTCGCTCGCCTCGATATGGGCGAGCAGGTCCGGGAGGATCTCGTGGGCGAACAGGGACACCGAATCCATCTGAATCGCGGCCAGGGCGTCGGGCGATCCGTCACTCTCCGACAGCCTTTCCACGATCCGGCGCGCGCGATAGGGCGCGTCGAAATGCCGGGCGAGGAAAAGCGAGGGGTCGACACCGACCACCCGCTCGTTGGCGTTGACGATGACGTCCCGCGGAGGGTCGAGCACCGCCGGCAGCGTGTCGAAGGGCGCCCAGCCGGTCCAGTCATGCGTGCCGGCCCAGCCGGGGCTCGGATAGAACCCGTCACCGGAGAGCCGCAGTGGCACGCGCCCGGCCGAGACCATGCCGATCCGGCCGGCCGTGTCCGCGAACACCACGTTCTGCTGCGGCGTGTGGAACCCGCGCAGGGCGTCCACGGCGTCGTCCGCATCCACGGCGCCGCCAAGGTCGAAGAGCGCCTGGGCGGTGCCGTCATCCGCGGCGAGGACCGGAGAGGCGAGCGCCAGAACGGTGCCCTCCGCCGCCGCGGCGGCGGCGTCCTCCACCACGTCGGACACGACCGGGCCGTGGCGGCTCGTGCGGACCGTATGCTCGATGGTCTCGCCGGAGACGTCGAACCGCTCCACCCGGGTGTCGAACGCGGCGGAGCCGTCAGGGGTCAGGTACCGGCTGTCGTCGCCGGGTGCGAGCCGCTCGACGAACAGGTCCTGGGTGTCGGAATGGGTGGTGGTGAAGCTCCAGGCGACGGCGCCGTTGTGGCCGATCACCAGGAACGGCACGCCCGGCACGAAGGCGCCGGCCCGCAGGTATCCCGGCGCCTCGACCCGGGCCAGCCACCACAGGTTCGGGCTCTGGAACCCGAGATGCGGATCGCCCGCCAGCACGGGCTTGCCGGTCGACGAACGCGGGCCGGTCACCGCCCAGGCGTTTGAGGCGCGGCGCGGTCGCAGGATGTCGGGGATGCCGGACTTCAACGCGGCCAACCGACCCTCGGAAACCGCATCCACCGCCGCCAGGTCGGGCGCGGTGAGCGAGCCGTCGCTGCCGTCGAACGGGGCGTAGAGAAGATCGATCTGCTCGGCGCTGAGGCCGGCCTTGAGCATGCGGGCTCGGGTGATCTCGGCGAACCAGTTGCCGGAGAGCTGAAGCGCCATCAGCCGGCCCCAGACCAGGCTGTCAGCGGGGGTCCAGGGTTCCGGGTCGACGCCCAGAATGACGAACTCGGGCGGCAACGGCCCGGAGCGGGTCTCGAGATAGCCGTTCACGCCGGCGACGTAGCTCTCCACATGCGCCCTGGCCTGGGGCGAGAGGAGCGCCAGGTTGTCCTCCGCCAGGCGGTACAGGCCGAGCGTGCGCAGGAGCTTGTCGTAGGACAGCACCGCATCGCCGACCATCTCGGAGATCCGGCCGGCGCCGATGCGGCGCATCATCTCCATCTGCCACAGGCGGTCCTGGGCGTGGGCGAAACCAAGCGCGAAACTCGCGTCCTCGGGCGAGGCGGCCCGGATGGTCACGGTGCCCGCGTCGTCCCGTTCGATCACGGCCGGCGCGGAGAGGGCGTCGAAACCGGCGATCTCGCCGTCCAGGTCCGGAACCGATCCCCGCAGCCAGAACAGGCCCATGGCGGCGATGAAGTTCAGGCCGACGATGACGAGGGCCGCGCCGATCACCAGTCGGCGCGTCAGGCGTGAGGCCATGTCGCTCTCCGTGTGGTGACCGCGCGGACCTTGTACGTGTCAGGTCTTGTTAAAGATGACCGTCTTCTTGTGGGTGAAGTGCTCCAGCATCGCTTCCAGCGTCGCTTCCTTGCCGAGACCGGAGTTCTTCACGCCGCCGTAGCTGAGGCCGGGCTGCACCACCAGGTTCTGGTTCACCTGGACGAAGCCCGCTTCCAGCTTCTCGGTCACGTTCAGCGCGGCATGCAGGTTGTTGGTCCACAGCGTGGCGGCCAGGCCGTACTCGGTGTCGTTCGCCGCCTCGACGACCTCGTCCAGGTCGGTCCAGCGGATGATGCAGGTCACCGGACCGAAGATCTCCTCGCGGCTCAGCTTGCTGTCGTTGGTCATCTCGGTGAACAGCACCGGACGCACGAACAGGCCGTCCTTGAACTTCTCGTCGGTCGGCATGGCCGAGCATTCGATCGGCTTGGCGCCCGGCTCGGACTTGCCATGGTCGATGTAGCCGGTGACCTTCTTGAACTGGTCCGGCGAGATGATGGTGCCGATATCGGTCTTCTCGTCGAGCGGATCGCCCATGACCATCGCGTCCACCTGGGCCCGCAGCTTCTCGACGAAGCTGTCGTACAGGCTGTCGTGAACGAAGATCCGGCTGGCCGCCGTGCAGGACTGGCCCTGGCGGGTGAAACGCATGCCGACCACCGCACCGTTCAGCGCCTTGTCGATGTCGGCATCGGCCATGATGATCATCGGCGACTTGCCGCCGAGCTCCAGCGTCACCGGGATCAGCTTGTCGGCGGCGGTCTTGTAGACGATCTTGCCGGTCTCGACCGAGCCGGTGAAGGTGACCTTGCCGACCTTGGGATGCTCGACCAGCGGTGCGCCGCACTCGGGCCCGAAGCCGGAGAGCATGTTGAACACGCCGGCCGGCAGGATCGAGTTCATGATCTGGCAGACGCGCAGCACGGTCAGCGGCGCTTCCTCGGCCGACTTCACGACGACGCAGTTGCCCGCGAGCATCGCCGGCGCGATCTTCAGCGCCATCAGCAGTAGCGGCACGTTCCACGGGATGATGGCGCCGACCACGCCGATCGGCTCACGCACGGTGATGGTCAGCATGTCCGGGTGGTGCGGGACGGTCTCGCCTTTCAGTTCGGAACCGAGGCCGGCGTGGAAGTGAAAGGCATCGGCCAGGATCGAGGCCTCGACCCGGCTCTCGGTGCGCAGCGCCTTGCCGGTCTCCAGCGCGATCAGGCGGCCGAGTTCCTCGACATGCTCCTCCAGCGCCTCGGCGCACTTGTAGAGCAGCTTGCCGCGGTCGCGCGCGCGCATCTTGCCCCAGGTCTTCTGGGCTTCCGCGGCGTCCTGCACCGCGCGGTCGACATCCTCGGCATCGCCGTCGGCGCCGAAGCCGATCACCTCGCCGGTGGCCGGATAGATCACCTCGAAGGTCTTGCCCGAGGCGGCGGGAACCAGCTTGCCGCCGATCAGATGGCGGCCCGACAGGGCCTTGGCCAGCGCATAGGGGTCCAGGTTCGGCTCGAGCGACGGCTCCTGGCCGAAGTCGAGATCGCTTGCCATCAGGTTCATTGCTCGATCTCCCTCAGGATGTGCTCGCGGTCTTGGTCCAGGTTGGGGGCCGGAGGCCGCGTTGCGGGGTCCGGGAATCCGGAAATCTTGATCGGGTTGCCGACCACTTTCATCGGTCCGGTGATCGGGTCATCGACCTCGACCACCATGTTGCGCGCCGCCGCCTGCGGGTACTCGACCGCCTGTCCGATGTCGTTGATCGGGCCGCAGGGCAGGCCGGCGGCGTCCATCACCTCCATCCAGTGGCTGGTCGGCGCCGTGGTCAGGATCGCCTCGATCTCCGCCTCCAACTCCTGCACATGGGTCGCGCGCAGGTCGTTCGTGGTGTAGCGCGGATCGTCCTTCCACTCGGACTTGCCGAGGGCATCGGCCATCTTGTGGAACAGGCTGTCGTTGCCGGCGGCGATGATGATGTGGCCATCCTGGGTGTTGAAGGCCTGGAACGGGGTGATCGAGGGATGGCGGGCACCCAGCGGCCCCGGCGCCTTGCCCGAGGTGAAATAGCGGATGGCGGCGTTCTCAAGCAGCGCCAGCTGGCAGTCGAACATGCCGATATCGACCTTGGAGGCGGCGCCGGTCATCGCCCGGTTGAACAGCGCCGACATGACGCCGATGGCGGTGAACAGGCCGGCACCGACATCGCCGATCGACATGCCGATGCGGGTCGGCGGGCTGTCCGGGTGGCCGGTGATGCTCATGATGCCGCCCATGCCCTGGACGACCATGTCGTAGGCCGGTCGCTTCATGTCCGGCCCGGAATGCCCGAAACCGGAGGCTGCGGCGTAGATCAGCTTGGGATACTTCGGATGCAGTTGCTCCCAGCCGTAGCCGAGCTTCTCCATGGTGCCCGGTCGGAAGTTCTCGACGATGACGTCGGCCTTCTCGAGAAGCTTCTCGAAGGTGGCGCGGTCGGCATCGTCCTTCAGATTGAGCGCGATGGACTGCTTACCCCGATTGACCGATTGGAAATACGCGGACTTGCCGTTGACGAAGGGGCCGTAATGGCGGGCGTCGTCGCCGGTTCCGGGCGTCTCCACCTTGATCACCCGGGCGCCGAGTTCGGCCATCATCAGGGTGCAATAGGGGCCGGCGAGGATGCGGCTGAGATCGACGACGGTGATACCGCTGAGCGGTCCGGTCTGCTCCGCTGCCATGCGGCGCTCTCCCTTCCTGGATTGTACGCTTTTGCCCGGTTTTAGACCACGGGCAGGGAGGCGACAAGCGGGTCATCCGCACGCGCGTTCGTCGCGTGACCACCGGCGGTCCGGGGGCCGGCAAAGCCAGTCCGGACACACGAAGGCGATGGTTTCAGCCCAGGCTGAAGAGATGGGCGGCGGGGGCGGCCCTGACCGTGCCGTCCTCCGCGCGGTAGCTGAGGCTGAGGCGGGGGTCCGCGCGGATCCGCGATGACGGTGCCTTGGCGGAGGTCATCCGGAACTCGATCGCCAATCGGTCCGCTGTCGCGTTCGGCATGAGCTGGGTGCGATGCAGAACGAGCTTGTCAAACAGCAAGGCATCGCCTGGGCCGAGCTTCGGTGCGATGCGCTGATGGTTGTCGCGTCCGTAGAGCAGATCGATCGCCTCGGCGTCCAGCGTCGTGGGCGGCCTGCCGTCCCGAAACAACCTGACGAAATTCTCGCGCGGGACCTCGTCCTTCGGCAGACAGAGTTCGAGGCCGGGGGCATTCTCCCCAACGGGATCGAGCGGGACCCACGCGACCATCGATGACGGGTCGTTTCCGAAGAAATTGTAGTCGAAATGCCAGTCCACGTGCGTCTGCGTATGGCCTGCGAGGTGCTGGCGCAAGGTGGTGAAGTTCAGCATGAGCGCGCACGGAACCTGAAACACCGACTGATAGTGTTCCGGAACCGGGGTGCGCCAGAACAGATCCACGATGGCTCGGGCGGTCGCCGAGATCTCGTCGCCGCCGGCTCCGAGTATCAGAGCGTGTAGGTTTTCCTTCCTGAACGCGCCTAGCGAGACCGAATAGCAAGCATTCGTAAGTGCCCCCAACACGTCCGGAGCAAGCCAGTCGCGTTTTACCTCCAGCATGCTCTGTTGGGTCAAGCCGCGCCCTGTTTGGCGTTCTTGATGCCGTTGCGGATCAACTCAAGCGCTTCCTCGGCCTCGCCCCAGCGGTCGACCCGGACCCACTTGCCGGTCTCCAGGTCCTTGTAGTGGGTGAAGAAGTGCTTGATCTGATCAATCAGGATCTGCGGCAGATCGCGCCAGGAGGCCACGTCGGTGTAGAATGGGTGCAGCTTGTCCACCGGCACGGCCAGGATCTTCTCGTCCATGCCGTCCTGGTCCTCCATGATCAGCACGCCCACCGGGCGCACGTTGATCACCGACTTCGGCAGGATCGGGTTGCGGCCGACCACCAGGACGTCCACCGGGTCACCATCCTGCGCCAGGGTGTGCGGGATGAAGCCGTAGTTGCACGGATAGGTCATGGCGGTGTGCAGGAACCGGTCGACGAACAGGGCGCCGCTTTCCTCATCGAACTCGTACTTCACCGGATCGGCGCCGAGCGACACCTCGATGACGACGTTGATGTCGTAGGGCGGGTTCTTGCCGATCGGGATCTGGGAGATGCGCATGGGATGTCCCCGGGGTCGCTTCGTTTGGGTTATGTTGCGGTGCACATAAACCGAAGGCGTCCCGAGGGCAAGGCGCGTCTGCGGCGCCCGGAATTCCCTCGGATCTCGGTCGTGATCGGATTCGGGCTCTCACCCCACCGCTGAAAATCGCGCGACAGTCTAGCACACTCGCCGCACAAAAAAGGGCCGGCTCCGACGGAACCGGCCCCTCGTCGCCTTCGCCAAGTAGCCGATCAGCCGGCGGCGGCCACCGCCCGCTTGGCCATCACGGTGATCAGGTGGGAGCGGTACTCCGCACTGGCATGGATGTCGGCGTTCAGGCCACCGGCATCCACCGAGACGCCGGCGACCGCGTCAGCAGACCAGTTGCCGTCCAGCGCGCTTTCCATCTCCGACACCCGGAACACGCCGTCCTGACCGGCGCCGGTCACCGCGACGCGGGCACCGCCACCCGTCTTGGCGACGAACACGCCCACCAGCGCGTAGCGCGAGGCCGGATTGTCGAACTTCTGATAGGCGGCCTTCTCCGGCTTTGGGAACGACACCGACACGATCATCTCGCCGTCGTCCAGGGCCGTTTCGAACATGCCGGTGAAGAAGTCGTCCGCCGTGATCTCGCGCTTGTCGGTCTTGATCGTCGCCCCAAGCGCCAGGCAGGCCGACGGGTAATCCGCCGCCGGATCGTTGTTGGCGATCGAGCCGCCGATGGTGCCGCGGTTGCGGACCTGCGGGTCGCCGATGCCGCCGGCGAGCGCCGCCAGCGCCGGGATCGCCGACTGCACCTCGGCGGAATCCGCCACCGCCGCGTGGGTGGTCATCGCCCCGATGGTGACGGTGTCGCCCGAGACGGTGATGCCCTTGAGCTCACCGACGCCGCCGAGATCGACGAGGTCGGACGGCTGGGCCAGGCGCTGCTTGAGCGTCGGGACCAGGGTCATGCCACCGGCGACATAGGTGGCGTCGTCGCCTCCCGTCCGCGCGGCGACCGCGTCCGCGACGGACGACGGTTTGTGATAGGCAAAATCGTACATGGTTCTCTCCTTGACCCTCGTCGTCTGTCTATTCCGCGGCGGCGGCGGGCGCCGCGGCCTGAATGGCTCTCCAAACCGCCTGGGAGGTGGCGGGCATCGGCATGTCGCGCACGCCGAGATCCCAGAGCGCGTCGACCACCGCGTTGATCACCGCCGGCGGGGAGCCAATCGCGCCAACCTCGCCGCAGCCCTTCACGCCGAGATCGTTATGGGCGCAGAGCGTGATCTCGGTCCCGGCCGAGAAGCTCGGCAGGTTGTCGGCCCGCGGCATGCAGTAGTCCATGTAGGAGCCGGTGACCAGCTGTCCGTCGGCGTCGTAGACGCAGCCTTCCAGCAGCGCCTGGCCGATCCCCTGGGCGAGGCCGCCGTGGATCTGGCCCTCGACGATCATCGGGTTGATGACGCGTCCGACATCGTCGACCGCCGTCATCCGCTCGACCGTCACCACCCCGGTGTCGGGGTCGACCTCGACCTCGCAGATATGGGTGCCGCCGGGGAAGGTGAAGTTCAGCGGATCGTAGAACGCCTTCTCGTCGAGGCCGGGCTCCAGCTCCTCGTGCGGGAAGTTGTGCGGCACGTAGGCCGCCAGCGCCACCTCGCCGAACGCCATCGAGCGGTCGGTGCCGGCCACGGTGAACTGGCCGTCCTTGAACTCGATATCGCTCTCGGAGGCCTCGAGGATATGGGCGGCGATCTTCTTGGCCTTGGCGATGACCTTGTCCATGGCCTTGACGATGGCCGAGCCGCCGACGGCCAGCGAGCGCGAGCCGTAAGTGCCCATGCCGAACTGCACCTTGTTGGTGTCGCCGTGGCTGATCTCGATGTTCTCGAACCCGACGCCGAGCTTCTCGGACACCAGCTGGGCAAAGGTGGTCTCGTGGCCCTGGCCGTGGCTGTGGGCGCCGGTGAAGACCGTGACCGACCCCGTTGGATGCACCCGGACCTCGGCCGACTCATAGAGGCCGGCGCGGGCGCCGAGCGAGCCGACGACGGCCGACGGGGCGATGCCGCAGGCCTCGAGGTAGGTGGAGTAGCCGATGCCCCGGCGCTTGCCCTTGGCCTCGGATTCCGCCTTGCGGGCGGCGAAGCCGGCGACGTCATGCGCCGCCTCCGCCTTGTCCAGGGTGGCCGGGTAGTTGCCGCTGTCGTATTGCAGCGCCACCGGCGTCTGGTACGGGAAGGCGTCGGCCGGGATGAAGTTGGCCCGGCGGATGTCGGTCTGGCTCATGCCCATCTCGCGGGCGCACTTGGCCACCAGCCGCTCCAGCATGTAGGTGGCCTCCGGCCGTCCGGCGCCCCGATAGGCATCGACCGGCACGGTGTTGGTGAACACCGCCTTGACGTTGCAGTAGATCAGCGGCGTCGTGTACACGCCGGCCAGCAGCGTGGCGTAGAGATAGGTCGGCACGCAGGGGGCGAAGGTGGACAGATAGCCGCCCATGTTCGCCTTGGTCTCGACCTTCAGCGCCAGGAACTTGCCCGAGCTGTCCATCGCCATCTTGGCGTGGGTGATGTGGTCGCGGCCGTGGGCGTCGGAGATGAAGCTTTCGGAGCGCTCGGCCGTCCACTTGATCGGCCGGCCGACCCGCGGCGCCGCCCAGGTGACGATCGCCTCCTCGGCGTAGTGGTAGATCTTCGAGCCGAAGCCGCCGCCGACATCCGGCGCCACCACCCGCAGCTTGTGCTCCGGAATCGACAGCACGAAGGCGCCCATCAGCAGGCGGATCACGTGCGGGTTCTGCGACGTGGTGAACAGCGTGTATTCGTCGGTCGCCCGATCGTACTCGCCGACCGCCGCGCGCGGCTCCATGGCGTTGGGGATCAGGCGGTTGTTGACGATGTCGATCTCGGTGACGTGGTGGGCGCCGGCGAAGGCCTCGTCGATCTGCGTCTCGTCTCCGATCTCCCAGTCGTAACACTGGTTGGTGCCGATCTCGTCATGCACCAGGGCGCCGCCGGCCAGGGCGGCGTTCATGTCGATCACCGCCGGCAGCACGCCGTAGTCGACGGAGATCTTCTCCGCCGCGTCCCGCGCCTGCTCGTAGGTATCGGCGATGACGACCGCCACCGGGTCACCGACATGCCGCACCTTGCCCTTGGCCAGCGGCGGGTGCGCCGGCTCGTGCATCGGCGAGCCGTCCTTGGAATGCACCTGCCAGCCGCAGGGCAGGCCACCGGTCTCCATGTCGGCGCCGGTGAACACCGCCAGCACGCCCGGCGCCGCCTGTGCGGCACCGGTGTCGATCGCGTTGATCGTCGCGTGGGCGTGCGGGCTGCGCAGGATGAAGGCGTAGCTCTGGTTCGGGCGGTTGATGTCGTCGGTGTAGTTTCCGCGGCCGGTCAGGAACCGCTTGTCCTCGACGCGCTTCACGGCCGCGCCGATGCCGGTACCTCCCTCAGGCATGTCTCTCTCTCCCTAGTCGCCGGTCCCCGGGTTCTTGGTCTTGTTTCGTTGCTCGATGGGGACGCTGTTGTCGCTGGTGCCAGTGCCGGGACCGGCCGGTCACATGGTCTGCTGGGCCTGCTGAATCGACTTCACGATGTTGTGGTAGCCGGTGCAGCGGCAGATGTTGCCTTCCAGCCAGTCGCGGATCTCGTGCTCGCTGGCCTTCGGGTTCTTCTTCACCAGATCGACGGCGCTCATCACCATGCCCGGGGTGCAGAAGCCGCACTGCAGGCCGTGATTGTCGCGGAACGCCTCCTGCATCGGGTGCAGGGTGTCGCCGTCGGCCAGTCCCTCGATCGTGGTCACATCGGCGCCGTCGGCCTGGACCGCGAGCAGGGTGCAGGACTTGACGCTGTCGCCGTCGACATGGACGACGCAGGCGCCGCACTGGCTGGTGTCGCAGCCGACATGGGTGCCGGTGAGGCGCAGGGTCTCGCGCAGAAACTGGACCAACAGGGTCCGGCCCTCGACCTCGCCGGAGACCTGTTTGCCGTTCACCGTCATGGATACCGTGGGCATGCCCTTATCTCCCTCGTGAAGCAGTCGAATGGTTGGTTAATGCGGGGGGCTTCGATGACCGCGCCGACGGCGCCGCCCCTCTCAGCGTGCAGTCTCTTTCCCCGCTTGGCCGAGGTCAAGCGGGGAGGGGACGCTGATGCCAGTCGCGATGTCGCGGGCAGGCGGACGCGGCGGGCTTCCGCCGCCCGGGGGGCGCGCGAGGAAGATGGGGCGATCAGCCGGTGTGCTGCGCCTTGATGCCCTCGATGACGGTGTCCACCTGACCGGAGACCTCCCCCATACGGTTAGCGATCTCGTCGGTCGCCAGGCGCTGCTCCTGGGTCGCCGCCCCGGTCTCGTCCATGTCGGTGAGCATCTGGCCGACCTGGCCGCTGACATCGTCGAAGGCGCCCTGCACCACGCCCAGCGCGCCGACCAGGCGCTCGGTGTTGCCGCCGATGGTCTCGGCGGCGCCGCGCGTCGCGTTGGCCAGCTCCTTGACCTCGCGGGCGACCACGGCGAACCCCTTGCCGGCGTCGCCGGCCCGGGCCGCCTCGATGGTGGCGTTGAGCGCCAGCATGTTGGTCTGGCTGGCGATGGTCTTGATGTCCTTGAGCAGGGCCTGAATGTCGGTGATGGCGGAGCGGAAGGCGTCGATCTGGCCGACCGCCGTGGTCACCGACGAGGAAATGGTCTGCGCCTGGTCCAGGTTGCGGCCGACATTCGCCTGAATCGTCTGCATGGTCGCCGACAGTTCCTCGGAGGCGGCCGCCACACCGTTGATCGTGTCGCCGACGCCCTGGCGCAGGTCCTCGGTCAGGCTGGCGATGGTGGTGGCCGTCCGCGTCTCCTGCGCCTGGGCGTAGGCGGCCGAGGCGATGGTCGCCTCGGCGCTCATCAGCCGGTTGACGGCGAACACCGCGGAACGGCGGTCCTCGGCGCAGTCGCCGGCCACCAGGACCCGCTGGTTGATCATGTCCGCAAGCTTGGCAAAGAACAGCCCGTAGACCGCGGGATCCAGGCCTTCTTCCAGGTCGCCCTTGGCGAAGTCGATGACCCGGTCGTAATGCGCCTGATCGATGCCGCGCGCGAACACCTCCCGCCAGCGGTCCATGTGGCTCGCCACCCAGGTGGCCTTGTCCTGACCCCAGAGGAAGCTGCGCAAGGCGACATGCGCGCTGCAATCGTCATAGGCCCCCCGCAGTGCGTCCTCGATCACGACGCGCACATGCGTGTCCCAAGCGGCCTTGAGTTCGGATTTCTCCTGAGGCGTCGCCAGCCGACAGCCTTGCAGCAGCAGGTTCAAGTCCACGGGGCTTCTCCCTTCTAGAGGTCTCGCCCCTCTCAATGCACGGAGCGGAGGAGACGTTTCGCCGGCCCTGGCCCAAGGCATATGCGAACGGCCGCCGGCGCGGGGGAATCACGTTTCAAGGAGCGCAAGGTGAGCGGTGATGGCCAGCGTGCCGCGCTCCGCGCCGCCCCATTGACCCGCGAGCGCCCCTCGATCCCCGGAGTGCGCGGTTCCGCTCCGCGCCGCGGCGTCGGGCTCAGTAGACCACCACGCTGCGGATCGACTTGCCCTCGTGCATCAGGTCGAAGGCGTTGTTGATGTCGTCCAGTGGCATCGTGTGGGTGATCAGGTCGTCGATGTTGATTTTGCCGTCCATGTACCAGTCGACGATCTTCGGCACGTCGGTCCGCCCGCGGGCGCCGCCGAAGGCGGTGCCGCGCCACACCCGGCCGGTGACCAGCTGGAACGGGCGCGTCGAGATCTCCTGCCCGGCGCCGGCGACGCCGATGATGATGCTCTCGCCCCAGCCCTTGTGGGCGCATTCCAGCGCCTGGCGCATGGTGGTGACATTGCCGATGCACTCGAAGGAGTAATCGGCGCCACCACCCGTCAGCTCGACGAGATGGGCCACGATGTCGCCGTCGATCTCCTTCGGATTGACGAAATGCGTCATCCCGAACTGCTCGCCGAGCGCCTTGCGGGCCGGGTTGATGTCGACACCGACGATCATGTTGGCGCCGACCATCCTGGCGCCCTGGATGACGTTCAGACCGATTCCCCCGAGGCCGAAAACGACGACGTTCGAGCCGGGCTCGACCTTGGCGGTGTTCACCACGGCGCCGATGCCCGTGGTCACGCCGCAGCCGATGTAGCAGATCTTGTCGAAGGGGGCGTCCTCGCGGACCTTGGCCAGCGCGATCTCCGGCATCACGGTGTGATTGGAGAAGGTGGAGCAGCCCATGTAGTGGAACAGCGGCTTGCCATCGAGCGAGAACCGCGACGTGCCGTCCGGCATCAGGCCCTGGCCCTGGGTGACCCGGACCTTCTGGCACAGGTTGGTCTTCGGGTTCAGGCAGTACTCGCACTCCCGGCATTCGGGGGTGTAGAGCGGGATCACGTGGTCGCCCCTCTTCAGCGACGTCACGCCGGGACCGGTGTCGACCACCACGCCCGCGCCCTCGTGACCGAGGACCGAGGGGAAGATGCCCTCCGGGTCGCCGCCGGAAAGGGTGAAGGCGTCGGTGTGGCAGATCCCGGTCGCCTTGACCTCGACCAGGACCTCGCCTTCCTTGGGACCCTCGAGGTCGACCTCGGCGATCTCCAACGGCTGGCCGGCGGCGACGGCGATGGCGGCGCGTGTCTTCATGGCTTCCCCCCTCGGGCTCGGAGCGCCGGCGCGACGGGTCTTGGCGCCCGTGCGCCGGCCGGGTGATCAGGCGTTGGCGGTGACGACGAGCAGGATGGCGGAAACCACCGTGGCGGCCCAGGTCAGCGCCGCGCCCCAATGCAGGCTGTCGTAGACGTTCTCGGCGGGAATGCCGTGGCGCTTCATCTCTTCGCTGCGGCTATCGACGACTTCGGCCATGGCGGGCTTCTCCTTCTCGGATTTGGAGGGCGTGCTGTCGGCGGCGTCGGTCGCGGGGGCCGCCTCGGCGGCCGCGCCGCCGGCGCGCTCGGACGCGATCTTGGTGAAGGTTTCGAAGAAGTCGTTGGCGTACTTCTTGGCTGTCGAATCGATCAGGCGGCCGCCGATCTGCGCGAGCTTGCCGCCGACGCTGGCATTGACCTCGTATTTGAGCACCGTCGCGGCGCCGCCCTCGGCCTCTTCCAGCTCGACCTTTGCGCCACCCTTGGCGAAGCCGGCGGCGCCACCCTTGCCCTCGCCGGCGATGGTGTAGCTGATCGGCGGGTTCAGGTCCTGAAGCTCGACCGCGCCGGAGAACTTCGCCTTCACCGGGCCGACCTTGGCGGAGACCTTGGCGGTGAAACCGGTGTCGGAGGTCTTCTCGATCTCCTCGCAGCCGGGAATGCACTGTTTCAGCACCTCCGGGTCGTTCAGCGCCTCCCACACCGTCTCGCGGGGGGCGGGGATGGTCTGCTGGCCGGTCATGTCCATCGGGACGGTCTCCTGATCGTCAGGTCTTTGGCTCGGGTCTGTACGGCGGGGCTCGCGCCGATCACGGTTCGCGTGAACGCATCTATCATGTTTGCGCGCGCCTTGTCACCGACCGGGCGCCCGGTACAGTCGCGGGACGCGGGGCTTTCGGCGGTGCTAGCCTTCGGGCATACTCGCGCGCCTTTACGGGGGCCGGCCGGCAGGCCGGATGGGTTGGGGCGGCGCCATGCCGCGAGACGATGGAGAAGGATACCAATGTCGAGGTTTGGCTGGAGCCGGGCATGCCGCCCGTCGACGCTTCTGGCGCTGGCGATCGTCCTGGCGGCGGTCCCGGGCGGCGGGGCCTTGGCGGCGGGCGAGGGGGCGCCGCATTTCGACGGCGGTGAACTCGGTCTGATCTGGGTTGCCCCGTTCGCCGGCATCCTGTTGTCGATCGCCATCTTCCCGCTGGTGGCGGGCGAGTTCTGGCACCATCACTTCGGCAAGGTGTCGGCGTTCTGGGCGCTGTCCTTCCTGGTGCCGTTCGGCATCTTCTTCGGGCCCGAACTGGCGATCTACGAGGTCGTTCACGTTGGGCTGCTCGAGTACATTCCCTTCATCATCCTGCTGCTGTCCCTGTTCACCGTCGCGGGCGGCGTGCGGGTGACCGGAACGCTTCGGGGTACGCCGGAGGTGAACACCGCCATCCTGCTGCTGGGCACTGCGATCGCCAGCTGGATGGGCACCACCGGCGCGGCCATGCTGCTGATCCGGCCGATCCTGAACGCCAACGAGAACCGCCGCCACAAGGTCCACGTGGTGGTGTTCTTCATCTTCCTGGTCGCCAATATCGGCGGATCGCTCACCCCGCTCGGCGACCCGCCGCTGTTCCTCGGGTTCCTCAAGGGCGTGTCGTTCTTCTGGCCGACCACATACATGCTGGTGCCGATGCTGATGGTGTCGGCGATCCTGCTGGTCCTGTTCTACGCCGTCGATCGCTACTTCTGGTCCCGCGAGGACGATGACGTTAAGGCCGTGCCGACGACCGCCGGTCAGAAGATCGCGCTGGAAGGCAAGGTCAACATCCTGCTGCTCGCCGGCGTGGTCGGCGCGGTGCTGCTGTCCGGCGTCTGGAAGCCCGGCATCAGCATCGAGGTCTACCACGTGCACTGGGAACTGCAGAACATGGTGCGCGACGGTCTGTTGATCGCCATCGCCTATCTGTCCTGGAAGATCACCAGCCTGGAAAGCCGGCTGGCCAACGGCTTCACCTGGTTCCCCATCCTGGAGGTGGCGAAGCTGTTCGCCGGCATCTTCCTGACGATCATCCCGGCCATCGCCATCCTCAAGGCCGGCACCGACGGGGCGCTCTCGCAGGTGGTCTCGGCGGTGTCGACCGAGACCGGAGAGCCGGTGAACCTGGCCTATTTCTGGCTGACCGGCATCCTGTCGTCATTCCTCGACAACGCGCCGACCTATCTGGTGTTCTTCAACACCGCGGGCGGCGACGCCGAGACGCTGATGGGACCCTTGGCAAACACGCTGCTGGCGATCTCGGCGGGCGCGGTGTTCATGGGCGCCAACACCTATATCGGCAACGCGCCGAACTTCATGGTCAAGGCGATCGCCGAGGAGCGCGGCATCCCGATGCCGAGCTTCTTCGGATACATGATCTGGTCGGGGCTGATCCTGATGCCGATCTTCGTGCTGGTCGGGTTCGTCTTCTTCGCCTGATGAGGAAGGCGCCCGCCTAGCCGGGGCGGGCGCCTCAGACTCACGCCGTCAGGCTTGTGGTTTCGCCCTCGCGGATCATAGGCCTTGCGGGCGAAGACCTCACGGACCATCGGTTCGAAATGCTCGAGCGGCTTCGTCGGGTAGTCCGGGTCGAAGGCCGACTGGTCCCAGCGTTCGCAGAACCCGGCACACAGGTCGAAGCACGGGTGGTCGCGGTAGCGGTCGCGGGCGTTGCGGTCCCAGCCGTAGTGATGGCCGTAGTAGAGCATCTGGAAGATGCCGTGATGCTCGACCACCCAACTGACATCCCAACGCACGAACGGGCGGATCACCTCCGCGGCCATGCGGTCGTGATTCTGCGGCGCAAGGCCGTCGCCGATATCGTGCAGCAAAGCACCGACAATCCAGTCGGTGTCTGCGCCTTCGCGGCGTGCCCGGGTGGCGGACTGCAAGCCGTGATCCAGCCGGGTGATCCGGTAGCCTTCCAGGGTCTCCGCCCCCTGACGGCGCAGTTCCGAGAATATGCGGTCGGCCGTGTGGGTCTGATAGGTGCGCTCATGCTCGGCGAGCAGCAGGTAGTCCTCGCGGGTGCCGTCCTTCATCTGGGTGAAGGACACCGTTCTGGCGGGGTCGTCCATCATGCGCTCCCTGATTGGCCGATGGTCTCGGGAACTCGCTGCAGGCCTGAATAGAAGCGTCTTTCCTGGGCCGGAAACTGCCAGCCCGTTCCAGAGCGCTCACCGGGACTCTATCCGCACGACCCGCCGCCGTCATTCAGGTCGGTCATTCCGCCATTCTCGATCGACAGGCGAGAAATCGATCTTGGGGAACTGATCGTAGAGCGACCGCACAATCTGCCGCTGAGCCGCCGAAAAAGCCGAGCCTCTGCCCGCGACCCCCACATTGAACCGGACCTTCTGCCGGCCGGCCTCCGTCGCTATGCCACGCTTGAAGTGGTCGATGATCGCCGAAAGATCCTGCTGTCGCGCGGGCGCCACACCGGTGTAGCTGACGATCCGATGAACCGTTTCTGCCGGGTTCTTCGTCACCGTGTCGTAGTCCAGGACAAGCCAGCCCAGTTTCCGTGCCGCTGAAATCCAGGTGACGAAAAAATCGACGTAGTACTGAGCGTATCGCAGGATCGTATGCTGGCGTTTCTGCTCAGCACTGAAGTTCGCGTATCCGAGTTCCGTCCCAAACAGCGAGCCGACCCGGTATTCGTGATAGTCGACCATGCTTTCGAGCGCGTCGAAAATATCGCGCACCAGGATTACTGGTTTGACGTCCTCATAGGTCAGTAGAGCGAGTACTCTGAGCGAGGCGACGCTGTGGCTTCGGACCACTGAGTTGTTCGTTCGCATGGCGCTGAGCCAGAGCGACGGGTCGAATCCGACGCCGCTCAACTCGTTCGACGATGCCGATTCCCGGCGTGTCAGATCGAGATAGGTCGACAACAGGGTTTCCAGATACGTCGACCCGCTTTTTGGCATGCAGAAAAGTGCGATAGACCGCGGCTGTGCCGGCTTTTCCGGTATCTCCGAGATCAATGCCTGGAGGTCGACCTGCAGACGGCGATAGAAGACCAGCCGTTCGGTTATCGTGATCGGCGGTTGTTTCCCTTGTTCCAACGCTTCGATGTAGCGGGCAAGAGCCTTCCCAAGCCAATTGGCTTGGGCAACCAGGTCACTCCGAACTTCCGACGCGGCCTGTAGATCTCCCTTCGACAAAGCAACGAGAGCGCGACGCTCAAGCTCGAAGTCGTACGCCATGAGGTCCTCTTGCTAACATGAAGCCCGCTGGGATCAGTCACATAGGATCAATGGGACATCAGGACCGGGCGGTCCAGGTGGTGCAGCACGTATTCGGACACGCCACCCAACAACATCTCGCGCCAGCGCGACCGGCTGTAGGCGCCCATCACCAGCAGGTCGCAGCCGAAGGTATCGGCGCGGGACAGGAGTTGCTCGCCGACATTGCCGTCGGAGTCGATATCCGTGTGGATCTCCGCCTTGACGCCGTGCAGGGAGAGATAGCGTCCGATCCCGACACCCTTCAGCGTCTTCGCCTCCTCCTGCTCGGTGAAGACGTGGACCTCCTCGGCCTCCTGCAGGAACGGCTTGCTCTCGCGGACCGCGCGGATCGCCTCCTTGCAGTTGCGCCAGGCGACGGCGACGCGGTTTCCGACCCGACGGCCCGGCTTCCAGAACTCTTCCTCGTGCGGCAGGACCAGCGTGGCGCAGCCGGCCTCGAGCGCGATCTCCTCGGGGTGGTGCAGCGCGATGCTGCCGGTCACGCCCTTGGGCGGCGCCTGGGAAACAACCACCAGGTCGCTCAGATGCGCGTGCTCGGCCAGCTTCTCGACGTGGTCGCCCTCCGTCAGATGGTACTCGTGGCTGCAGTCGGGCGTGGCGAACCGGTCGACGAGCTCGTGGCGGATGTCCTCCGCCCGCTTGGCCGCGATCTCGCGCTGCTCGGCCAGGTAGACGTTTGAGGCGGCACGCCCGGCCGCGCCCGCCGGCATGCTGACCGGTGCGGTGTTGTAGAGCACGTCGAGATGTCCGCCAAAGCGGATGGTCATCTGTATGGCGAGTTCAAGGCGGTCACGGTGGCGTTCGTCGTTCGCCATGTGACAGAGGATCGATTTGATCGCCATTGGCCGTCTCCGGAGCATGTCTGTGCGTGTTGCGAAACCCTAGCCGGCGGGGTGGGGCTAGGCAATCCGGCTGCGCTCGCCCGGTTCTGGTACCAACGGCAATTGTCACCCGGACACCGCATCGGCGCAAAACCCTTTGCGAAAATAGGTATGGATTGCTGACCTAAAATAGGTCAGATCTACTGACACAACAATTTCGTGTCGCAAAGGAGGAGACTCATGCTTGGTGTGTTCCACTATGAAGGCCAGTGGCGCAATGATCAGCCGATGGTGTCCGGGCCGACGGATCTCGGCTTCTGGTCCGGGTCCTCGGTGTTCGACGGCGCGCGAGCGATCGGCGGCTGTGCCCCCGATCTCGACCGGCACTGCCACCGTCTGGTCCGCTCGGCCGCGGCGCTCGGCCTGGAGTCGCCGCTGAGCGGGCACGAGGTTCTGGGGCTTTGCGTCGAGGGGCTGGAGATGCTGCCGGCCGAGCGCGACTACTACATCCGCCCGATGGTGTTCTGCCGCGGAGGAACGATCCTGCCGGAGACCGGGGAGAGCGTGTTCACGCTGGCGATCTTCGAGATGCCGATGCCGGGTCAGGACGCCGGCAAGGCGACGCTGTCGCTGTTCCGCCGGCCGGCCCCGGACCAGGCACCGACCGACAGCAAGGCCGGCTGCCTCTATCCGAACTCGCAGCGGGCGAGACGCGAGGCGATGGACCGCGACTTCCAGCTTGCCGTCGTGTGCGATCACGAGGGCAACGTGGCGGAGTTCAGCCACGCCAACCTGTGGCTCGCGAAGGATGGCGTGGCGATCACCCCGACGCCGAACGGCACCTTCCTCGACGGGATCACTAAGAACCGGGTGATCTCGCTGCTGGAGGGGGCCGGCATCCCGGTCGAGCAGCGGGTCGTCACCCCCGCCGACCTCGACGGCGCGGACGAGATCTTCATGACCGGCAATGCCGGCAAGGTGCAGACGGTCACCGGCTGGGAAGACCGAGCCCTGCAGCCGGGCCCGGTCTTCCGCACCGCCTACGACCTCTATGCCGCCCACATCGAGGCGAGCCGCGTGCCGACCGCCGGCCGCGACTACCGCAAGGCGGTGGCGTAGGTCTCGACCGGCGGGGTTGTCTCGACCAGCCCCGCCGCCTTCATGAACGCCGCGAACCGCTCGTACCGGGCGACATCGAGGGCGGCCGGCCGCAGCGCGAAGCGGGGCAGGGTGTCCCGCCACGCGCGGCGGTTCAACTCGTCATCCAGGTCCGGGTTCTGGTCGATGAAGTACGCCCAGGACTCGTCCGGATGGTTCACCAGATACTGGGTCCCGGCCTCGACGGCGGCGAGGAAGCGCTTCAGACGCGGATCGCCGGTCGCGGCGGAGTTAGCAACGTAGATCAGCTCGTCATAGGGCGGTACGCCGTGCTCCTCCACGTAGAAGGCGCGGCCGGGGC
>JGI12316J15310_10000038_pt6 | contig 59404 bp, 53 predicted proteins | sample MarCyaLeptolynsp_FD_15310 | JGI IMG/M metagenome (IMG submission 15310) | reverse complement strand
CCGGCCGCTGATTGGTCGCTTCGGTTCGCGCCGCATCACCGCCGTCGGCGGAGTCGCCTTCAGCCTGATCTTGCCGGCGCCGGTCCTCGCGCCGAGCTACGCCGCGTTGGCGGTCGTGCTGTTCGCCTTCGGCTTCGCGCTGGCGACGCTCGACGTGGCGATGAACGCGCAGGCGGTCTTGGTCGAGGCGCGATTGGAGAAGCCGCTGATGTCGGGCTTCCACGGCCTGTTCAGTCTCGGCGGTCTGGTCGGCGCCTCGTTTGCGGGAGCGTTGCTTGAGGCCGCCGTCGCCCCCGTCGTGCACCTTGGCGTGGTCGTTCCGTCGATGGCTTTGCTTTGCCTGTGGGGCGCGTCGCGGTTGTTCCCCGCCGCGCCCGGCGCCGGACAGCAGGGCCCGGCTTTTGCGCTTCCCAGCGGACCGCTGGCCGCACTCGGCGCGCTTGGTTTCGTGATGTTCGTCGGCGAAGGCGCGTTGGTCGACTGGACGACCGTCTATCTCTCGAAAAATCTCGCCGCGAGTCCCGGCACGGCTTCGGCGGGCTACGCGGCCTTTTCGGGAATGATGGCGCTCGGTCGCTTCCTCGGCGATCGCGTCACGGCGGCGCTCGGTCCGGCTTGGTCCGGTACGCTCTCGGCGCTGACGGCCGGCGCTGGTCTCGCCCTCGCCCTGTCGTTCGCCGCGCCCGTCGCCTCGGTCTGCGGCTTCGGCCTCTCCGGCCTCGGCTTCGCCAATCTGGTTCCGATCCTGTTCAGCGCCGCGGGACGGACGGAACCAGAAAACCCCGAGCACGGAATCGCCGGGGTCGCCGGCGTCGGCTACTTCGGCCTTGTCGCTGGTCCGGCGATGATCGGATTCGCCGCGCAGGCTTTAGGGCTGCGAACGGCGCTGGCGCTGGTCGCCGTCTCGATGGCCTTGACGGCGCTGGCTCTAGGGCCCGCCGTACGCGCGGCCGAGCGTTAGCGCGACAATAGCGCCAGTGCAGCCCGACGACTCCCCGCTCTTTGAGCATCCGCTCGACGAAGAGAGCGCCTTCAGGCCCGAAGCTCTCGTCGACGCCGTTCGCTCCGAGCGCGGCGCCGCCGATGCGCCCCTGCCGCCGGTCTGCGTGCTCGACTTCGACGGCGACCTGACGGATTTGCTCGTCGAATCGGGCCGCTCCACGCGCGTCGAGAGCTGGGCCTGCTTCCACACGACCATGGAAGGCGTCGAGGTCGACGGTCGTCGCGCCGGCGTCGTCGGTCGCACCATCGGCGGTCCCTACGCCGTGCTCGTCGCCGAACAGATGGCGGCGTCGGGCGTCGAGGTCGTGCTCGGGTTGACCTCCGCCGGACGCGTGTCGACCGAGGCGCCGCTACCCGGTCTGGTGGTCGCCGACGAGGCGTTGCGCGACGAAGGAACCTCGCTCCACTATCTGCCCGCGTCGCGTACCGTACCCGGCCACGCAGGGCTCGCCGAAGCGTTGGCCGCCGGGCTTCAGTCCGTCCCGCTGCCCGTCGCCCGCGGTCTCGTCTGGACCACCGACGCGCCCTATCGCGAGACCCGCACGCAGCTCGAACGCCACGCCGCCGAACACGTCCTCGCCGTTGAGATGCAGGCGGCCTCGCTGTTTGCGTTCGCGCAGGCGCGGGGCGTTCAAGTCGGAGTGGTCGCCCACCTGACCAACGAGGTAGAAGGCGAAGGCGACGACTTCGACAAGGGCGAAGAAGAACTCTCCGTTCGTATCTTGGAGGCGATGGTCCGCGGCGCCTACGCCTTCTTGGATTCCTCGTCCGGCTGACCCCAACCGCCGCCGCCGGGCGTCTCGATCCGCAGCCGCTCCCCCTTGCGAATCCGCACCGTCCCCTTCGCCGGCAGCGGCTGGCCGTCGAGCGTGTTGTTGCCCGGCGCTCCGGCTTCGCCGCCCGCCAAGCCGTACGGTCCGCGTTCGCGTCGCTCGGTCAGCAAGGTCGCTTGCCCGTCCTCCAGAAACTCGAACTCGCGCACGACGCCGTCCCCGCCGCGATGCTCGCCCGCGCCGCCCGAGCCCTTCCGCACGCGGTACTCGTTTACGCGCAGCGGCGCCTGTCGCTCCAACGCCTCCGTCGGCGTGTTCAAACTGTTGGTCATGTGCGTGTGCACCGCGCTCATTCCCGGCGCCGCCGGACTCGCGCCCATGCCGCCGGCGATCGTCTCGTAGTAGGCGAATCCGCCGTCGCTGCCGAGCGTGACGTTGTTCATGCTGCCCGACGAAGCCGCCGGAATCCCGTCCGGCAGCGCCTGCGCCAGCGCTCCCAGCAGCACGTCAGTCAGCCGCTGGGACGTCTCGACGTTCCCGGCGGCGACTGAGGCAGGGAACTGCGCATCGGCGACCGTGCCGGGCTTCGTCACGATCTCCACCGGCCGCAGCAGCCCGGCGTTGTACGGCACGTCTTCTTCGATCAGGCAACGGAAGACGTACATCGTCGCCGAAACCGTCACGGCGCGGTTCGCATTCACGCCGCCCCTCGTCTGCGGCGCCGAGTCCGAGAAGTCGACTGCGGCCTGGTCGCCGTCGATTCGGATAGAAGTCGATATTCGGATCTCTTTGTCCGAAAATCCGTCGTCGTCGAGAAAATCCTCGAATCGGTAAACGCCGTCCGGCAGCGCTTCGATCCTAGCTCGCATCAACCGCTCGGCGTAGTCCATCAAGTCGCTCATGCGCGACGCGAGTTTCCGGGCGCCGTGCTTCTCCGCCGCCGCCCGCAGCGCCGCTTCTCCGATCCGATGCGCTCCAAGCTGTGCGTCCAGGTCCCCGCGACGCTCCTCGGGCGTGCGCGTGTTGGCGAGCAACACGGCCAGCAGATCTTCATCGATCTCGCCGCCGCGCACCAATCGCACTGGCGGGATCCGCAATCCCTCTTGAAAGATCTCCGACGCCAACGGCATCGATCCCGGCGTCATCCCGCCCACGTCGGAATGGTGCGCGCGCGTGGCGAGATAGAAGTCCGGTCGGTCGCCCGCAAGGAACACTCCCGACACGGTCGTCAGATCGGGCAAGTGCGTGCCGCCGCGAAACGGATCGTTCAGCAGCACCACGTCGCCCGGTCCCGGCGGCCGCTCGCGCACCGCCTGTTCTACCGCAAACGGCATGGCGCCCAGGTGCACCGGCATGTGATCGCCCATCGCGACCGTGCGGCCTTCGGCGTCGTACAGCGCGCAAGAGTAGTCCTGCCGCTCCTTGATGTTCGGCGAGAAGGCCGAGCGCTTCAGCGTCAGCCCCATCTGCTCGGCGATCGAGACGAACAGGTTCCGAAAAATCTCCAGTTCTAGGTCCATCGTTCGAGCGCGCGCGCCGTCTTGCTAGTATGGCCGACCATGCACGTGATCGAGGCCGACCGGCTCGACGACTACCTCGGCCGCGAACTCGGCCCGAGCCGCTGGTTCTTGATCGACCAGCCGCGCATCACGGCCTTCGCCGAAGCCACCGAAGACCGCCAGTGGATCCATCTCGAGGCCGAGCGCGCGCAAACGGAATCACCCTACGGCACGACGATCGCCCACGGCTTCCTCACGCTTTCCTTGCTCTCCGCCATGGCGCACGATGCGTTTCGCGTCGAAGGCGTTCACCGCATGACGATCAACTACGGTCTCAACCGGGTCCGCTTCCCGGCGGCCGTCCCCGCGGGTGCACGCATCCGCGGCCGGTTCACGTTGATTGAGACCAAGCCGTTTGAAGGCGGCGTGCAGCTTGCCTGGAAGGTCGTCGTCGAAGCCGAAGGCGCACAGAAGCCTTGCCTGGCCGCTGAATGGCTGACTCGTCTTTATGAATAGCGGCGCTTAGCGCTGGCCCGATCGCTCGGGCTGCGGCTCCTTCGAGCGCAACGTATACATCACCAAGCCGGCGATAAACGACATCCCGCTATAGAAGTGATAGAGCAGGTGGAACGGGATCGCCGCCACCGCAAACAGCCGATTCTTCTTCGCCGCGAGGAACAGATAGAACTGGTTGTTCAGCACGATCAAGATCACCGCGCCCAGCATCGCCGTGAAAATAAACATGTGATAGGGCAGATAGAAAACCGTCAGGAAGCCGACGATCAAGAACAGCCCGATAATCGCCGCCTTCACGTACCGTCTTCGCCGCTCATCCTTGTACTCGTAGCGATGGTGCATCAGCAGCAACGCGTACGCCATGATCAGCGGCGGGATCATGCCGAACATGTCGTAGTACCAGAGCATGCCGCAGATCGAGAGTGCGATCGCCCCGGTCCAAGCCAGCCCCTTGCGCGATTCGCGACTCGTCACCGCCTCGCCCCAGAAACGCGCCAGCACGAGGAACATCAGCGCGAACAGGGGCGTCAGAAACGCGCCGCCCCAGTACACCGTGCCGAACAGCGCCATGCCGGTCAGCAGGAACGCCAGCGCCACGCTGACCCGCTGACTCAACTGTAGGTTCAGGTCGTTCGGCATCTGGCGATCACGCAGGATCAGCTCCGTCCACGGAATGCCGCGGTCGAAGATGTCCGCCTTCAGCAGACCCCAAAACGTCCACTTCTTGAGGTGAGTGACCTGGATGTCGCGATCCAGAATCATCTTGTGCCCGGCGTTGAACAGCCGCGCGCCCAATTCGATGTCTTCGATCGCCGGACGATCGTACGACTCGTCGAAGCCGCCGTGCTCCAAGAAGACTTCGCGTCGCATCGCGCCGCAGCCGCTCCAGAAAGTGCAAGCCTCTTTCCGCGCGCGTTGGTGCACAAAGTGGTGCATCAAATTGCGGTACTGCGAAAGGAAATCGGGATCGCCGGGCGAGTCGTCGTACGACCCCATCAGCGCCGAGAGCTCGGGATCGGCGGCGAAGTCGGCCGCGATCCGCCCGATCGCGTCCGGGGCCACGACCACGTCCGCGTCGATGAAGTAGACGACGTCCCCGGTAGCCTCGCGAGCGCCCATGTTGCGGGCCTTGGCGGGGCCGGAGCGGCCGCCCGTCTCGAATACTTGCGCGCCAAACTCCTCAGCGACCGACTTCGACTCGTCCGTCGAGCCGTCGTCCACCACGATCACCTCATGGGGCTGCACTTCCGACTTGCGCACCCCCTCGAGGCACTTCCTCAAGTAGTCGGCGGAGTTATAGCAAGGGATGACGATCGAGATGGTAGGCCGCACGTCGTTCCCCCGAGTATATAGGAGCCTGAGCTCGGGCCCCAGTAGAATCTCGGGCGCAAACCCTATTAGTTTCTGTCAGCTACCAGCGTCCCTGGGCCCGGAATAGTGTGTTCACCCGACGGTCTGACAGGACCATTGGGTGATAGTCTGGCCTGGCGGATCGAACCTTTGGAACTAGGGCTCATCGTCGCCACTACGGCGTTTCGGATCGCGGCCGCTTGGCTCGCGTACCGACTCTATCGGCGCTACCGCGAAATTCGTTTCGCGGCGGTGACGTTCGTCTTGGGCGTCACGGCGGTGTTTCCCTACGTCGAATTCGTCCAGCCCGAGCAGTCTTTCTGGCGGGAATGGTTCCCCAGCGCCGCCAGCGGCCTGGCCATGCTGCTGACCGCTCTGGTCCTCGTCCGCACCCTCACCGAACTTAGCCAGGCGCTCGAAGAAGTGACCGCCGCCCGCGACGAACTCGAAGAGCGAGTCGCGGACCGTACCCACGACCTCAAGCGCGCCAACACCCGTCTAGAAGGCGAAATTCAGGACCGAAAAAGCGCCGAAGAGGCTCTGCGCGCCAGCGAACGCGAACTGCGCGTCTCTCAAGACGACCTTAGAGTGCTGGCCGCCCGCCTAATCGCCGCCCAAGAGGAAGAGCGCAAACGCCTCGCCCGCGAACTACACGACGACACCTCGCAAACGCTCGCCGCTCTGGCGCTTGAGATCGCCAACCTCCAGCGCGCGGGACAGCGAGATCCCGCGAGGGTCCCCGACCGTCTCAGCGGCATCGAACTCAAAGTCCACCGCCTGGCCGACGACATCCACGACATGTCGCGCTTGCTGCACCCGTCGATCCTCGACGACCTCGGCATTGAAGCCGCGATCCGCACCGAGTGCGAACGGTTCTCCGAACGCGAAGGGATCGACGTGCGTTTCGAGGCTCGTCGCATCCCCGAGACGATCCCCGACGACTGCAAACTGACCTTTTACCGCATCGCCCAAGAGGGGTTGCGGAACATCGCCAAGCACTCCGGCGCCAAACGGGCCCTCGTGCAACTCTCCGGCGACGCCGACGAGTTACGACTCCGTGTCGAAGACTCAGGCCAAGGTTTTGACGTCCTTCGCGCGAAGGAGCGCGTCGGACTCGGCCTCGTAAGCATGAGCGAGCGCGTCCGCTTGCTCGACGGCGAACTCAACGTAGATTCAAAGCCCGGGCAGGGCGCCCGCATCGAAGTGCGCGCCCCCTTGGCGAGGAGCAGAGATGAACAGACCGCGAGTGTTGTTGGCTGACGACCACAAGATCCTCATCGAAGGCCTGCGAGGTTTGCTCGACCCCGACTATGAATTCCTGGGCGCGGTCGAGGACGGCCGGGAGCTGGTTGCGGCGGCGGAGGAACTCCAGCCCGACGTGATCATCGCCGACGTCTCCATGCCGTTGCTCAACGGCATTGAAGCGGCGCGACAGATCCTCAAGTCTCGGCCCAAGTCACGCATCATCTTTCTGACGATGCATTCCGATATCGCCTACGCAGCCGAAGCTTTCCGCGCCGGCGCCGCCGGATACCTGCTGAAGAAATCGGCCGCGGCGGAACTCGTCACCGCGATCCAAGAGGTGTTGAAGGGAGGCGTCTACGTCACCCCGCCGATCGCCAAGGCGCTCATGCGCGACTCGTTCTTCGGCCGCCCGCCGAGTTCCGAGACGCCCTCCAATCAACTCACCTCTCGCCAGCGGGAAGTGCTGCAACTCGTCGCCGAAGGCCACTCGATCAAGGAGATCGCGGCGATCTTGAACCTGTCGCCGAAGACGGTCGAGTTCCACAAGTACCGCCTGATGGAGCAGCTCGCGCTGCGCACGACGGCTGAGCTGACGCAGTACGCCGTCAAGCACGGCATCGTCTCGCCGAACTAGCCGGCGCCCGATCAGCGGGCGATCCGTTTCTCGTAGTCCGCCTCGAGCCGCTCATACGCCGCCCAAAAGGGCCCCGGCGTCTCGTCGCTCAACTTGGCGGCCAGGATGTCGAGGTGCGCGTGCCAGCCGCCCGAAGTCATGACCAGCGTCTTGCGGTCGCCGACCCGGGCGTGGGTCAACACCAGCAGCACGTCGTCTCCCTGGGCGGTCAGCTCAAAGGTCACCTCCGAGACGACTCCGTCGCCTTCCTCCCAGGTGTGCGACAGCACATGCGGCGGCTCATAGCGCAGCACTTTACCGGTGTGGACCACGCCGCCCTCTTGATCGCCGAATCGATCGGGCGTCGGATCGTCGTGCGGGGTCAGCCGATCGTGGTCAAATTCCAGGCGGACCGCGCCGCCGACTCGCGGCTCGGTCAGGCCGCCGGCCAGCCACTTCGCGCGTTGCTCTCCTTCCGTTAGGTAGCTCCACACCCGCTCGATCGGGCCCGGCACCACGCGCTCAAAGCGCAGCGAGTCCCCGCCTTCGACGATGCCGTATGTACTCATTTCGTTTTTCTCCTCTTGTCCTTCTTCGCTTCCGCGCGCAGTTCGCGTTCGAGGGCGTCGAGGCGCTCGTTCCAGAAACGGTCCACTCGGGCGATCCATTGGCGGAGGTCGTCCAGCCCGCGCGGGTCCAGCGCGTAGATGCGCCGTTGCGCCTCCACACGGACCTGAACCAGCCCCGCCGACTTCAACGCCTTCAGGTGCTGAGAGACCGCCGGCGGGCTGATCGAAAATTCGCTTACGATCTCGCCAGCCGCCCGTTCTCCAGGGGCGAGCAAGGCGACGATCGATCGGCGAGTGGGATCAGCGAGGGCTTGGAAGACGTCCACACGGAAGTTATATCGTTATGAACTTAATTAAGTCAAGAACGAAATAATGTTCCCGCTACGATGGCACAGATGCGGCGACTCATCGTCAACGCGGACGACTTCGGCTTCACGCCCGACGTCAACCAGGGCATCGTGGAAGCCCGCCGCCGAGGCATCCTCCGCTCGACGACGCTGATGGCCAACGGCGACGCCTTCGACGACGCCGTACGCCTCGCCCGCGAGAGCCCGGACCTCGACGTCGGCGTCCACCTCGTCCTGGTCGGCGGCGAATCCGTTGCGCAACCCGGCCGCCCGCTCCCCGAGTCGGTTCCGAACCTCCTGAGAGGCCTCTGGTCCGCCTGGACCCGATCGGCCGTGGAGGCCGAGTTCGCAGCGCAGATTGAAAGGATCGAAGCCGCCGGCATCCGCCCGACGCACCTCGACACGCACAAGCACACCCACATGCTTCCGTCGGTTCTAGAAGCGGTGATCGCGGTCAGTCGCCGCTACGAGATCCCCTGGATCCGCCGCCCCTTCGACCTTCCCCTGACCACCGCGAAAGGCTCCGCGCCCCAAGCCCGCCGCATCCTCAGCAGCGCCCTCCGCCCGCTCTCCCGTCGCCTCGGACGCCGGCTGTCTGAAAGCGAGGCCCGCACGACCGACCACTTCGCCGGGTTCCAGATGACCGGCTTCTACGACGCGTCGTCGCTCGCCGCCTTGATCGAATCGCTTCCCGAAGGAACGACCGAGTTCATGTGTCACCCCGGCGTTTGCGGTCCCCAACTTCGCGCGGCGAAGACAAGGCTGAAGGAGAGCAGGGAACAGGAACTTCGCGCCCTGACCTCAGCCGAGGCTCTGGACGCCGTCCGCCGCGCGGGCGTTGAACTGTGCGGCTTCGGCGATCTGCTCTGACTGCTTCTCACGCACGATTTCGAGATAGCGATCCAGGTGCGCCCGCGGCGTCCAGCGCTCTTGGTAGGCGGCGTAGGCGTTCGCCGCCAGCCGCTCTCGCAACTCCGGATCGCGATAGACCCGCTCCAGTCGCTCCCGCAGCTCATCTTCGGTCGAGAAGACCAAGCCGCCCTTCCCGTCCTCGACGACTTCCGGCAGCGGGCCCAGATCGCGCACGATGACCGGCGTCCGTCGCGCATACGATTCGATCACGACGATGCCGAACGTCTCGTAGGTCCTCGAAGGCGCCAGCGACGCCAGCGCATGCCGATACAGGTTGCCGAGGCGGTCCGGATTGACCCACCCCATAAACCGTACTCTCGGGTTTCCGGCCGCGGCTCGCTTGAGCGACGCCCGCTCCGCGCCGTCGCCGGCGATCAACAGATCGTAAGGACCGTCGCCCTCGAACGCCGGGAGCAGATCGCGGACGCCCTTGTACGATTCCAGCCGCCCCACGAAGAGGTAGTACGGGCGCTCGTGCGGACGTTCGCCGTCGGAGGTCTCCGGCGGGTCGACGAAGTAGTTGAGCACTTCAAACGGTCGCGTGAATCCGCGCTCGGCGTGCTTGTTCGCTGAAAAGCGACTCGGCGAAAGAAACTGATCGACGTGCTCTGTCGCTCGTTCGAGCAAGCCCGTTGAGCGCCACAACTGCGGCGGTCTTCCCGAACGAACCGTACAACTCCAGCAGGCCGGTTCGGTACAGACGTGCGTCCGATTCTTCCACAGGACGCTCGTCGGGCAGACCAGCCAATGGTCGTGCGCCGTGTAGAGCTTGACGGCCGGATGCGGCGGCTCGATCTCCAGAATCCCCGGTCCGAACAGCGAGACGTTGTGATAGTGGATGACGTCGAACCGCTTCGAGTTCAAGATCCGCTTGATCGGTTCCGCCGTCAGCCAAGGGCGGCCGGTTTGGTGCGAAAGCAGCGGCGCCAGCGTGCCGAAACCGCTCTCCAGCTTGTGTACGGCGACCTCGTCGTTGGAAGGGAACGCGCTCGGATCGGCGCGTGCTCGAAAGACGTGGAACGAGTCCGCACAGTGGACGACGTCGACCTCGTGCCCCTGACGGACCAGCTCCTTGGCGAGCCGATAAACGTAGATCGCATCCCCGCCGAACGCGTACGGCGGGTAGTAGATCGTGATCATCAAGAACTTCAGTTTGGGGCCTCGAAAAACCGCGTCCTGACTCGCATGCTAACGTACCGCATATGTGCCCGCGACTGTTTGAGATCGGCGGATTCGCGCTGCCGACCTACGGCTTGTTGGTCGCCGCGGCGTTCCTGCTCGGCCTCCACCTGGCGGGCAAACTTGCCGAGCGGCAAGGGCTCGACGCGACGCTCGTCACCAACCTCGGCGTCTACATCGCGGTGGCGGCGATTGTCGGCGCGAAGGTCTTCTACATCGCGACGCACTGGGGCGACTATTCGGGCGATCTCGGCCGGCTCTTCTCGATCTCGACGCTCCAAACCGGCGGCGTTTTCTACGGCGGACTGCTTGCCGCGCTGGCCACTGCTTACTACTTCGCCAAGAAATACGGGCTGCCCTGGTTGCCCATCGCCGACGTTTTTGCTCCGGCCTTGGCGGCGGCGCACTCCATCGGTCGCCTCGGCTGTTTCGCCGCCGGGTGTTGCTGGGGCAAGCCGACCGACGCGCCGTGGGGCGTGATGTTCACCGACCCCCACGCGCTCGCCCCGCTCGGCGTCCATCTCCACCCGACGCAACTGTACGAGTCGTTCGGGACGGCGCTGATCGCCGTGTTTCTCTACCAGCGATTCGGCAAGCCGCACGCGCCGGGAACGATTCTCGGCTGGTACCTCGCGCTCTATTCGTCGTTCCGCTTCTGCGTCGAATTCTTCCGCGATCACGGCGCCCGCCCGTGGATCTTTGGCGATACGTTGAGCGCCACCCAGATGGTCGCGATCGCGCTGGCGATCGGCGGCGTGGCTCTGTTGATCCGCAACCGCGGTCAAGCTCCGCAAGTCGCCGAACAAGCCGGGTAGCGTCTACCAACCGAGGTCGGAATCGTCGACCACCGCCTGCGGTCCTTCTGCTTGCCGACGCGTTCCGGTCGGTCGCATCCGCCACAGCGCCCAACTCGCAAACAGCAGTCCCGCGATCGTTGCAACCAGCGGCGTGCTGAACAGCCAATCGGCCTTCTCTCCCGGCGGAACTGCAAACACGGCTGCCCCATAGGCCTCCAGGAACTCCGCGCGCACCTCGTCGTCGGTGCGGTTCTCGGCCAGCAACCGATCGAGCAGCGCCCGCGCTTCCACTGCCTTCGCCGAGCCGTGCGTCTCGAGCGATTCCGTCCAGCAGCACGGCGAGACCAACGCCGCTCGCCAACGCGCCGCGCGCTCAGCCGGCGTCTCTTCCGCCGCCAACGAGGTCGAAACGCAGATCACGACGAGCAGGGCCAAACGGAGCATTGGCCTTATCATCGGCCCCAGGTCCGCCTTTGTCACGTCGTCCGCGGCGAGGCGAATCATCGCACGTCGCTAAAATGGGTCTCGCTCTCATGGCCTCCGAATCCGCTCCCCGCCTGTTCCTGATCGATACCTTCGGCCTGATCTTTCGCGCCTACTACGGCCGCGCCCGCGCCGCCGTCCCCTCGATGCGCACCTCCAAAGGCGTGCCGACCGAAGCCGTCTACGTCTTCACCAACATGCTGCGGCGGTTGATCCGCGATCAGAAACCCGACTACGTCGCCGCCGTCTGGGAAGGCGAAGGCCCCACCTTCCGCGACGAAGAGTTTCCCGAGTACAAGGCCAATCGCGACGAGACGCCCGACGATCTGCTCACGCAGATGCCGCTGATCGAGAAGCTGCTCCAGGCCACCAACACGCCCATCCTCAAGCAAGACGGCTACGAGGCCGACGACTCGATCGGCTCGCTCGCCCGCCAAGCCGCCGAGCACGACGTCGACGTCTTCGTCATCTCCTCCGACAAGGACCTCATGCAGCTCGTCGACGAGCGCGTCTGGTTCCTCAACCCGATGAAGAACGACCAGGTCTACGACGCCGACGGCGTGAAGGAGTTCATGGGCGTCGAACCGAAGCAGGTGATCGACCTGCTCGCGCTCAAAGGCGACTCGGTCGACAACATCCCCGGCGCGCCCGGCATCGGCGACAAAGGCGCCAAGATGCTCATCGAGGAGTACGGCTCGGTCGAAGGCGCGATGGAGCACGCCGAGGAGGTCAAGCGCAAAGCCTACCGCGAGAGCCTGCAAAACCACCGCGATCAGATCCTGCTTTCCAAGCGTCTGGCGACGATCGCCGTCGACGCGCCGATCCCGCTGGAACTCGAAAAACTCGCCGTCGCCGAACCCGACCTCGAAGCCCTCCAAGCGCTCTACACCGAGCTCGAGTTCCACAGCCTGCTCAGCGAACTCGACGTACCGGTCGAGCAGAAGGAGACCGAGTCCCGCACCTTGGCCGCCGACGAGTTCGCCGCCTGGATCGGCGACCGGATCGCCGCGCAAACCGCCGACCCGCTCACCGTCACGGTCGACTTTGAGCCGGCCGAGGAGATCTACGCGGGCGGTATCGCCTTCTGCGCCGAGGAGGCCGAAGCCGTCCTCCTGCCGACCGCCGACGTCGAAGCCGCAAGAACCTTCCTCGAAGACCCCGAAAAGCCGAAGCGCGTCCACGACTCGAAGACTGCGATCCACGCGCTCCGAGGGAAGGGAATCGAACTTCGCGGCGTCGTCGAAGACACGATGCTCGCGGCGTTTCTCGCCGACTCAAGCCGCACCGACTACTCGTTCCCCAAGACGATCGCCCGTCGCATGTCGATCCAGGCCGATTCCGATCCGTGCCGCGCGGCCGACCTCACCCGCGCCCTCGGCGAAGCGCTCGCGGAGGACGTGCAGTCCCTCGAAGTCGAAGACGTCTATCGCAAGATCGAGCTGCCGTTGATGCCCGTCCTCGCCGACATGGAAGACGCCGGCATCGAAGTCGACCCCGAGCAGCTCTCGCTCCTTTCGACCGAACTCGGCGTCGAGATCGACGGGCTCGAAAGCGACGTCCACCAGATCGCCGGACGCGAATTCAACTTGGGTTCCCCGAAGCAGATCGGCGAAGTCCTCTACGACGAGCTCGGCCTACCCGCGCCGCCGCGTCGCGGAAAAACCAAGTCGCGCTCCACGGCCGCGGACGTGCTCGAAGGACTTGCCGTCGAACACCCGATCGCGCGCAAGATCCTCGACCACCGCGAACTGACCAAGCTGCGCAGCACCTACATCGACAAGCTGCCTGAACTGATCCGCGAATCGACCGGACGCATCCACACGACTTTCAACCCGACCGGCTCGGCCACCGGCCGCCTCTCCTCGTCGGACCCTAACCTACAGAACATCCCCGTACGCACCGAGCTCGGCCGCCGCATCCGCGCCGCCTTCGTCGCGCCCGAGGGCAAGACCCTGCTCGCCGCCGACTACTCGCAGATCGAGCTGCGCGTGCTCGCCCACGTCTCGGGCGACAAGACGCTCCAAGAGTCGTTCCGGCAGGGCGAAGACATCCACACCCGCACCGCCGCCGAGGTGTTTGGCGTGCCGCCAATGATGGTCGACGCCGAACAGCGCCGCCGCGCCAAAGCCGTCAACTTCGGCATCGTCTACGGCCTCAGCCCCTTCGGCCTCGCCAACCAGCTCGGCATCCCGCAGAAGGAGGCGAAGGCCTACATCGAGGCCTACTTCGAACTCTATCCCGGCGTCCAGAAATACATGAAGCGCGCCGTCTCCGAGGCCAAGAAAACCGGCTACGCGCAGACGATCTTCGGCCGCAAACGACCGATCAACGATCTCTCTAGCCGTAACCCCGCCGCCCGCGGCTTCGCCGAACGCACCGCCATCAACTCGCCCATCCAAGGCGCCGCCGCCGACCTGATCAAGGTCGCCATGCTGCACGTCGACGAGAAGCTCCGCGCCGGCGCCGTCGAGGCGACCATGCTGCTCCAAGTCCACGACGAACTGCTCTTCGAGATCCCCGCCGGGACCGAGGAGGCCGCCGCGTCGATGGTCAAGTCAGAGATGGAGCAAGCCGAGAAGCTCGAAGTCCCGCTCGTCGTCGACGTGAAGAGCGGACCGAACTGGCGCGACATGAAGCCGGTCTAGTCGCGCGGGCGAAACTCGGTTATCCTTTTCGCTTCAATGCCCGACTGGAAACAGCTCTGGGCCGGCGCGCAGTTTTTTGTTCGGCTTCCTCTCTACCTCGCTCGTCCGCTGACCTTCGATCAGGCGCGCGCGCAACTTCGTGACCGATTGGCGCGCCGCAACCAGCTTTTCTTAGACAAAGTTCGCATCGATATCTTCGAGCATCCGTCGAGCCCCTACCGTGCGATCTTCCGGCACGCTGGATGCGAGTACGGCGACGTCGAATCAACCGTCCAACGAGACGGCGTCGAAGCCGCGCTGAAGCAGTTGTTCCGCGCGGGCGTCTACTTGTCGATCGACGAGCTGAAGGGGCGTAAGAAGGTTCGCCGCGGCAGCTTCGAACTCGACGTGCAGCCCGCCATGTTGCACGCGCCGCGCGCCTCCTACCACCTGCCGGCAAGCAGCGGAGGCAGCCGCAGCGCGGGAACGCCGGTGATGATCGACCTGTCGTTCATCCGCGCCTGCGCAAGCAATTCGGCCGTCTGTCTGTCGTCGCGCGGCGGCGAGAAGTGGAAGAAGAGCGACTGGGAATCGCCCGGCGCGGGACTGCGTTTCCGCGTCGCGAAGTACGCCGGATTCGGAGATCCGCCGGCGTCGGCGTTCTCGTTCTTCGATCCGAACTCCGACAAGATTCCCGCCTACTTCCGCTGGAACCTGCGAGCCATGCGCTGGGCGAGTCCGCTCTCGGGACGCCCGCTGCCGTGGCCGGTTCACGCGCCGCTCACCGACCCTGCTCCGCTCGCCCATTGGCTGCGCGACACGCTGCAAGCGGGCGACATCCCGCACGTCTTCACCTTCCCCGGCTCGGCCGTCACGCTCTGCCGCTGGGCGCTCGACCGCGGCGTCGACATCGCCGGAGCCCGCTTCACGATCTCCGGCGAGCCGATCACCGCGGCCCGCGTCGCCTCCATCCAAGCGGCCGGCGCGGTCGTGATCCCGCGTTACGGAACGATGGAAGTCGGCGCCATCGGCTACGGCTGCGAGAAGGGCGAGCACCCCGACGACGTGCATCTGGTCCAAGACATGCACGGCATGATCCAAGCCGGCGCCGACGGAGAGGCGGCGGGCTTGCCCGAGAAGGCGCTGCTGATCACCGGCCTCCATCCGCAATCGCCGTTCGTGATGATCAACGTCTCGATGGGCGACCAAGCGGAGATGGCCGAGCGCTCGTGCGGATGCGGCTTGGAGGCCGTCGGCTGGACCCGCCACTTGTGGAACATCCGCAGCTACGAGAAACTCACCGGCGGCGGCGTGACGTTCGAAGCCGGCGAAGTGATCCCAGTGATCGAGCAGACGCTCCCCGCGCACTTCGGCGGCGCCCCGACCGACTACCAACTCTTCGAAGGCGAGAGAGCCGACGGCGCCCCGGTCTTGAAGCTGCGCGTCGCCCCGCGCCTAGGCGACTTCGACGACCAAGAGATCGCCGAAGTCTTCCTCAACGCTTTCGCCGAGAAATCCGCCTCAGCCAAGATGATGGTCGACCGCTGGCGCGCCGGCGGAACACTGGAAGTCGAGCGCAAGGCCCCGGCGACAACGAAGGCGGGCAAGATCAATTTCCTGCACGTGGATCCGCCGGGGAAGTGAACTGAAGTCCGCTGTCCGCTGACCGTCGCTCCGTCGCCCGGGAGCGGCGCCGACGATGGGGCCGGAGCTTTCGTTCGTCGCTAAGTCGCGTTCCGGACAGCGGAGCGACCGTCAGCGGTCAGCGGACTTCAACCCTGATGCTCCGGATGCGTACACCCGGGAAACTCCGCCAACGCCGTATTCCCTTGATACTTCATCTCGTCGTGAATACCGATCTTCGACGTGTAATACCCGTCGATCGTCGCCTTTTTCACCAACGCAAAAAACCGTTCCAACTCGTTCGTCGGCTCGCCCTCATGCTTAGCCATCACAGCCACGACTGCGTCTTGCTGAGCCGCCGTTCCATCGGCGAACGACGCGCCGTGGATCGACTTCGCTGCTTCATCCACCGCTTCGAGCCCCGACTTCCAACGACGCTGCAGCTCTTCCGGGCCGGACGAGACGATCACGTCCATATAGCGGTTCGCATGCGCCGCCGACGCGCCGCCCGAGCGCTCGTCGCCGGGGATGATGATCTCGCTCAGCCGATCGAGCGTCTCCATCTCAGCCGCCGTGAAGAACGCCGGCGTATACCCGGAAGCCGCGGCCTGCGCCGGGGCGATCCCGACCAGTCCGGTACGCGATCCGTAGGCGGCGGGCGCCAGCACTCCGGCGGCGACGAGCTTCAGTGCGATCCGGCGTTCCATCACCGGGCAGCTTAGCAGAGCGAAGACCTAGCTGCGCTTCTTCGCAGCCTTCTTCGGCGTGCGCACGCGGATCGGAACGCGCGTCGGCGTCGGCACCAACGACATGCCCGAAGGGTCTTCCGCGTCCCGCGATCCCGCGCCCATGTTCTGGTTGACGTAGGAGACGAACTCCTCCATCTGGCTCTGCATGCGCTCCATCTTCTTGCGCATGTTCAGGATGATTTCGACGCCCGCCAGGTTCACCCCGAGGTCGCGCGTCAGCGAGAGGATCACCTCTAACTGCGCCACGTCCTCCTCGGTGTACATGCGCGTGTTGCCTTCCGAGCGCGACGGCTTCAGCAGCCCCTCGCGTTCATACATGCGCAGCGTCTGAGGATGCACGCCGAACTGCGAGGCGACCACAGAGATCGTATACGTTCCGGGGGTGCGCTTCTTCCTCGCCATGGCTTGCTAGGACGGATCCTGGAACAATCCGCGGCGCGGATCTTCGGCGTTGAGCTTAGCAAAATCGCGCATCAGCTCTTTCGTGTTCTCGTCCGGGATCTCGGGCACCGTGATCTGCACTTCGACGTACTGATCGCCGCGCTTGCCCGTCCGGCGATTCTCCACGCCGCGCTCGCGCACGCGGAACCGTTTGCCCGAACTCGTACCCGGCGGAATCTTCAACGCCGCCTTGCCGTCGATCGTCGGCACCTCGATCTTCGCGCCCAGAATCGCTTCCGCCGGCGTGATCGGCGCCTTGATCCGGATGTCGTCGCCGTCGCGCTGGAAGACCGGGTGCGAGCCGACCCGCGTGACGATATACAAGTCGCCCGCCGCCGCTCCGCGCGCTCCCGCATTGCCCTTGCCCGGCACGCGCAGCCGCGAGCCCGTCTTCGCGCCCGCCGGGATGCGCACCTCGACCGATTCGGTCCGCGTCACCCGGCCTTCGCCGCCGCACGTGCCGCAGGCGTTGCGCATCTTGCCCGTCCCGCCGCAGCGCGGACAGGTGATGTTGAACTTCATCGCGCCGACCGTCTGGTCGACCTGGCCGTCGCCGCCGCACTCGCCGCACGTGCTCGCTCCGCCGGTCATGCCGCCCGAGCCCTTGCACGTCCCGCACACGTCGTAGCGCTGGATGTTCAGTCGACGGGTCGAGCCCTTGATGGCGTCCCAAAAGCTGATGTCGATCGTGTATTCGAGGTCTTCGCCCGGCCGGGGTCGCGCCTGCGGACCTCCGCGTCCGCCGCCCTTGAAGAACTGCGAAAAAAGATCGCCGAAGCCGCCCGCGCCGGCGCCCTGACCCGCCTGTCCTTCGGCAAAATCGCTGAAGTCAAAACCGCCGAAGCCGAAATCGCCCGGCCGCGCTCCGCCCGCACCTCCCGGCCCGCCTTGCGGCATCCCGTTCGGCGAGTAGAAGCCGTACTGGTCGTACATCTGCTTCTTCTTCGGATCGCTCAGGATCTCGTACGCTTCCTGCACGTCCTTGAAGCGGTTCTCGGCCGCCTTGTCGCCCGGGTTTACGTCCGGGTGCAGCTTGCGCGCCAAACGACGGTAGGACTTCTTAATCTCATCGTCCGACGCCTTTCGATTGACGCCCAACGTCTTGTAGTAGTCCTTGGTCTCCGTCGCCATTTCCGTCTATTCCCTAATCCGATGGAGCCGGGAGCGACCGGTCGCCCGGATCGCTCCCGCCCCGTGGCTGTAAGCGTCGCCGAGAGCCTTAGCTCTTCGGCTTGTCGTCGACGTCGACGAACTCGGCGTCGACGACCTCTTCGTCGTCTTTCGCCTCGCCGCCCGATTCGCCCGCGTCGCCCGCTGAAGCGCCGTTCGCTCCGGGGTCGGCGCCGGGCGCGCCGCCTTCGGCCGCCGTCGCCTTGTACATCGCCTCGGCCAGCTTGTGGCTCGCCTGGGTCAGCTTATCGACCGCTTGGTTGATGTCGTCCGACGATCCGCCTTCCATCGCCTTCTTGGTCTCGGCGATCGCGTCTTCGATCTGTTTGGCGTCCTCGTCGGTCACCTTGTCGCGGTGCTCGCCGAGCGTCTTCTCGGTCGAGTAGATCATCGAGTCGGCGCGGTTGCGGGCCTCGACGCTCGCCTTGCGCTCCTCGTCTTCGCCCGAGTGCGCTTCGGCGTCCTTCGCCATCTTCTCGATCTCGTCTTGCGAGAGACCCGAAGACGACGTGATGGTGATCTTCTGCTCCTTCGACGTCGCCTTGTCCTTCGCCGAGACGTTCAAGATACCGTTCGCGTCGATGTCGAACGTCACCTCGACTTGCGGCATCCCGCGCGGAGCGGGCGGCAGTCCGACCAGTTGGAAGACGCCCAGCAGCCGGTTGTCGGTCGCCATCGCGCGTTCGCCTTGGAACACTTTGATCTCGACCGAGGTCTGGTTGTCGGCCGCCGTCGAGAACGTCTCCGACTTGCGCGTCGGGATCGTCGTGTTGCGCTCGATCAGCTTGGTGAAGACCCCGCCCAGCGTCTCGATGCCGAGCGACAGCGGCGTCACGTCGAGCAGCAGGACGTCCTTGACCTCGCCGCCCAGAACGCCGCCCTGGACCGCCGCGCCGATCGCCACGACTTCATCCGGGTTGACGCCCTTGTGGGGCTCCTTGCCGAAGAACTCGTTGACCATCTTCTGTACCAGCGGGATGCGCGTCGAACCGCCGACCAGCACGACCTCGTCGATCTTGTCCGGCGACAGTCCGGCGTCCTCAAGCGCCTTCTTGCAGGGCTCGAGCGAACGCTGCACCAGCGGCTTGATCATCTCTTCCAGCCGGCCGCGCGTCAGGTTGCGCTCGAAGTGCTTCGGGCCGGTGTTGTCGGCCGAAAGGAAGGGCAGGTTGATCGAGTGCTCCATCGTCGAGGAGAGGTCGATCTTGGCCTTCTCGGCGGCTTCCTTCAGCCGCTGGAGCGCCATCTTGTCTCCCGAGACGTCGATGCCGTGCTCGTCCTTGAACTCCTTGACCATCCACTCGATCAACACTTGGTCGACGTTGTCGCCGCCCAGGTGCGTGTCGCCGTTGGTGGCCTTCACTTCGACCACGCCTTCGCCGACCTCCAGAATCGAGATGTCGAACGTGCCGCCGCCGAAGTCATAGACGGCGATCGTCTCGTTGGTCTTCTTGTCCATCCCGTAGGCGAGCGCCGCGGCGGTCGGCTCGTTGATGATGCGCTGGACGTTCAACCCGGCGATCTTGCCCGCGTCCTTGGTCGCCTGGCGCTGCGAGTCGTTGAAGTAGGCCGGCACCGTGATCACGGCGTCCGTCACCTTCTCGCCCAAGTACGATTCGGCGGCTTCCTTCAGCTTGGTCAGCACCATCGCCGAGATCTCTTGCGGCGAATAGGACTTGCCGCCGGCTTTCACCTGGATCAAGTCGTCGCTCTTCTCGACGCTGTAGGGGACCAGCTTCAGCTCTTCCGCGACCTCGTCGCCGCGCCGTCCCATGAACCGCTTGATTGAAAAAATCGTGTTTTCAGGATTCGTGACCGCTTGCCGCTTGGCCGCCTGGCCCACTAGTCGCTCGTCGTTCTTCGCGAATGCGACGACGGAAGGCGTCGTGCGGGCGCCCTCCTGGTTGGCAATCACTTCAGGCTTGCCGGCCTGCATCACGGCGACGACCGAGTTGGTCGTACCGAGGTCAATTCCGATGATCTTACCCATCTGCTTCAGATCCTCCTAGCTGCGCTGGGGTGCGCGTCCCTTCCGCTTCGTGTTTAGTGTACATCAAGTAGCAAACCTTAGTCACTTGTTGTCAACATATGGATGCGGGAAAGTTGAAAAAGGTTGCGCCCCGAAGCCCTCATCGGCTCCGGGGCGCCCCTTTTCGCGCAGTCAGTTAGGGGCTAGCGGTCAGTCGGGGGTCGATGGTCAGCGATTCAGCTTCGCCCAGTTGGCGTCCGCCTGGCGATGCAGCTTCTTCTCGTCTTCGTTCCACAGCGGCAGCGTATTGCCCTGCGAACCGTTGTAGAACAGCAGCAGCTTCCCGTCGACGACTTTGAAGGTCTTGGGATCGATTTCGAACTTTGAGCCGTTGAGGCCCATCGCGTAGGCGCACCAGCCGCCGTAGGCCGGGGCGAACTTCTCAGGCGAGGCCGCGAACGCGTCCCGATTCTCCGCCGAGGCGAAGTGGTAGGTCGCCCCGCCGAAGTCCGCCGTGAACTTCTTGTTTCCCTTGAGCGCTTTGCCCGACTGGTAGGCGGTCACGTCGTAGCCGGAGACGGCGACGCCGTTCTTGTCGGTCAGCACGCCGGCTTTGTCGCCTCCGGCGGCCAGGGCGACGGTCGCGCCCGCCAGCAGGGCTGCGACGATTCCGAGTTGCTTGCCGAATGGAGTGATGGATTTCATGGTGTGGTCTCCTCTAGGGGCCGCTCCAACGACCCTCTGTATCTGAAGTTCGATCGTCGCAGGAGATGGTTAGTCAAGAAACGTCTGATAAAATTGATTGAGAGTCTTTCGTGCGCGATGGATTGTCTTAGCGAGCTTCTCCGGGGCCTGCGTCTGCGCGGCAGCGTCTACTACCGCAAAGAGTTCCCCTCGCCGTGGGGATTCCGGTCGCCTGCGGGGCCGTTCGCTCCGTTCCACCTCAACGTGCGCGGAAGCTGCTGGTTTCAGTCCGGGGAGGGGCCGCCCAGGCGACTCGATCCCGGGGACATGGTGATCTTTCCGACCGGCGCCGCCCACTGGCTCGCCGATCGCAACCAGCCGCCGAGCAGCGATTCCTCTGATCCTGATTCCGATCGGGCGGCGACGTCGGACGAGGCGACGACCTTGGTTTGCGGCCACTTCGAGTTCGACCGCGGCCCCGATCATCCGCTGCGTGCCGCGCTGCCTCCGGTCATGCGTCTGGCGGCCGGCGGACGCCGGGGTTCGGCCTGGCTTGAGCCGGTGTTGTGGTCGCTGGTGGAGACCGCCGGCGACGATTCCGCCGGCGCCGCCGCGCTCGCCGACCGTCTGGCGGAAGCGGTCTTCATCGAGGCGGTTCGACGGGCGGTCGAGCAGGGCGAGTCGTCGACCGGGCTGGCGGCGGCGCTGCGCGATCCGCGTCTGTCGAGCGCTCTGGCGGTGATGCACGCCGAACCGGGCCGCCCTTGGTCGCTCGAAGAGTTGGCGCGACGGTCGGGGATGTCGCGCGCGTCGTTCGCGCAGAAATTCCGAGCGACCGTGGGGACGCCGCCGATGTCGTACCTCAACGCCCAACGTCTGCGGACCGCCTCGGAAAGGCTCGTTGAGAGCGACGATTCGGTGGCGGAGATCGCCCGTCGATCCGGCTTCGGCTCGGACGCGGCGTTCGTGCGAGCGTTCAAGCGTTACGCGGGATCGTCGCCCGGTGCCTGGCGGAGGTCGCGCGCCTCGGGCTGAGGCAGCTCCAGCCAATCCCCGATTTCGACCGATTCGACCGCAACCAACTCGTCCGGCAGCCGCACCGTGCGCCGCTCGCCGCGTTCGGACTCGACGATGGCCAGCCGATAGCTCTCCTCGCCGTTGTGCACGGTCGTGTGGCTGTAGACCCGCATCTTCACAGCGAGAACACCCCCACGACGGCCGTGGCTCCCGACCCGCCCAGATTCTGCGTCAACCCGACGCGCGTATTCCCCAACTGCCGATCGTTCGCCTCGCCGCGCAGTTGCCAAAAAACTTCGGCGATCTGCGCCGTGCCCGTCGCGCCCACCGGGTGCCCCTTCGATTTCAATCCGCCCGACGCGTTGATCGGCAGCCGCCCGTCGCGACTCGTCTCGCCGTCCAACGTCGCCCGCGCCGCTTCCCCTGGGCGGAAGAACCCGAGATCCTCGGCCGCGATCAGCTCGGCGACCGTGAAGCAGTCGTGCAACTCGGCGAAGTCGACGTCGCCCGCTTCGACTCCCGCCGCCTGGTAAGCCTTCTCCGCCGCGCGCCGGACGGCCGGGAAGGTCGTCACGCTCGGCTTGTCGGCCAGCGCCAGCCGGTCAGACGCCATCCCCAGGCCGCGCACCCGCACCGGGTCGGGACGCCACGGCTCGGCCGTCAGCAGTACGGCCGCCGCTCCGTCGCTGATCAGGGAACAGTCATAGAGCCCCAACGGATCGGCGATCATCCGCGCGCCTAGCGCCTTCTCCATCGTGATCGGCTTGCGCATGTGCGCCCGGGGATTGAGCATCCCGTGCGCATGATTCTTGACCGCCGTCGCCGCCAGGCAGTCGCGCGTCAGCCGGTGCTCGAAGAGATAACGTTGCGCGATCAAGCCGAACAGGGCAGGGAAGGTGGCGCCTTCCGCCGCTTCCCGATCCACGTCCCCGGCCGCCGCCAAGATCGCCGCCGTCTCCTCGGCCGTAGCGGTCGACATCTGTTCGACGCCGATCACCAGCGCGCACTCCGCAACGCCTCCGGCGACCGCCGCCCAAGCCTGAAAGAAGGCCGCTCCGGATGAGGCGCAGGCCGCTTCCACCCGCGTCGCCGGCACGCCCGCCAGCCCCAGGCCCGACGCGATCCACGGCGCCAGATGGTTGCGCCCGGTAAACGACGGCCCGGCGAAGTTGCCCACGTAGAGCGCGTCCACCCGGTTCGGATCGCAGCCCGCCGACTCCAGGCATTCTCGTCCCGCCTCTCGGGCCAAACCCTCGATGTTACGCTCAGGGAAAGCCCCGAGAGGCGTCATCCCCGCGCCCACAATGGAAACCGTACGCACCGAAAGTTCGGGATTATTATTCCACGCACGCCGCCCGCGAGCCGTCATCCATACGAAACCGACGGTGCGCATTCGATGGCGACTTCAACCTGGTCAGCAACGATGGACGGCGAACAGCCCACGACGCTAGCGGCCGCTCCCGCCGTTTCGAGCGACGCCGAGTTCGTCGAGGCGCACATGCGCCGCGTCTTCCGCTTGATCTATCGCGTCGTCGGCAACGTCCCCGACTCGCAAGACCTCGTCCAGGAAGCCTTCATCAAGGCTTTCAAGCGCCGCGACCAGTTGAAGGACCCTGATCGCGCGGCGCAGTGGCTGGGACGCATCGCCGTCAACACGGCGCTTGACTTTGTCCGCAAACGCAAACGCGTCGTCTTTGAAGAGATCGAGAAGGCCCCCGAGCAACCGCAAGAGAGCCCCGAGCAAGCGGTCTTACGCGGCGAGAAACGGAAGTATCTCGAAGACGGATTGCGTCTGCTCTCCGAGCGCGAACGCGCGGCGCTGATTCTGCGCGACGTGGAAGGTCTTCCGGCCGTCGAAGTGGCCAAACAGCTCGACTGTTCCCCGGCGACGGTGCGCTCGCACATCGCCAACGCGCGCATCAAGTTCCGCAAGTATATGGAAGGGAGGAAGACGTGAGCGCCTTCTTCCAGAAACATCCCAGCGAGCGCGATCTGGCGCTGTTTGCCGGCGGCGAGTCCGGCCCCTTCGCGCGCTGGCGCGTCGAGCGGCACCTGGAATCCTGCCCTCGCTGCAAGGAAGAGGTCGCCGGCTTCTTCCGGCTGCAGCAAGAGTTGAGCCCGCTGGCTGAGCTTCCCGACGTCGATTGGAATTCGCTCGCCGAATCGATCGAGCAGGCGCTTCCTACCGCCACAACGGAAAGTCTCGAAGCCCCAAGCAAGTCGCTCGTTCCCGCTTGGGGCTACGGCTTGGGCGCGGCGGCGACGGCGGCGTTGCTGGCCTTCGTGTTGCAGTCGCCGTGGACGCAGACGTCCCAGGAGCCGGTAGCAGAGACGGCCTCACTGGAGATGCGCCAGGAGAAGCTCGACCAACCCGTCGAACTGCGCGAAGCCTTTGAGGCGCCCGAGGCGGAGATGGAAGCGGACAGGGAATCTGACAGGGCGGCGCGCAGGGAAGCCGAGGCGCAGGCGAAGGAGGAGCGCGCTCCCGCGTCCCGGCCCGCCCCCGTCCTGGCAGCCCCGATCCCGTCGGCGGCACTGCTGGCCGACGCGGCCGTCGCGCCGAACGACTGGGAAAACTTCACTGAAATCGTAGCCGTCTCCGACGACGGCATCCTGACGATCACGGAGGTCTATGGCGACTAAGATCTCCATCCCGCAGTCGATTCCGGCAGAGCCGCGACAGTTATGGAGCGGGCCCCAGGGCGATTTGCAAAGCAAGAGCCCGGTGTTGAGCCCGTTCGCTCCCAAGCCCTGGGCCGTCCTCTTGCTGGCGCTCTGCACCGCAAGCCTGTCGGCCCAAACTCCGGCCTGGCAAGATCCGACCCAGGCCGTCGCCGTCACCGTCGAGCGGTCCCCGCTCGCCCTCGTCTCGCGCGACTGTTCGTCGACCGAGATCCGCGCCCGAGGCGCGGCCGCGGTCATCGATCTCGACTGCCGCGTCGAACTCCGCAACGCCTCGGACAAGACCGTCCGAGGCGCCGCCCTCGCCGTCCGCACGCTCCCGTCGAACGCCGGCGGACGGGCCTCGGTCTTCGCCCCCTCGCTCGACGTCAAACCGGCGGAGTCTTTCCCGATCGAGGTTCGCGTGCGCCTCGTCCGCCCGCTCCCGGCGCAAGCGGGCGCTCTGGCGGAGATCGCCGTCGACGGCGCGCTGTTCACCGACCTCGCTTTCGCCGGGCCGGACGAATCCGGCTCGTCGGCGCGCCTACGCCGTCATGAAGCCGCCGCCCGCCGCGACCGCGATCGCCTGCGAACCCTACTCGCGCAGTCCGGCCAAGAATCCTTGCGCGGCGAAATGCTGGCCGCGCTCGAACGCCGCGCCCGCCGTCCGACGCTCGAAGCGCGCCTGGCGGGGGCGTCCGGCCGCGCCGTCGTCGCCTCGGCCGAAGCTCGCCAACGCGTCGCGCTGGCCTTGGTCAACTTGGAGCAATCGCCGATTGAGTTAGTGTCGGGCCAGGCCGCGGTCGGCGACGCCGTCAGCGACGCCCCGGGTCTCCAGATCCGCAATCTCTCGGGCAAGCGAGTCCGCGCATTCGAATTCGCCTGGCTGGTCGCCGACCAAGACGGCCGCCAAGAGCGCGCCGCTTCCGTTCCGTTCTCCGGCCTCTCGGTCGCCCCGGATGCCGAGGCCGAAGTCCGCTCCGGCCGTCGCTACGAACTCCGTCGCCGAACCGGCGGCTCGTTCCGCCCGTCCGAGATGAGCGGCTTCATCCGCCGCGTCGAGTTCTCGGACGGCACAAGCTGGTCCGCCTCGCGCGCCGAGCTAGCGGCGGCGTCGCTCCTTGAGTTCGAGCCCGTGACGCCGGAAGAGCAACGCCTAGCAGCGATCTACCGCCGCGACGGAATCCAAGCCCTCGTCGCGGAACTCGACCGCATGCGCTAGCGCGGCAGGCTCGTCGTCGCCGAAGTCCGAACGAACTCGCGCAGCCAGTCGCTTTCCGAACGCAGGCGCCAGCCCTGCCGCTCCAAGTAGCGGCGCGTCTCCGCGTTCCCCTCCGGACTCACCGCCCACAGGTACGGCCGCAGCACCACAATCGACTCGGCGTCTTCGAGAACCGCCGTCCATCGCGAATGACCGGCCCCGTCGACGATCCGAACGAGGCGCTGATCCTCCGGCAGATAGTGGGCCAGCGCCACGATGCTGGTCGCCGTGTCGTCGGTCGTCCCCAGCACCGGCGCGAGGATCGCCGGCCTCCCGGTCAATCCGCCGATCTCCTCCGCGACCGCTCGATACCCCCAGAAAGACGTCGGCCCACGCATCGCGAGATAGGCCCCTCCTGCGACCAGTCCCGCGACGGTCAGCCCCCAAGTCAGCCGCCCGAGGTTCGGACGAACGTCCTTGAGATATCCGAGTCCCCAGCCCACCAGCAAGATCGAAAACGGCGCCGACATCGCCGTGTATCGGTAGTAGAAAAGCGTCTTGTTCGATGCGACGCTCAGCACCGTCACGCCCACGGCGCAGGCCGCCCCCAAAGCGAAAACGAATGCCCAGTCGCGCCTCTCGTCAGCGTTTTTCCACGCCGACTTCAGACTAAGCAGCGTGCCCGCCCCCACCACGATCGCGCCGGAGACCAGTGCGGCCAGCTTCAGCCCCGTGTCGGCGATGGCGTTCGGCCCCGGTCCCCAAAGCATCCAGCCGTATCCCTTCGCCAGCCATACCGCCAATACGCCCAGGTCTAGCCCCGTGAGTTGGTCCGGGCGCGAACCTAGCTGCGCCGAGACCACCCAGGCCGAGAAAGCGAAAAACGGGACAAAGCTTCCCAACGCCGCCGCCCCCGACCGATAGTCTGCCCGCAAGATCCGGCGCCAAGTCGCCCACGCCAACAACGGGCCCGTACAGAAGATGGAAAAGTAGTGCCCGGTAAAGGCGAGTCCCGCCCATAGCCCCGCCTTCGCCGCCGGCACGATCGCACTTCGATCGTCCGAATGCGCGCAGCGCCGCGCTGCAACCGCCGCCAACACGACGAACGCCATCGCGAACGAATACGCGCGAAGGTTGGCCGCCTGCGAGATGAAGACGTTCGAGAGCGCCAGCAGCCCGGTCGCCGCAACCGCGTACCGAGGCGCGACGTCTCTCATCAGCCGCCAAGCCCCGTAAATCAGCAGCAGCCCGCCCACTACCGACAGCATTCGCGTTACGAAGACGTGCGAGCCGAACACGTGCCGATAGCCCGCCAGCGCGATGAAGTAGAGCGGAGGGTGAACGTCCTCTTCGCGCATGCGGCGGATCGTCTCGCCGGCGTCCGACGGGGTCGTGATGAGTTCGACCCACTCGCCGGCCGTATGAGATTCGACCGACTCGAGCGGCCTCTTCTCGATCCCTGTGACGCGCAGGCTCGCCGCTTCGTCGAGCGTAATGGGACTTTGCCAAGCGAGCGTCAGAGTCAGCGCCGTCGCCAACACGGCGCATGTGGCCGCGAACCACACTCCGCCGCGACCGCCGCGAGTCTCCTCTGAAGCTGATTGATCCGGGAACTCCAAAAAACTCGATTCCGTAGTCGCCGCCCGTCTATCGACGCCCATTATGTCATCGCGTCGATTCGCCGATGGACGCCCGCCGCCCCGCCGACCAACCGATCAACGGAAACCCTACCCGCCCACCGAATATTCGCTTGCAATATCCCGCTGCATCTTGCGATAGCGCCGATACCCGACCACCAAGATCAACACCCCGAGCCCGATAAAACTCCCGCCGAGAATCTCATAGAACGACTCCCCAAACGCCGGATTCGGATGCAGCCCCGGCAAGTGGATCGAGCTCGCTCCCGTCAAAATCATCGCCAGCGCCGTGCGTACGTAGGCCAACAACGTGCGCTCATTGGCGAGCACAGTTCGGCTGGCGGCGAGATCAGTTCGAATCACGGCCGTGGAGGGATCGGGCGCTTTCGTCACGGGCTCTTCGTTTTACGATATCAACCCTCGTCCGAATCCTGCGATCCCTCCAGCCACCCCTTCCGATAGAAGTACCCGACCATCCCCAGCGCCGCCAGCGCCATCACCCCGATCAGCACAAAATACCCGCCCTCGACATGCAACTCCGGCATATAGTCGAAGTTCATTCCGTACACTGCCGCCAGAAAATTCAGCGGGATAAAGATGCTCGCCATGATCGTCAGCACCTTCATCACGTCGTTGGTGCGATTGCCCACCGACGACAGCCAGGTCGACGAGATCCCCGCCACGATCTCGCGATAGGAGTCGACCACCTCGGCCGCCTGTCGCACGTGATCCTGCAAGTCGCGCATATGCACGCGCGTCGCCTCGCCGATCATCTCGTCGTCCGACATCCCGAGCGCGTTCAAAGCCTCCCGCTGCGGCCACAGCACGCGCCGCAACTTCAGCAACGAAGATCGGATCCGGTTCGTCCGGCGCAGCGTCGATTTTTGCGGGTTTTCGAGCGCCTCGTCTTCGAGCTCAGCCAACCGCTCGCCCATCTCTTCGAGGATCGGGAAGTACTGGTCCATCGCCACGTCGAGCGCCGCATAGGCCAAGTAGTCGCCGCCCTCGCTGCGCAGCAAGCCCTTTCCGGCATGCAGCCGCTTCTTCACCGGCTCGAACAGGTCCTCTTCCGTCTCCTGCACCGTGATCGCCCAGCGCTCGCCGAAGATAATCGAGATCTGGTTCAAGGCGATGTCGGCGACCTCTCCCGACGGACTTCTCGTCACCACCAGGAAACAGTTGTCGTACGGCTCCACCTTCGGCCGCTGCGGTACATGGAAGACGTCTTCCACCGCGAGTCGGTGCAGTCCGAACAGGTCGGCGATCGCCTTAATCCTTCCGACCGAGCCCAGCCCGCGCACGTCGATCCACGTCATCTCCCGACGCGAAAGGATCTCCGGCAGCGCGTCGATCGAAGGCTCACGGATCTCCTCCACCGCGTCCGGCCCGTAGCTGATCGCCCGGACCTTGGTGGCGATCGCGTTGGTCGGCGCCGAAACTGCTCCCGGCGCCGCGCCCGGCGTCGCGATGGTCGTCTCAAAGTGCTTGGACCGCCTGAACGCGTCGCGAACGCCGCCGTAGCCTTTGCTGATTCCTTCGCGCACCGTGTCGCCGGGGTTCATCTCTTCGCCTCTCGCCTCTTGAACAAAACGGACTCGCGATAGCCGAGCACCGCCTGCCCGTGCTGATTCTGCACAACGGATTCAAACGTTACCAGACCGCGCCGCGGATCCTTCGCCTCGGCCGCCGCTACCGTCTTGTGCACCCGCACGGTATCGCCCGGAAACACCGGCCGCAGGAAGCGCACGTCGTCCATCGCAAACAGCGCGATCAGCGCCGTGTTCCCGGGCTCGATCTCGCTCGAAAGCCCGCAAGCGATCGAGAGCACCAGCGCCCCGTGCGCCATCGGCTTGCCGAACGTCGTCCGTGCCGCGAACGCGGCGTCCAGGTGTTGCGGGCTGCGATCCCCGGTCAACTCCGCGAACCGCTCGACGTCCTCGGCCGTCACCGTGCGCTCGTCCGAGGCGACCTCGGCCCCGACCGGAAAATCCTCAAAGAATCGCATCCCTATTTCGCCTAAACCGAACACTCTACCTCCGTCGGCGCGCCCTATGCGAAGCTAATGAACGCCATGTCGAAGCTCAACTTGAACCGACGTCATTTCTTCCTCGGCTCCCTGTTCGCAGCCGCGGTCCCCTCGGCCGGATACGGCAGCGTCCCGTCGCTCAGCCGCATGGGCTACAAGTCGCCGAATGAGAAGTTGAACATCGTCGGCATCGGCGCCGGCGGCAAAGGCCGCACCGACATCCGCCAAGTCGCCGAGACCGAAAACATCGTCGGCCTCGTCGACCCCGACGAGAAGCGCGCCTCCGAGATCTTCGACGAATTCCCCAAGGCCAAGCGCTTCACTGACTTCCGCAAAATGTTCGACAAGATGGAGAAGCAGATCGACGCCGTCACCGTCACGACGCCCGATCACTCCCACGGCATCATCTCCACCTGGGCGATGCAGCGCGGCAAGCACGTCTATACGCAAAAGCCGTTGACCCGCACCATCTGGGAGGCCCGCGAACTCGCCAAGGCGGCGGAAAAGTACGGCGTCGCGACCCAGATGGGCAACCAGGGCTACTCGAACGACGGCGCCCGTGAATGCGCCGAAATCATCTGGTCGGGCATGATCGGCGAAGTCAAAGAGGTTCACGCCTGGACCAACCGCCCCATCTGGCCGCAAGGGCTCCAGGCCGCTCCGGCCAAATCGAAGGTCCCGAGCACGATGGACTGGGACGCCTGGCTCAACATCGCCGAGAAGCGTCCCTTCAGCGACGAGATCGCCCCGTTCGCCTGGCGCGGGTTTGAGGAGTACGGCTGCGGCGCCCTCGGCGACATGGCCTGCCACATCCTCGGCACGCCCAACATGGCGCTGAACCTCGACGCGCCGACCAGCGTCGAATGCCTCAAGCAGGTCGACCGCAGCGAGCACAGCTTCCCGTCGAAGGCCGAGTTCAAATTCAAGTTCCCGGCGCGCGGCTCGCGCGGCCCGGTCGACGTCTACTGGTACGACGGCATGAACGCGCAGCCGACCGGCATTCCGGGCGTCCCCGACGGCGAGAAGCTCGGCGAGGGCAAGAACGGCAGCCTGTTCATCGGCACGAAGGGCATGCTGACCACGGGCACCTACGGCGACGACGCCTGGCTGCTGCCGTCGTGGAAGATGAAGGACTACGAGGCTCCGCCGCAGTTCCTCACCCGCTCGCCCGGCCACTACCGCGACTGGATCCGCGCGGCCAAGGGCGGCGATCCGGCCTGCTCGAACTTCGCCGTGGCCGCCCCCTTCACCGAGTGGATCCTGCTGGGCGTGATCGCCATGAAGCACGACGGCGAACTCCAATGGGACGCCGAGAAGATGGAGATAACCAACCGCCCCGAAGCCAACTCGATGATCAAACCGACCATCCGCAAAGGCTGGGACTTCTTCGGCTAGCCTCCCTCTGTTCCTTGTGGCGCGGGCTTCAGCCCGCAGCGGGACTTCAGTCCCGCCCGGACTCGGCATGCCGAGTCCGCCCCAGACTAACTACCGGATGAGCATCGTCATCGAAAACCCCGAACTCGAACGGATTCTCCGGGAACGCCTGGAGACCGGCGAGTTCGACTCCATCGACGGCCTGCTGCGCAATGTCCTTCAGCCGGGGACAGACGAGCCCGAGACGGACAAGCTCGAGCCTGAGGATCGTTCGTCCCTAGTCGAGTTCTTTCGCAACTCGCCGCTGTTCGGGATCCGCCTGGACCTAAACCGGGGCTGAGCTCGCGCACAAAAGACCCACTACGGCAAGTAGCCGAATTCGGCGACGTCGTCGAACGCCCAGCGCACTCCCCCTCGCCTCTCACGGATCAGCGTGCGCAGCAACCGCCGGCGTTCCTTAGACAAAGACTCGTCCGACTCAAGACGCGTCAACTCCTCAATGATCTCTCCGCCGTAACGGTCCAGCAGCGCATAAACCCACAGGGCCTCTTCGGCGCCCATCGCGGAAGCGGCGCCGATCCTCGCACGCAGAGCCGACCGGATCTCGTCCGCGTCGAGCGGGCGATTCCAGATCAAGTACGCCAGATCCCGCCCGACTCCCTGGCTTCCGATCTCCTCTCGGACGATCCGCGTCAAGCGCTCTTCGCCGATGAGCGAGTCGGCCAGGATGCTGTAGGCCTCTGCCGTCAAGGCGCCGTCGGACAGATGGCTGTCGTGACGCGATAAGTAAGGCCAAGCCTGCTCGACAGCCGCGCCGAGGGCTTCGCGGTGCGTCAGCGCCCACGAATACTCGGCGTCCGTCAACGACCGTCCGCCGATCTTCGCGGACAAGACGCGAGCGACCATCAGTCGCTCCTCGCAGTCTTCCACCAACGGAGGTCCGAGAATCTGCGCGCTCGCTGCGATTCCGAACCGTTCCAGGTCTCGGAGGTCTGATCCGGATAGGCGGCTCTTGGCGTCATCCCACTCCGCGCATGGCGTGGCGGTTGCCGCGGTCGGCACGGCGCTGACCAGACAGACCAGTGCCGCCGTCCGCAGGTTCACGCCAGCAACTCCAACACCCGATCCACATCCCCCTCCGAGGAGTAGAAATGCGGCGAGGCCCGCAGCCAACCCTTGCGGCACGCCACCGACACGTTCTCGGCCGCTAGCCCGCGCACCGTCTCCGCCATATCCATCCCGTCCCGCCGAATCGAGACGATCCCCGACCCCGACCCCGAGTCCCGCTCCGCCGCTAGCGCAAAGCCTTTCGCCCGCGCCCCGTCCGCCAGCCGTTGCGCCAGCCGATCCACACGCGCCGCAGTATTCTCGACGCCGATCTCCAAGAACATCTCGATCGACGCCCGCAGCCCGAAACATCCGACCGTGTTCAACGTCCCGCACTCGTACCGCGCGGCCCCGTCGCGCAACGTCTCGTCCTTCGAGTGCTCTTCGTGCCCCGCCACGTTCATCCAGCCGAACTCGATCGGCGCCAGCTCATCCATCAACCGCTGCGAGAAATAGCCGATCGCCACGCCCTCCGGCGCCAGCAGCCACTTGTGTCCGGAAGCCGAAAGCAGGTCGATCCCGCTCCTCGCCACGTCCACCGGAAACGGCCCGAGCCCCTGCACCGCGTCCACCGCCAGCAAGCATCCCCGCCGCCGCGCGATCTCGCCGACCGCGTCCAGGTCCAGCCGAAAGCCCGTCAGATAGTCGACGAAGCTCACCGCCAACAGCCGCGCGCCGTCGCAAGCGGCGTCGATCTCGTTGAGATCCAGCCGCCCGTCGCGCGATTCCAGCCAGCGCGTCTCGACTCCCCGACTCCTCAAGCGCGCCCAAGGCAGATAGTTCGCCGGAAAGTCGTTCTTCGGCGCCACGACCACGTCGCCCGCACGCCAATCGAGCCCAGTCGCCAAGAAACTCAGCGCCTCGGACGTGTTCTTCGTAATCGCGATCTCTCTCGCGTCCGCGCCGATCAGCCGAGCCGCGTCCGCCCGCAGCCCGTCCACCGACTCCATCCAACTCGTCCAGTCCCGGCCGCCTGAGCGCATCTGCGCCTCGGCCATCGACGCCATCGCCGCCACAGTCCGGCGTCCCAACGCCCCCGTCCCGGCGTTATTGAAGTAAACAAGGTTCTCGACGACCGGAAATTCGCGCCGATATGAATCCCAGTCGATACGCGAGCCGTCCATAGAGCAAACATCGAGTGTACCCCGCGCCGAACGGGGTCTATACTGTGAGCGAATGCGCGTTCCCAACGGTGACCTAATGAAAAAAGCTGTTTCGTTGGTTCTGTCTCTTTGTCTGGCGCTGATGATGCCTCTCGGCGCCGCGGCCAAGGAGAAGAAGAAGAACGACAAGAAAGATCCCGACGCCATCGGCGAGCGCAAAGTCGGCGGCGGGATGAACTTCTATTCGATCGAGAAAGAGATCGCCCTCGGCAAACGTCTCGCGCAAGACGTCGAGCGCCACGCCAAGATCATCGACGATCCCGTCGTCGCCGAGTACGTCAACCGCGTGGGCCAAAACCTCGTGCGCAATTCCGATGCGCAGGTGCCCTTCACGATCAAGATGATCGACAGCCAGGAGATCAACGCCTTCGCGCTCCCCGGCGGCTTCTTCTTCGTCAACTCCGGCCTGATGCTCCGCGCCGACAACGAAGCCGAACTCGCGGGAGTGATGGCGCACGAGATCGCGCACGTCACCGCCCGCCACGGAACCAAGCAGGCCACCCGCGGCCAACTCGCCAACTTCGCCACGATTCCGCTGCTCTTCCTCGGCGGCTGGACCGGCTACGGCATCCGCCAAGCGGCCGGCTTCGCCATCCCCATGGGCTTCCTGCGCTTTTCGCGCGGCATGGAATCGGAAGCCGATCTGCTCGGCCTCCAGTACCTCTACAAGACCGGCTACGACCCGACCAGCTTCATCGATTTCTTTGAGAAGCTTCTCGCCGAACAGAAGCGCAAGCCCGGCACGCTGTCCAAGCTCTTCTCAAGCCACCCGCCCACCGGCACGCGCATTGAGAAGACGCAAGAACGCATCGGCGAGATCCTTCCCGCCAAGCCGCAGTACGTCGTGAGCACCTCGGAGTTCCTCGAAGTCCAGGCCCGTCTGGCCTCGCTGACCAACCGCAGCAAGACCGGCGAGGAAGATCCCAACCGTCCGCGCCTGCGCCGCAACCCGACCGGCGGAACCATTCCGGCCGAAGACGGCGAAGCGACCGAAGAGGGCGCCGAGGAAGAGGACGAACGTCCGACGCTCAAGCGCCGCTAACGGCATGCTCCGCCTCCCCGGCGGCCTCGTCAACGCGCACGACCACCTGGAGTTCGCGCTCTTCCCGCGTCTCGGCGAAGGCCCGTACCCGAACGCCAAGGCTTGGGCGGACGCCGTCTATCGACCTGACCAGTCGCCCGTCCGCGAGCACCTACGCGTCCCCAAACGCGATCGCCTCTGGTGGGGTGCGCTGCGCAACTTGCTCTCGGGCGTGACGACCGTCCATCACCACAACCCCGACGAGCCCGAAATCTTCGACGACGATTTTCCCGTCCGCGTCGTCCGCAACCTGCCCTGGGCGCACTCCCCCGACTTTAGCCCCGACCTCGCGGAGACGTTCCGCCGATCCGATCCCCAACAGCCGTTCATCCTGCACGCCGGCGAAGGGACGGACGCGCGCTCCGCCCGAGAGATCCGCCGCCTACGCGACGCCGGGCTCATCGTCGAGCGCACCGTCCTCGTTCACGCCGTCGCCGTCGAAGACGTCTCGCCCGCTTCCGTCATCTGGTGCCCCAGCTCGAACCTCTTCACCCTGGGCCGCACCCGCAAGACCCTCCCGCCGAGGTGCGCCCTAGCCGCCGACTCCTCACTCACCGCACAGGGCGACCTGCTTGACGAACTCGCCGTGGCTGAAACAGTTGCCGCAACCGTCGAGCCCGACCGCAGCCGCCTGCTCGACCTCGTCACGCGCTCCGCCCGCGTCGTCCTTGGTCTCCCGGATCCGCCCGACGACGACTTCACGCTCTTCCGCGACCGCGGCCTGCCCATCGCGGACGCGCTCTTCGATTCTCCCCGCGGCGACCTCCAGCAAGTCGTCGTTCGCGGTCGCCTCCAACTCACCGCCGACGCCGCCCCCGTGCCGGGCCTCGAACCGATCCTCTACGGCGACCGCCGCTACCAAGTCCGCGCCCCGGTCGGCGATCTGCTCGCCCGCGCCCAGGCCGTCCTCGGCCCCGAGATCCGGCTAGGCCATAAGCTGGTACGGGCCGGATGATCGCGCGCCTGCCCATCCTGATCCTCTACCCGCACAGCCGCTGCAACTGCCGCTGCATCATGTGCGACATCTGGAAGACGGACCAGCCGCAAGACCTCGACCTCGCACGCCTGCGCCCGCACATCGAAGACCTCGAACGGCTCGGCGTCGAGCAGGTCGTCTTCTCGGGAGGCGAACCGCTGATGAGCCCGGGCCTCTTCCCGCTGGCCGCCGAACTCCGGGGGCGGGGAATTCGCGTCACGATGCTCTCGACCGGCTTGCTCCTGCAGCGTCACGCTCGTGAGGTCGCCCGGACGATCGACGAGACCATCGTCTCGCTCGACGGCCCCCCACCCGTCCACGACGAGATCCGTCGCATCCCCGGCGCCTTCTCCGCACTGGCCGGAGGCGTCCGCGCCCTGCACGACGTCGACCCCAACCACCCCGTCGACGCGCGCACCACCGTCCAGCGCCTCAACCACCACCGGCTCGTCGAGACCGCCGATGCCGCCCGCGCCCTCGGTCTCCGCTCCATCTCCTTCCTCGCCGCCGATCTCGACTCCGACGCCTTCAACCGCGAGCAGCCCTGGACGTCCGAGCGTCGCAGCGAGGTCGCTCTCACGCCCGCCGAGATCGACGCCCTAGCCGCTCAACTCGCCGACCTCCCGACCGACGGCTTCGTCCGCGAATCACCGCCTAAGCTCGAGCGGATCCTGCGCCACTTCCGCGCCCTCAACGGCCAAGCCGAATTCGTCGCCCCGCGCTGCAACGCCCCCTGGGTCTCCGCCGTGCTCGAAACCGACGGCCGCCTCCGTCCGTGCTTCTTCCACCCGCCCTACGGCGACGCGCTCGAAGACGGACTGGCCGCCGTGCTCAACGGTCCCGCCGCCCGCGACTTCCGCGACCGCCTCGACGTCGCCGCCGACCCGGTCTGCCGACGCTGCGTCTGCTCGCTCCACCGCGCCGAAAAAGATCGCCCGCAACCCTAGTAATATTCCTAAAAAAGGAGTAGTATACCCGCAGAAATTCCGTCCGCGGCGCCGCCCGCGCGGAACCCTATCGAGGCCGCCGCCCTCGCCTGCCCTGTCCGCCCGAACAGGGTCTCCACAAGGATTTACGTCTTGGCCCTAGGCACGACGCCGTTTGTCGATCGCGCGCCCGAACGCGCAGGTGAGGCGTCTGTTGCAAAAAGCGTTATTTGTCTTTGGAACTCGACCTGAAGTCATCAAATTAGCCCCGCTCATCCGCGAGCTCTCGAAACCCGGATCCGGCTTCGTCGCCGAGGTCTGCGTCACCGGTCAACACCGCGATCTGCTCGACCAAGCGCTCGCCGTCTTCGGCATCCAGCCCGATCACGACCTGCGCGTCATGACCCCGGCGCAGAGTCTCGCCTCGGCCGCCGGACGGATCCTCGCCTCCCTCGGCGCCGTCATCGAACGCTCCCGCCCCGACCTCGTCATCGTCCAGGGCGACACCACCTCGACCCTCTGCGGCGCCCTCGCCGGCTTCTACTCGCGAGCGCGCGTCATCCACGTGGAAGCGGGCCTGCGCACCGGCAATCGCGGCCAACCTTTCCCGGAAGAGATGCACCGCGTGCTCGCCGGACGCATGGCCGATCTGCATCTCTCGGCCACCGGCGGGGCCGCGTCGAATCTCTTGGTCGAAGGCGTCGATCCGGAAACCATCGTCACCACCGGCAACACCGCCGTCGACGCCCTGCTCGACGTCAGCGCGCGCCTCCGATCGGGCGCCCTAGCGCGACCCGACTGGCCCTGGCTCGACCCCGACCGCAAGCTCATCCTGCTCACCGCCCACCGCCGCGAAAGCTTCGGCCCCGCGCTCGACCGCATATGCCGAGCCGCCCTCGCGCTCTCCCAACGCCGCGACGTGCAGATCGCCTGGCCCGTCCACCCGAACCCCAACGTCCGTCGCGCCGTCGAGCGGCGCCTGGCCGGACGAGATCACATCGAGCTTCTTGAGCCGCTCGACTACGTCCAGTTCGTCGACCTGATGCTGCGCTCCGAACTGATCCTGACCGATTCGGGCGGCGTCCAGGAGGAGGCGCCGTCGCTCGGCAAGCCGGTCCTCGTCTTGCGTGAAAACACCGAACGTCCGGAAGGGGTCGAGGCCGGCGCCGCTCGTCTCGTGGGCGCCTCCACGCCCAAGATCATCGCCGAGACCGAGCTGCTTCTCGATGACCCGATCGAGTACGCCGAACGCGCCCAGGTCCGCCACGTCTTCGGCGACGGCGGCGCATCCGCTCGCATCGCCGCGGCTCTAGCGCGTTTCGATCAGAGCAGTGGTTTCGCCGCTGTCGGATGACGTCGCGCGCGACCACAAGCTGCGGCCCGGCTGCTTGATCGGCGGTTCGCCCAGCCGATCCTCGCGCAGCAGAGACTCGAACCGCGTCGCCGACATCGGGCGCGCAAAATAATACCCCTGGCCGAGATCGCAGTCCCCGTCCGCCAGCGTGCGCACCTCGCCGGGATCTTCCAGACCCTTCACCGTCACGCGCATGCCGAGTTCCCGAGCCATCGCTAGAGCGCCCCGCACCGCCGAGCGTCCCTGGTCGGCCGGCCGCAGCGCAGCCAAGCAGGCGGCGTCGAACTTGAGCCCGCTCACCGGCAGCCGATTCAAATCGCGCAACGTCAGATCGCCCAGGCCAAAATCGTCGATCACGAGCCCGACGTTCATCTTGGCGATCCGCTCGAGCAGCCCCGGCGCGACGGCTAGGCTCTCGCTCAAGGCCGCCTCGTTCGCCTCCAGCTCCAGCAGTTCGGACGGCAGGCCCGTCTCTTTGAACAGGCGCGTCAGGTCCTCGTCAAAGTTCTCGTCGGCGAGCAATTGCCCCGAAACGTTCACCGCGATGCGGAAGCCCAGCAGCCCGCCCTTCAGCCATTCGACGCGCCTGCGGCAGGCCTGCTCCAGCGCCAAACGGTCGAGCGCCGCCACCAGTCCCGCCTCTTCGGCCAGTCCGATAAACTCGCCCGCCGCGATCCGCTCGCGCCGTCCGCGCCGCCAGCGCAGCAGCGCCTCCACGCTCTCCAACTCGCCGTCTTCGAGCGAAACGATCGGCTGATAGTGCAGCTCGAACAGCCCCTGCTCGGCCGCCTCGCTCAGCTCCGACTGCAGCCGGCCCACCTGCGCCGCCGTCGCCTGCATCTCCCGGCTAAACAGCGAGACGCCTCCGTCCGCCGCCTTCGCCCGATACATCGCCATGTCCGCGTCGCGCAGCATCTGCTCCGGCGCCGATCCGCCCAGATTCAGCGCCACGCCGATCGACGCGCCCGCGCTCAGCTCGTGCGTGCCCACCCGATACGGCTCCACCAGTACGTCGTGCAGCCGCCGAGCGATCCGCAAACACTGCTCCTCGTCGTCGATGCCGCGCAGCAGCACCACGAATTCGTCGCCGCCCAACCGCGCCACCGTGTCGCCCGGCCGTCGGTTCCGCTCCAGCCGCACCGCCACCGCCGCCAGCAACGCGTCGCCCACGCCGTGGCCCAGCCGATCGTTGATCTGCTTGAAGCGGTTCAGGTCCATAAACAGCAACCCGAGCTTGCGGTCGCCGCCCATCGCCAACGCGCGGCACTCGGACTCGAGCGTCCGCTCGAACGAGTGCCGGTTAGGCAGCCCCGTCAGCCGATCGAGATAGGCGTCGTCCAGCACCTGACGCTCCACCTCGACCGCCGAGTTGATGTCGGTCAGCACGCCCACCAGCCGCCGCGGCGATCCGTCTTCGCGTCGCTCCACGCCGCCGCGCGCACTGACCCACGAGTACCCGCCGGTCGGGTTGCGCATCCGCAAATCGCAGTGGAAACGCCCCTTCCGCAACGCGTCTTCAATCGCGTCCGTCAGCGAGGCTCGGTAGCTCGGGTGGACCCTCGCCGTCCACTCTTCCAGCGTGTTGCCGAAATCCGATCGCGGCAGCCCCACAAAGCGCAGCCAGCCGTCCGAGACCGCCAGTTGCTTCCGGCGCGGGTCCCAACTCCAGGCCCCCAAGCGCGCCGCGCGGATCGCCCGCTCTTCGAGCGAGTCCGTCAGTTCCCCTCGCCTGCGCATGCGGCGCACCACGATCGACGCAGTCACTGAGAGCGCGCCGACGAGGGCCAAAACTGCGAGCCAAATTTCCGTCATGGAGAGGTCGGAGGGACCTTCTACTTCCGGTACGACTACCGGCCTTTGAATGGTCGTGGTTTTCCTTCTAAACCTTCAATGGGACGAGGGTAATGTTTTGTATGGGAAATCCGTACCCCCGGTAGTAGAGGGTTCTCCTTAGAGGAACGTTTCCTCAAGTCCGTGCTGGCCGCTGCCGATTTCAATTGCTATAATCCCTATAGGAATAGTAGAGATTCCCGAAGGCGTTATCCTCTACAGAGATCGCAGCCATGGCCTCCACCTCCATTACACCCGTCGACACCTCCGCCGAATGGTCGCAGCTCCCGCAAGACGTCCGCGAAGAGATCGACGTCTTTGAGACCAACCTCCGTCGCTTCCAAGCCGGCGACACCCCGGAGAAAGTCTTCACCGAGTTCCGGCTCCGTCACGGCGCCTACGGACAGCGTCAAGAGCGCGTCCAGATGCAGCGCATCAAGATCCCGATGGGCATGCTGACCGCCGATCAGCTCACCCGTCTCGCCGACATCTCCGAGGAGTACGCCGTCGGCGTCCTGCACGTCACCACGCGCCAGGACTTCCAGTGCCACTACATCGACATCAACGATTGCCCGGACATGTTCCGGCGTCTGGCTGAAGTCGGCATCACCGTCAAAGAGGCCTGCGGCAACACCGTCCGCAACGTCACCTGCTGCCCCGACGCCGGCGTCTGCGGCGAAGAGGCTTTCGACGTCACGCCGCACGGCTGGGCGATGGCCTACTTCCTGCTCCGCCACCCCGACGCCCAAAACTTCGGCCGCAAGTTCAAAATCGCCTACTCCGGCTGCTCGGGCAACGCCTGCGGTCTGGCCCGCATGCACGACATCGGCGCCGTCGCGAAGATCCAGGACGGCGTGGAAGGTTTCGAGGTCTGGGTCGGCGGCGGCCTCGGCTCGCTGCCTTACCAGGCGCTGCCGTTCTCCGATTTCACTCCCGCCGATGAGATGCTGCCGCTCGCCCAAGCGATCGCCCGCGTCTTCGCCCGCGACGGCGAGAAGGCCAACCGCGCCAAAGCCCGCCTCAAATTCCTGATCGCCAAAGTCGGCTTCGACGAATTTAAGAAGCGCGTGCTCGAAGAGCGCGAGCGCCTGCCGGAAGACCCGCGCTGGACCTCGCAACTCGAAGACGCGCTCGCGACCATCGGCGACAAGCCCGTCCGCGACCCCAGCGAGTTCACCGTCCCCGCCGACGCCTCGCCCGCCTTCAAGAGCTGGCTCAAGACCAACGTCCGTCCGCAGAAGCAAGACGGCTACTCGATGGTCGAGGTCTTCCTCCCGCTCGGCGACATCAGCTCGCCCCAAGCCCGCGCCCTCGCCGACCTCTGCCGCAAGTACATCGGCGACAACATCCGCACCACCGTCCCGCAGAACCTCCTGCTGCGCTGGGCTTCGAACGCCGACCTGCCCGCCATCTACGAGGAGCTGGTCGCGATGGATCTCGCCGAATCGGGCGCCGCCCGCATGAAGGACGTCACCGCCTGCCCCGGCACCGACTCCTGCAAACTCGGCATCTCCTCCTCGCGCGGTCTCGCCGCCACGCTGCATGAGAAGTTCTCGAACGGCATGAGCGATCTCGCCGATCGCGACGACCTCAAGATCAAGATCTCCGGCTGCTTCAACTCCTGCGGCCAACACCACATCGCCGACCTCGGCTTCTTCGGCTCGGTCCAGCGCAAGGGCCAATCCTCGGCGCCGGTCTTCCAAGTCGTGCTCGGCGGAACCACCACCGGCAACGCCGAAAAGTACGGCCTCGCCGTCGGCAAAGTCCCGGCCAAGCGCGTCCCCGACGCTATCCGCCGCATCACCGAACTCTACGACCGTGAGAAGCAAGACGGCGAAGTCCTCGCCGACGTCGTCGAGCGCATCGGTCGCGCCCGCCTCAAGGAAGAGCTCTCCGACCTAGCCGAACTCCAACCGGCCGACGTCGCCCCCGACCTCTTCGTCGACAACCGTCAGACCTGGGTCTACCAGAAGAGCGTCGGCGTCGGCGAGTGCGCCGGCGAAGTCGTCGACCAAGCCGAGTTCCTGCTCGAAGACGCCGACCGCCTCAACTTTGAAGCGACCTTGGCGCTTGAGAAAGGCGACGCCCCACAAGCGTCCGAGAAATCGCTCGAAGCGCAAAACAAAGCCGCCGACGCGCTGCTGTTCACCAAGGGCCTCTGGCTCTCGGACAACTACGATCGCGTCGGCGAATTCAAGAAACACTTCTACGAAACCGGCGTTTTTTGGAAGCCGTTCGCCGACAACTACTTCCGCGCCTCCGGCGAATCGAACGGCCACGACATCGGCCTCGCCCGCAAGCGCGTGGAAGAGGCGACGCTGTTCATCGAGGCCGCTCAAGACGTCTACAGCCAGGCCTAGCCCTCGCCGCCGCTCGCGTCCCGCCCGCAACAAACACCCATGGCCGATCTACAACGCATCGATCTCAAGGTCTTTCTCGACGCCCCCGAAGGCGCGAGCTACGACCCGATTCTCACCACCTTCGACCGCTGGCGCAAAGAGACCGACGCGCCGCAGGACTGGGTCGATCTCGCCGACTACGCCCACATGAAGCAGGGCCCGGCGGTGATGATGGCGGGCAAGCGCGACAACTTCCTCGTCGACACCAACGAGCCCGGCCCGGGCGTCGTCGTCCAGACCCGCAAGGATCTCTCGGGCTCCCTCGAAGACCGTTTTTCGGAAGCCTTCCGCCGCCACTTTGAACTCGCGCAACGCCTCACCTCGGAAGCCGAATGGCCGTCGGCGCTCTCGGTCCGCGGCGGCGACTGGCAGATCGCGATCAACGACCGCCTCGGCTTCCCCAACAACGACGCCACCGACGCCGAACTGCGCTCCGCGGTCACGACTGTACTCGACAAGCTGTTCCCCGACGGCTACCACCTAGAACGCGAACCCAATCCACAAAGCCGCTTCGGCTACCGCGTCGCCGCCGAAGGCAACCCCACCCTCCAATCCCTCTCCGAATCCCTGTAAGGTCCGGCAGAGCCGCGACAGTGAGGGGCTGTGAAAAATACAACGACCATCCAATTCCCTACGACCGCCGGCGAACGAATAACAGTGCCGCGGGCGTGAGCCCGTGACCACGGTCGCACGTGAAGCCTCGCCCGCGTCGACATGGCCTCGCAAGTAAGATTCTTAGGTTCCTTTACTTACATCCGTTTCCGTCATTCATATTGAGGCCCGTCTCGCGCACGGCGCCCTGTGCCAATCCCGCAACGGCAAGAGCTACGAAGACTTCGACGATCCATTCACGACCGGCCGGTTCAAATTTTTTACAGCCCCTGATGGAGCGGGCATGGCGCGATTCGCGAAGCAAGAACCCGTTGCTAAGGCCCGCAGGGACTCGGCATGCCGAGTTCGCCCCTGGTCACCCGCCCCGCATCCCCTATCCCGACCGCCGCAACCCCGCCCCAGCAAACCCAAACCCAACCGCCAGGATCAATCCGGAAATCACATTCACGTCCGGCCGGATCGTCCCGACCGCCGCATCGGCCGCGATCCCGGCCCCCAACGCGGCCGCCAACCCGGCGAGCAGCGTCCAGAAGCACCAAACCACGCGCCGGTAGACCCCGAACCAAATCACGCCGAGCGCGATGAGGCAGAGTCCGACGTTCAGCCCGTTCGCAAAGACGGCGATCGAATCGACGGTCGCCAGCGCGTCCGGCCCAAGCGCCCGCGCTTCTTCAGCCGAAAGCAGCAGGTACAGAGCGGGCGTGTGGCCGCCCAGCAACAGCGTGTCCACGAGGATGTATCCAGACGCCAAGAGGTTGAGGCCGCACCAAGCGCTCAGAACAAGACAACCAATTCGCAGCATCAATACTCGGACGGTCCGCGCCGCCTGCTACCCCTGCTCTTTGACCGGGCCCGGAGTGTTCAATCCTCCGTCCCCCAGCCGTCGACCGCGCGCCGTGACGTAGTAGCCCAGCCGCGTGATCCACGAGTGCTCGCCCCGCACGATCACCCGGAACTTCAACCGGATTCGCAGCTCGTCGTTGCTCGCCCCCAACTCTCCCACCGTATCCCACTCCAGCTCGCGGATCTCCCACTTCAGCGAATCGTCCTCGTCCGAGTTGAAGTTCACGAAGCCGTCGATGGTCACCTGCGGCACCACCGACTGCACGTCTTTCCAGAAAGGGCCGACGAGTATGCGGACGTCGAACTCGTTCTCCTCGTCGTCGTCCTCGTTGCCTCGAATGGCGAAGTTGGGCGGCGGTCCGGACGGGAAAGTTCGAACGCTTCCCTGAAGGATCACGTGGGGCCCCGAAGGCCCCTTCGCCTCAAATTGATGCCGGTGTTCCGGCTCAAAGCGGTCCGCGGTCAACTCGACAATCTGCATGACTCCTCCGACAACGTGGGCGGCGCGCGGTCAGAGTAACACCGGTCTGTTGCCGCGGAGCAAGAGAATTTCGCAGCGATCTCCGCCTCGGCGGCGAGAGTCTGCGTAACTTGACGACGGCCTAGCGTCGTCTATACCGAGGGCCGCTGTTCCGACGACCACAGCGTCGCGGCCCAAAACGTTAACATAACGCCGATGCGCTCCCCGATTTTATTGCTGCTCTGGCTGACGGCCCTCGCCTCGTCCGTCGCCGCCAAAGACCTCCCCAATGGGGCCGGCAAGGACCTCACCGTCCGCATGTGCGTCGGTTGCCATGGGCTTGAAACCGTCACCGACGCCAAAGTCACCGCCGAACTCTGGGCCTCCGTCGTCGACGACATGATCAGCAAAGGCGCGCAAGGAACTCCGCAGGAAGTCGAAATCGTCACCGCCTATCTCGCCGAGCACTTCGCCTCCGCCGAGCCCGCCGCCGGCAAGATTCGCATGGAGAAGCCGGTCGTCAACGAGGCCGCCGTCGCCGCGATCGACGAGCCCAATCCGCCCGAGACCGAATGGCGCACCTACGGGCAAGATTCGGGCAGCAACCGCTTCTCGCCGCTCATGGAGATCAACGCGCACAATGTCGGCCGGCTGAAAGTCGCCTGGACGTATCACATGAAGCCCGACTCGGGCGAGAGCAACGACCCCTTCGCCGGCGCGCATCCCGATCCGGCGACCCGCGCACGCGTCGCCGATGGAAGCTTCCGTTCGAGCACGCTCACCCCGCTCGTCGTCAACGGCACGATGTACGTCACCACGCCCTACGGACGCGTCGCCGCCATCAACCCGTCGACCGGCGAGGAAATTTGGAGCTACCAGCTGCCCACGTCGACGCCGACCTCGCGCGGCCTCGAATTCTGGGCCGGAGACGGCGATACGCCTGCGCAGCTCGCCGTCGGATCGAACGACGGCAAGCTCTACTCGATCGATGCCGCCACCGGCGTCCCCAACCCGAACTTCGGCGACAACGGCGTCCTCAATCTCAACACCGAAGACATCATGCGCGGCCTCCCCGGCCGCAACCGCGTCGCCTCGCCGCCCATCGTCTTCCGCAACCTCGTCATCGTCGGCGGCAGCACCCAAGAAGTGCCCGCCGTGGGGCCCGCCGGTGACGTGCGCGCCTTCGACATGCGCACCGGGAAGAAGGTCTGGACCTTCCGCTCCGTTCCGCAGGAAGGCGAGCGGTTCAACGACACCTGGGAAGGCGACAGCTGGCGCAACCGCACCGGCGTCAACGTCTGGGGCCTCTTCTCCGTCGACGCCAAACGCGGCATCGTCTACATCCCCTTCGGCGCGCCCTCGGTCGATCAATACGGCGGCGATCGTGGCGGCGACAACCTCTTCGGCACGAGCCTCGTCGCCGCCGACGCCGCCACCGGCGAGTACCTGTGGCACTTCCAAGCCGTCCACCACGACATCTGGGACGCCGACTTCGCCGCCGCGCCGGTCCTGTTTGAAATGGAGCGCGACGGCAAGACCGTTCCCGTCGTCGCCGCCCTCACCAAGACCGCGCTCCTGTTCATCCTCCACGGCGAAACCGGCGAGCCGATCTTCGGCGTCGAGGAGCGCCCCGTCGCCAAGAGCAACGTCCCGCTGGAGAAGGCGTCGCCCACCCAGCCCTTCCCGCTCAAACCGGCCCCGCTCTCCCGGCTGGCGATCGAGAAGGACGAGATCGCGTCCGTCACTCCGGAGCTCAAAGCGGCCTGCCTCGAAAAATTCGGCGACGCACGCTTCGGCGGCCCGTTCATGCCGCCCGGATACAACCGCCTGAGCGTGCGCTTCCCCGGCAACCACGGCGGCGTCAACTGGGGCGGCATGTCCTACAGCCCCGACCTCGGCTACCTGTTCATCAACACCAGCGAACTCGGCCAGGTCTCCGGCATCCAAGACCACGATCCGGCCGAAGGTCGCGCGCGGGCCGCCGGACGAGGCAACCGCGTCGAACCGAGCGGCCCCTACAAGGGCGTCGAAGGCGCCGGCGGCCGCTTCAGCGTCGACGTCGAAGGCTCGACCCAACAGTTGCCCTGCCAGGAACCACCCTGGGGCAACCTCACCGCCGTCGACGTCAAGACTGGCGAGTTCGTCTGGCGCGTCCCGCTCGGCATCACCGAGAGCTTCCCGCTCGAGATGCAAAAGACCGGTCGCCCCGGCAACGGCGGCTCGATCGCCACCGCCGGCGGACTCGTCTTCGTCGGCGCGACCGATGACTCGCGTTTCCGCGCCTTCGACGCCAAGACCGGCAAGGAGCTCTGGACGCACAAACTCAAAGGCGCCGCGCAGGCGACGCCGATGAGCTACCTCGGCCCTGACAAGCGCCAGTACGTCGTCATCACTGCCACCGGCGGCGGTTTCTTCAACAACCCGACCGTCGACGACAGCATCATCGCCTTCACCTTGGACGGCGCCTCCGCCCGCGAGTAGCTTTGGCCTCCCGACGGATCCGCATCGGCATGGTCGGCGGCGGTCCCGGCTCTTGGGTCGGCGAGCCGCATCGCATCGCCATGCGCGTCGACGACCGCTTCGAACTGGTCGCCGGCTGCTTCTCTCGCGACGCCGCCAAATCGCGCGAACTGGGCGAGCGCCTGCGCCTAGATCCCGACCGCGTCTACGACGACTGGGCCTCGATGATCGCCGCCGAATCCGAGCGCGCAGACGGCGTCGAGGCCGTCTCCGTCGTCACCCTTCCCGACACGCATTCCGCCGTCGCTTCCGCCTGCCTCGACGCCGGCCTGCACGTCGTCTGCGAGAAGCCGCTCACGACCTCGCTCGAAGACGCGCGGCGGCTCGAACGTCGCGCCCGGGAGTGCGGCGTCGTCTTCGCCGTCACGCACAACTACTCGGGCTACCCGATGGTGCGCCAGGCGGCGAGCCTCGTTCGCGAGGGCGCCTTGGGCGAGATTCGTGTCGTCCACGTCCAGCACGCCCAAGGCTTCGGCGCCCGCCCGGCCGAGCGTGAAGGCGACGCCCATCTGGCCTGGCAGGCCGACCCCGCCGTCTCGACCGAGGCCAGCGTACTCTACGATCTCGGCACGCACGCGCACCACCTGCTGCGCTTCGTCACCGGCCTGGAGGTCGCCGAAGTCGCCGCCGAACTCGAGACGCACGTCACGGGTCGCCCGATCTTCGACGACGCCCACGTCTTGCTCCGGCTCTCCAACGGCGCGCGCGGCTCGCTATGGGCGTCGGCCGTCGCGGCGGGAGAAGAGCACGGCCTCCAGATCCGCGCCTACGGCGAGCACGGCAGCCTGGTCTGGCGCCACGAAGAGTCCCACCGCCTCTGGTTCCGTCCCGTCGACGGCCCCGAGCAAATGTTCTCGCCCGGCCGCGACGGACTCTCCGACTCCGCCCGCGCCGCCTCGCGCATGGGACTCGGCCACGCCGAGGGCTTCCACGAGGCCTTCGCCAACCTCTACTCGGAGATCGCGGACGCCATCGAAGGCCGCGGCCAAGACAACCGCCTCTTCCCCACGGTTCACGACGGCGCCGCGGGCGTCCGCTTCGTCGAGGCCGCCGCCGCGTCCCACTCGAACGGCGGCGCCTGGACCGCCGTCGGCTAGCCGGCGGAGAAGCTCGTTGGCGCATTCGGCGCCGGAATCTTGTTCTCTGCAATAGACCCCGCTCGCGCGCCCTGAGCAGCGACGCGCGGGGTCGGAGAACCTCATGAATAGACGACTCGCACTCGGCGCCCTCACCGCCTCCGTGCTCGGCGCCGCGCCCGCCGCCCAAGCCCAACGCCGCCAAGGCCGCGGATTCAGCGCCGCCAGCCTGAACGGCAGCTACGGCGTCCAAGAGAGCGGCGACGGAAGCGTCGCGACCGGTCTCGGCATCGTCGAATACGACGGCACGGGCGGCGCCGTCCGCCGAGTCAAAGTCAACGCGCCCGACGGCTCCGGCGGCCGCCGCCTGATCGAGTTCGAATCCACCGGCACGTACACCGTCGAGGCCGACGGAACCGGCACGGTCGTCTTCACCAACACCACGCCCAACCCCGGCGCCGTCGACACCTTCGACTTCGTCGTCACCGGCTCGCAGGCCCTCTGGGTCCCCGGCCGCGGACAGATGCGCGTCGCCACGGAGATCTACGCCGCCCAGCGTGAGGCGGGCGTCACCGTCTCGCTCGTCACCAGCATCCAGAAGCGGATCGCCGACTCCGCCGAGTAGACGCCCCGGCCGACCTCTCCGCCGCGCTCGCCCCGAGCGACCGCTGCGGGCGTTACCCTCTGAGAACGCCCGCCGCGATGTCTCTCTGCTCCAAGCAACCCGCCCCCGCCGTCGACAGCGTCGGCGACAGCCTGCTCGAACGCGAAGCCGCCGGGCTTCTCTGGTCGATCCATACCCGCCTGGTCGTACTCGCCGTCGTGGCGGTGCTGTCTCCGCTGTTCACCGAACGGACGATGGAGCAAGCCGCCTTCTGGGTGCTGTGTCTGATCGGCGCGGCGCTGATGGTCTATTGCCGCTCGCTTGCGCTCCAACGTCGCCGGCTCGGTCGCGCCGGTCTGATCGGCGCCCTCTTCGACCTCTCCCTGCTGTTCTGCACGACCTCGATGCAGGCCTTCGGACTCTCGGCGAGCGATTACTCGCTGGTTTTCATGGTGGACGAGGGCCCGCGAAAGCTCGGCATCGTACTGATCGTCGTAAACAGTCTGGCGCTGCGTCCGCGCTTGCCGATCCTCGTCGCCGGCGGCGTCCTACTGCTCGATCTGGCCGTCAAGGCCTACGTTCTGTCGACGCCCGAGGTCGGCTGGAGCTTCAGTCGCGCGGTCGCCCAGGACCCGAACGTCGTCTTCGTGCCGACCGCCCTCGGCGACGCCTTGCTGATCGCGCTGTCAGGCGCCTTCCTGGCCTGGCTCGCGCGCTCCGCTCGACGAGCCGTCCGTCAGGCCGCCGCCGCCGAGCGTGAGAACGCTTACATGCAGCAGCGCCAGGCGGAGATGCTGCTCGAAGCTCGCGTCAGCTCCCTGAACGGCCTGGTCGCCGGAATCGCCCACGAGGTCAACACCCCGCTCGGCGTGCTGCTCAGCGCCGTCTCGACCGCCGAGCGCGGAGTCCCCAAGATCTCCCAGGCCATCGATACGGCTGAGACGATCGACGCACTCCGCACCGACGCCGGACTCCAGCGCGTCCTGCGCGTGCTCGCCGAGACCCCCAAAGTCGCCGGGGAAGCCGGCCAGAGAATCGCCCGTCTCATCGGCGCGCTCAAGGAGTTCGCGCACCTGGACGAATCCGACGAGCAGACCATCGACGTCCGTCAGGCGCTCGACCGCTCGCTCGAAGTCGTCAATCCCAAGATCAAGGGCGCCGTCGAAGTGCTCAAGAGATACCACCCCGAGACGCCTCCGCTCCACTGCCGCCCGCGCGAACTCAACCAGGTCTTCTCCACCATCCTCACCAACGCGTTCGAGGCGATGAACGGCGCCGGCACGCTCACTCTCGAGGTCGAGCCCGGCGGTCTGGGAGTCCTCGTTTCCGTCGCCGATACCGGCCAGGGCATGTCGGACGAGACCCTGCAAAGCCTCTTTGAGATCCGCTTCGGCGCCGGGCAGGGCCGCATGAAGATGGGGCTCGGCCTGCCGACCGCGGCGGTCATCGTTCAGCGCCTCGGAGGAACCATCGCCGCCGAGAGCCGGGAAGGGCAGGGAACTCGCTTCCGCATCGATCTACCCGTCGACCCGCCGGGACCGACCCCGCCGAATTTTTAAAAAGGGGCCCCTTTCGGGGCCCCCCGCCGAGGAGCTAGGGGCCAGTTGGCCCTTGACGACAAAACTACACGTGCGAGCGCGCCGGGGCAACGGACAAATCGCATATTGCGCCTATTTGCAGCTACTTGCCCCCGAATGCCCCTAAATGCACCTTTCATGGGGTTCGTCAGGGGCGGGGCGCCTTTGGTAACGTCAACTACGAAGTGGCGGACCAAAAACCCGATTTGGAGGCCTCGCGCGACGACCGGCTGGAGTCGTGGGGCGAGATCGCGACCTACCTGCGTCGCGACGTCAAGACCGTCCAACGCTGGGAGAAACGCAGCGGTCTGCCGGTCTATCGCCTGGTCGCCGGGCGTCGCCATCCCAGCGTCTACGCCTTCCGCGAAGAGCTGAATCGGTGGCAGGCCGAGTCGACGCTGACCGACAGCGGATCCACCAGGCCTCTGCCTCCGGGGCTGGCCGAGGACTCGCTCCAGCAGGAGTCGGACCCGCCCGTTTCGTCCCGACGGCTTCGGCTCGCCGCGTCCGCCCTCGTGACCGTCGCCGCGGTCGCCTTGCTGAGCTCGTGGGCCGTCCACGTCCAGGCCCCAAAGGCGCCCGCCGTCGCCCGCCCCTTCACCCACTTCGTCGGCGATGAAGATCACCCCGCCATCTCACCCGACGGACGCCAGATCGCCTATATTTGGCGACGGCTCGACGGCGACCGAAGCCGGGACCTCTACGTCCAACTGATCGGCTCCAACCGGCCGCTCCGCCTCACCGATACTCCTCACGATGAAGTCCGTCCAGTCTGGTCTCCCGACGGGACGGAGATCGCCTACGCGCGCGAGGTGGACGGCGCCCTCGAGATCTTCGCCGTTCCGGCCCTCGGGGGAACGCCGCGTCTGATCACCAAGACCAAGCGCGTCGGTCCGGCTTCCGAAGCGTTCGACTGGAGTCCCGACGGCGCCTACCTGGCCCTGGCCGGCGGAGAGGCCGCCGGCGGGGAGGGCGTCGCCGGCGGAATCAGCCTCTTCCCCCCCTCCGACCGCTCCACCCGCCTGCTCACGCGACCCGAGGCCCAGGCGCCTCTCGCGCGCGACCGCTATCCCGTCTTCAGCCCCGACGGCAAGCGCCTCGTCGTCAGCCGCTACGGACTCGGCCAAGCGCGCGCCGTCATCGTCGGACTAGACGGAGAGGAGCAAGCTTCCTTCACGACCGAGGCCGTCAACGGCCACGCCTGGTCGGCCGACGGACAGTCGCTCGTCTTCGCCCGAGCGCGCGCCGGCTCGGGCGAACTGCAGCGGCTCTCGCTCTCCGACGGCAAGATCGAAAACCTTCCTTTCGGAGCGGCGGAAGCCGTGGGCGCGGACGTGCGCGGTGACCTCCTCGCCTTCTCGCGCTGGCGGTTCGACTCCAACCTGCGCAGCCTCGACCTCGCCGGCGAAGGCGATCCGGCTCGGTCGCAGGCGAACGTCTTGGTCAAGTTCACCAGCATCGAACACTCGCCCGCCTTCTCTCCCGACGGCCGCCGCATCGCCTTCGCCTCCAACCGCTCGGGCGTCAACGAGATCTGGACCTGCGACCGCGACGGCGGCTCGCCCGCGCAACTCACCTTCCGCAACGAGAATCAGACTGGGTCGCCCAAATGGTCGCCCGATAGTCGTTGGATCGCCTTCGACTCGCACGGCGCCGACGGGGAAACGGTCGGCGTCTACGTCGTCCACGCCTCGGGCGGCGAGCCGAGGAGAGTCACGCCGCCAGACCTGCCCGCCCGCTTGCCGAGCTGGTCGCGGGACGGCCGATGGATCTACTTCGTCGTGAAAGGGAACTCCTTCCCGGCCGATCTCTACAAGACGCCGGTCCAAGGCGGCGAGCCGATCCTGGTCGCCAAGGGCGCGCATGAGGCGGTCGAGTCCGCCGACGGCCGAACGCTCTACTTCTCCCTCGGCGGAGGCAGGCCCGGGCTCTGGTCGCTCGATCTCGCTACCGGCGAGCGAGAACTCGTCGCCGCCGACGGCGGAAGCTACCGCTACTGGGCGACGTCGAACGACGGACTCTTCTACGTTCCCGGAAGCGGCCACAGCCGCGACATGCGGCCGTTTCGAGTCGAACGTCTCGATCTCTCTTCGGGGCGTACGACGCACGTCGCGACCCTCGACTTCGCTCCGATCGTCGGGCCCTCTGGCTTAGCCGTCGCGCCCGACGAGAGCCGGCTAGTCGTCGCCTCGGTCGATCTCAACGACCGCGACGTCATTCTTGTGGAAGGATTCGAGTAACCCACACCTCGGCTAATCCGCCCATAGATCGGGCTTTGCGGGCCTAGCCCGCCGCGGGAGCGTCATTAGCAGTGCACGACAGTCTCCGCCGATTCCGAAAGTCGAAGCCTCCTCTCGAGGAGGACGCCGCCCGGATTTCCCAGGACGGGCGCATCGAGACCTGGGTCGAGATCGCCGAATACTTGCGGCGCGACGTCAAGACCGTCCAGCGCTGGGAACGCAAGAGCGGCCTGCCCGTCCACCGCGTGCAGATCGGGCGCGGCCACCCGAACGTCTACGCCTATGCGGTTGAACTAGACGCCTGGCTAGAGGCCAAGACGCTCGCCGAGCAGTACCCCGCGCCGCCCCCGCCCACCCGCGAGCAACAGATCGAAGAGCGCAAAGCTTCGGGGCCGCCCAAGCAAGCTGCGGCGGTCGTCGCCGCCGTCGCGCTGCTGATCGCCGTCGGCCTATTCGTTTCCTGGCCCGGACCGCCGCCGCCGGTCGAGCCGCCCGTCGAGCGCCCGTTCACCCAAAAGATAGGCCACGAGGACCATGCCGCCGTCTCGCCCGACGGAACCCGGATCGCCTTCATCTGGGATCGCGACGAAGGCTCCGGCGGCGACCTCTACGTCCAGTCGCTCGACTCCGTAGACCCCATCCGCCTCACCGACACGCCCGGCCGCGAAGTCGGCCCGGAGTGGTCGCCCGACGGCAAGCGCATCGCCTTCAAGCGGACCGAGGACGGCGACTGCACGCTACTCGTAGTCGACGCCGAAGCCGAAGGAGCCACTCCGCAATCGCTCGTCGAGCGCGAGAAGTGCGGCGGTCTCTACTTCTCTTCGTGGAGCCCGGACGGCGAGCATCTAGCCTTCATCGATTTTGAGAACCGCCGAGCCTCGCTCAGTCTCTACTCCTTCGCCGACGGCAGCGTGCGAGTCTTGAAGCCTCCCTCGCTGGTCGGCCGAACCCCGATCGATCAGCACCCCTCCTTCAGCCCGGACGGCCGGCGACTGGTCGTGACGCGCATCCAGGACGGCGACCCTCGGGCCGTGGTCTTGAACCTCGACGGCGAGGAGTTGCAATCCTTCGCGACCAAAGCGAACGGACGCCACGTCTTCTCGGCCGACGGCAAGTCGCTCATCTTCGCGCGGCGCGGGGCTTACGGAGGCCAACTCCAGCGCATCCGGCTCCGCGACGGCGTCGTCTCCAACATCCCGTTCGGCTCGGTCGAGAGCCGCGATCCGGCCGTTCGCGGCGACCTGCTCGCCTACACCCGCTGGCGCTACGTCAGCACCCTCCGTCGCGTTGAGCTGCGCGACGGCAAAACGGTTCCGGGCTCCGAGCGGGTCATGCTCGCCTCCACCACCGCCGACCACTCGCCCGCCATCTCCGCCGACGGAACCCGCATCGCCTTCGTCTCCGATCGTTCCGGCACGGAGGAGATCTGGATCTGCAACATCGACGGAACCGGGCTTCGCCGCCTCACCTCCTTGGACGTTCAAGGAACCGGCTCGCCGCAATGGTCTCCCGACGGCGAATGGGTCGCCTTCGATTCGGCGGGGGACGCCGGCCACGATACGGCCATCTTCGTCGTCAGTTCGCTCGGAGGCGAGCCGCGCCGACTCACCTCGGGCAACCCGATCGCGCACGCCCCCGGCTGGTCGGCCGACGGCCAATGGCTCTACTTCGACTTCCGCGCGACGATCCCCTCCGCCGTCTGGAAGGCTCCGGCCACCGGCGGAGCAGCCGTCCAGGTCACCTCCGCCCGCGGATTCGAACCCCGCGAGTCGACCGACGGCCAAAAATTCTACTTCGCGCCCGCGCCCGGCGTGATGGGTCTGTGGGAGTTCGATCACCAGACCGGGGAGGCGGCGCCCGTGCCTGAGCTGGCCGAGGCCGGCTTCCACCGCTACTGGGCGCTCGCCCGCGACGCTCTCTACTTCGTCCCCGGCGACGCCCCTCCCGGTTCCGAAGGCCCGTTCGAGATCAAGCGCTACGACTTCGCCGACGGCCAAGTCACCCACGTCGGCACGATCGACCATCCCCTCGTCGACGGCCCCTCCGGCCTGGCCGTCACGTCAGACGAAAGCGCCCTCGTCTTCGCCACCGTCGAGCTCGACGACCGCGACGTCATGGTCGTCGAAGGCTTCCGCTAACCCGCCCACGCCGGCAGAGCCGCGACAGCAAGGGGCGGTAAAGAAATACAACGACCACCCCATTCCCCACGACCGCCGGCGAACGAATAACAGTGCCGCGGGCGTGAGCCCGTGACCACGGTCGCACGTGAAGCCTCGCCCGCGTCGACATGGCCTCGGAAGTAAGACTCTCCGTTCCTTACCTCCGTTTCCGCCGTTCATCGTGGCGCCCGTATCGCGCACGGGCCCTTCGCCAATCCCGTAAGGACAAGAGCTACGAAGACCTCGACGATCCATTCACGACCGACCGGTTCAGATTTTTCACAGCCCCTTAGGCTGCGCTCGTCGCAACGCGCTCAAAGGACCACCCGAACCTAGTGGCGCGGGCTTCAGCCCCCGCCCACGGCGCCCCCAACAAGCCGCCCCCAACACCCCGACGCCCGTCGTAACTCGCTGTTTTTACGAACTTTCCGTAGGGGCGCCCGCCCATGCCCCCGAATGCACCAAGGTGTCCCTTGGCCTCCCCCTGTATCCAGTGATACGCCTAAACCAGGCGCCGGCGGATCGAGCGCGAATCATCGCTCCCGCACAGCCAAAGGAACGGTCAATGATCCATACAACCAACCCGAAGAAACCCTCGCGCTTCTCGCCGTGGCGGCCCTCCGTCGCCTCGCTGACCGGCGCCCTCGCCGCAGCGCTGGCCCCACAGACCGCCGACGCCGCCCTGATCACCGTCGGAGGCGACGGCGGCGTGGGCAGCGTCACTCTCGAGAGCGTCGGCGACCGAACCGACCTCGGCGGGTTGCTCCTCGAATCGATCCGCTACCGGGGGGGCGACGATGGCGGCCGCTTCCTGGATTTTCAGGCAGGTCAGGGCAAACTGCATCTCGCCGCCCGGTCGAGCGTCTCGACGGTGGGCGACCGGTTCGGGATCGCCTGGTCGTTCAAGTCAGGCCAAGGCGGTCGCCCGGACGACGGGGCCCTGTGGGATTCCTCGGACAACTGGCTCCCTGGCGAGTTCCGCGTCAACGGCGTCAACGGCGGCGACTTGATCTACGGCTGGCTGCACATCCGTCTGGGGGACAACGGCGACTTTAACCCGACCATCCTCAGCTTTACTTACGACGACGAAGCCACGGGAGTGACCCCGTTCATCAAGCCCATCGGCGGATTTTCCGTACCGGAGACCGACCCGGTCCCCGAGCCCTCGACGCTCGGACTCTTCGGGCTCGGTCTCGGCGCGGCCTTCGTTTCTCGCCTACGCCGACGCAAGAAGGCGGAGCGAGACGGTTGATCTCGGCGAACTACCGGATCGACCTGCCGGGGGTCGAGGGCGCGCCCGAGCCCCCGGCTTCACCCGACGTCCCTCGCTGGAGAAGCAACGAAATGACTGAGACTCTAGAACAAAAACAACACCCGACCCGCCCCAAACTCTGGGGCCCGTCGACCGCGTCTCTCGCAGGCGCCCTCGCCGCCGCGCTGGCCCCACAGACCGCCGACGCCGCCCTGATCACCGTCGGCGGCGACGGCGGCGTGGGCAGCGTCACGCTCGAGAACAAGGGCGACCGGACCAACCTCGGCGGGTTGCTCCTCCAATCGATCACGTACCGGCCGGTCGAGGGGATCGGCGGGTACCTACGATTTGTGGGGGTCGGGGGGCGACTGCACGTGGCCGTCCGGTCGAGCGACTCGACGCGAGGCAACCAACTCGGAGATGGCTGGTCGTTCGCCGGAAATGACGGCTTGCCGCGTGAAAACGCGCTCTGGGACTCCTCGGACAACTGGGTCCCTGGGCAGTTCCGCGTCAACGGCGTCAACGGCGGCAATCTCATCTGGGGCTGGCTGCACGTCCGCCTCGGCCCAGGTCCCGGCGACTTCGACCCGACCATCCTCAGCTTTACCTACGACGACGAAGCCACGGGCGTGACGCCGTTCATCAAGCCCATCGGCGGCTTTTCCGTACCGGAGACCGACCCGGTCCCCGAGCCCTCGACGCTCGGACTCTTCGGCCTCGGTCTCGGCGCAGCCTTCGTCTCTCGCCTGCGCCGACGCAAGAAGGCGGAGCAAGACGGTTGATCTCAGCGACAAGCAACGAAATGCAGACAGAACACCAGCACAAACAACACCCGACACGCCCGAAACTCTGGGGCCCATCGACCGCCTCACTGGCAGGCGCCCTCGCCGCGGCATTGGCGCCGCAGACCGCCGACGCCGCCCTGGTCACCGTCGGCGGCGACGGCGGCATGGGCAGCGTCACGCTCGAAAACCCGGGTGCGGCGACCGACATCGGCGGCTTGCTCCTGACGCCGATCCGGTACCGAGACGGCCCCATCCTTCGGGCTCTGCTATTCGACGACCGGAATGCGCGGTTGTACCCGGCCGTCCGCTCTAGCGCTTCGACGCCGGGCGCGCCGCGCGACTATATGTGGTCCTTCTATCTGCTGGGAGTCGCCTTTGACGGGGCGCTGTGGAACTCCTCGGACAACTGGGTCCCGGGCCGGTTCCGGGTCGACGGCGTCAACGGCGGCGACTTCATCTGGGGTTGGCTGCACATCCGTCTAGGCCTAGGTCCCGACGACTTCGACCCGACCATCCTCAGCTTCACCTACGACGACGAGGCCACCGATGCGACCCCGTTCATCAAGCCCATCGGCGGCTTTCCCGCCACCGACGCCGACCCGGTCCCCGAACCCTCGACGCTCGGACTCTTCGGCCTCGGTCTCGGCGCGGCCTTCATCTCTCGCCTGCGCCGACGCAAGAAGGCGGACCTGGACGGTTGATCTTGGTTGATCTTGGCGAACTGGATCGACCGTTTTGGGGGCGAGGGCGAGCCTGCGCCTTCGCCCCCTTTTTTTTCGAGCGCAAGCCTTTCCCGCGCACCCAGGCCAATGAGCGGCCGAGCCGCCCCGAGGAGAACAATCCATGCCGAAAAACAAACTACTCCTGATCGGTTGGGACGCCGCCGACTGGAAAGCGATCACGCCGCTGATGGACGCGGGCAAGATGCCCAACCTCCAGCGGCTCGTTGAATCGGGCGTCAAGGGCAACCTCGCCACCCTGCAACCGGCCCTCAGCCCGATGCTGTGGACGTCGATCGCCACGGGCAAACGTCCGTACAAGCACGGCGTCCACGGCTTCTCTGAACCCGATCCGACCTCCGGCGGCATCCGTCCGGTCACCAACCTGTCCCGCACCACCAAGGCCGTCTGGAACATCCTCAACCAGAACGATCTGCGCTCCTTGGTCGTCGGCTGGTGGCCCTCCCACCCCGCCGAGCCGCTCACTCGCGGGGCCATGGTCTCCAACCACTACCAGCGCGCGACGGGAAGCTCCTTCGACGACTGGAAGATGCCGCCCTCGACCGTCCATCCGCCGCGCCTGAACGACGTCCTCGCCGACCTCCGCGTCCACCCGACCGACATCGAACCCGAGATGATCGCCCAGTTCCTGCCCGCGGTCCGGGAGATGACCCAGCCGCAGCTCGACCAGTTCCGGGAGGACCCGCGGCTCAAGTCGTTGATGAAGATCCTGGCCGACTGCTCCTCGATCCACTCCGCCGCCACCGCGCTCCTGCAGAACGAGCCCTGGGACTTCGCGGCCGTCTACTACGACGCCATCGACCACTTCGGCCACGGCTTCATGAAGTACCATCCGCCCCGCCAGGACTGGGTCCCCGAAGAGGATTACCAAATCTGGAAGGACGTCCTCGAGAGCGGCTACCGCTACCACGACCTGATGCTCGGCGTGCTGACGGAACTGGCCGGCCCAAACACGACGATCGTGCTGATGTCGGACCACGGCTTCCATCCCGACCACCTGCGGCCGCGTACGATTCCGCATGAGCCGGCGGGACCGGCCGTCGAGCATCGTCAGTTCGGCATCCTCGCCGCCGCCGGACCCGGCCTCCGCCAAGACGATCTGATCTACGGCGCCGCCGTCATCGACGTCTGCCCGACCATCCTCCACCACTTCGGCTTGCCCGTCGGCGACGACATGGACGGCAAGGTCCTCAGCGACCTTTGGGAGCGTCCCGTTCCGCCGCGATCGATCCCCAGTTGGGACGACGTCGCCGGCGACGACGGCCGCCATCCGCCCCACAAGCAGATCTCGCCGACCGACTCCAAGACCGCGCTCGATCAGTTGGTCGCCCTCGGGTACGTCGAGCAGCCGAGCGAGGACCGCCAAGAAGCCCTCGACCAAACCGTACGCGAACTGGACTACAACCTCGCTTGCGCCTACATCGACGGCGGCGTCTTCAGCGAAGCGCTGCTCATCCTGGAGCGGCTCTACGAACGCTGGCCTTCCGAATACCGCTTCGGACTCAAGCTCACCGTCTGCTACCAGGCCTTGGGCCGGGCCGTCGCCCTCCGCGAACTCACCAAGTCGATCATCGAGCGCCGCATGCACGAGGCCGAAGAGGCCTCCGCGCAACTCAAGGAGCTCGGACTCGACGACCCCGAAGTGCGCGCCGCCGAACAGGAACGCATCGACCAGTTAAGCGAAGAGGAACAGCGGAAGCACGCCCGCGAACGCGGCGAACTCATCCGCAAAGCGCGCCCCAACCTCTTCTTGCTGCGTTACGTCGAAGCCTTCGCCGCCTTCAACGAGCGCCGTTACGACGAAGCCCTCGCCAAGCTAGAAAAACTCGACGAGGACTACGGCGCCCGGCTCAACGCCCTCTGCCTGCGCGCCGACGTCTACCTGCGCAAGCGCGACTGGTTCCGCGCCCGAGTCGCCTGCACCAGCGCCTTGGAGATCGATCCCGAAACCCCCGGCGCCCACCTCGGACTGGCCCGAGCGGCTCTGGGCGAACACGACTACGGGGCCGCCGTCGAGCACGCCGCCGACTCCATCGGCCTGCTCTACCACCAGCCGCGGGCGCACTACCTGATGGGGTTGGCGCACTACGGCGCCGGCGATTGGCGCGAGGCCGAACAGTCGTTCCTCACGGCCGCCCAGCAGGCGCCCCTGATGACCGTCAACTATCGCATGCTCGGCGACATCGCCCGCGAATTCAAGAACGACTTCGAGGAAGCGACACAGTACTTCTCGCTGATTCGCGAGGCCCGTCGACGCCTGACCAAAGAGAAGCGACGCGAGGTGAGCGCCGTCCGCGCCGCCGCCGCGCCCGACCCGACTCCGCTCACCCTGCACCCCAATCCGGATACGCTGCTCGGCGTCCCCGAGCAGGACGTCGTCACCGTCGTCACCGGTCTGCCGCGCTCGGGCACGTCGCTGATGATGCAGATGCTCGAAGCGGCCGGAATCCCCGCCCTAACCGACGACCGGCGCGCCGCCGACTCCTCGAATCCCAAGGGCTACTTCGAGTTCGAAGAGGTCTCCCGTCTGACCCACGGCGGCCGAGACTTCTCATGGCTCGATCGGGCCCGCGGGGGAGCGGTCAAAGTCGTCGCGCCTCTGCTTCCCCTGTTGCTCATGCGCACCGGACAAGACAAGAGCCTGACTCTGAGAGTGGTCTTCATGGAGCGCGACATGGAAGAGATCCTCGAGTCGCAACAGCGCATGCTGCTCCGCCTCGGCCAAAGCGAGGAAGACTCCGCCGACCCGGCGAACCTGGCGCGAGCCTACGAAAACCAGATCCGCGCCGCTCAGGGCTGGATCGAGCGAGGCGAGATCCACGCCCTAGCCGTCAACTACAACGAACTCATCGCCAATCCCGGCTCGCAGGCACGCCGTCTGGCCAAGTTCCTAAACCTGCCCCAAATGGCGACGCCCATGGCCGAAGCCATCGACTCGGACCTCTACCGCACCCGCGCCTCCACCCTAGCCGCCGCCGCTCCCGCCTAAGCCCAAGCCAAATCCGTTGTGGCGCGGGCTTCAGTGTCAAGCAACCAAACATATGTGACAAAACGTTCACGGGACATATGTGACACTCGCTCCTTTCCCGTTCGCTCCCTCTTCGCTTCGTTCCGCTGACCCGGGGGTTGAGTTGGATTGTTGAGGGAAGGGGGCGGCCGCCCCCTTCCCTCAACAATCCAACCCTTGACCTCATTCCGGCTCCTCGTCCCAACCGTCGCCCTTCAACGTCCGGCGCAGA
>JGI12316J15310_10000026_pt12 | contig 59484 bp, 50 predicted proteins | sample MarCyaLeptolynsp_FD_15310 | JGI IMG/M metagenome (IMG submission 15310) | reverse complement strand
TCAAATCCCGGAGGGCCGCAGCGGAGGAGGGGTTCTGAGCCGCGAGGCGCTCGCGGATCTCGAGTCCCTGCTCGAATCGGCGGCGGGCCTGGTCGAGCTGACCGGCCTGCACGGCCACGTCGCCGAGCCTTTCGAAGCTAATGCTCAAATCGCGCAGGGCCGCAGCGGAGGAGGGGTTCTGAGCCGCGAGCCGCTCATCCAGCTTCAAGCTTTCCTTGAAGTATTCGCTCGCTTCTTGCAGGCTGCCGGCATTTACAGAGGCGTTGCCCAGTTCGGTGAGCACCACAGAGCGCTCGCGGTCCGTTCCGGCCGTCTCCAGCGCCCGCTGTGCCGCAGCCTGCGCCTCCCCGAGCTTGCCGGCGTCCATGTACAGCCGCCCCAGCTCCACCCAGCCCCAGTGATAGCCAGGGTCGAGCTCCTGCAGCCGCTCCCACGCCTCGATGGCCTGCCCGGTCGTCTGCTCGCCGCGGTCCTTGGCTTCCAGCACCAGCGCCGCGTAGGGACGTTGCAACTCGGCCGCTTCTTGCGCCGCCGCCTGGGCGGCCGCGGCCGCCACCACCAGCGCCGCCGCCTGGAGCGCCTGCTGCTTGGCCGCCACGATCTCCCCGATCACCGGCAGCGCCCCGCGCGTGTCGCCGTCGGCGTAGCGCTGGTAGGCGGCCAGCAACTCGGGGTCGTCCGTCGCCGTCAGCTCCTGGATCTGTTCGTGGAATTTGCGGACCTGTTCGGCCAGCTCGGGATGCGTGATCTCCACCTGCCCGGCAATGGCGGCCCGCTCGGCGATCACCTCCTGCAGCTTCGCCTGGGCTTCCTGGCGTTCGGCCCGAGCCTTGTCGCGGTCGCCGATCACCCGCCGCAGCTCCTGGTCCTTCGCCTTCAGCTTATCCAGCAGGCGTTGCGTCTGCTCGTCGGCGAGCTGCTTCTCGCGGATGGCTTCGGTGGCGTGTGTTGTGGTCAGGTCACGGACGAGCTGTTCAATCCGATCGGTACGTCTGAGCAGCTCCAGATTCGTCGCCGCCTGCCGCCTGGCGACCTCTTCGTCCCACTGCTCCCGCAGCGCCTCGGGCAGCTTCCAGCGCAGATACTTCCGCAGGTCGGCATGCATCTCCCGCAGATTGAGCGGATTGTGCCTTTCGGGGCGCCACGCCAGGATGGTGAGCGTCTGCTCGACCAGCGGCCAAAAAGCGTCGACCACGTCGCCGGCCTCGCGGTCGTGCCGCGTCCACAGCTCGTCATGATGTTCGCCCGTCAGCGCGGCCAAGGTGGCCTCGGGCGAGTCGTCGAAGCGCTCGCGCCACAAGGGGATCCAGCCGTGCGGGTCGGGCGCCGCCGGTTCAATGCGCTGCAATCCGCCGTCGAGCGCCTTGCGCAGGGCCAGCTCCAGCTCGGCGCTCGGCTGCGGCTCGCCGTCCTGCGAAGCCCAGTTGACCCCGAACGACGCCAGCACGCCGCCGAGGCCGTTGGCCAGCCCGCCCGCGGCCTCGGCGGCGAAGCAGTTGGGGGCGCCCAGAATCGCGCCGACGGCCGGCTTCGCGAGCGCCAGCACGGCGCTGGCCGCCCCGCCGCCCACGAGCGTCGCGCCCATGGGCAGCATTCTGGAAGGCCGTGACGAACTCCCCATTTTTTGCCCTAGTAGTGTAGCACTCGCGACTTACTCCCGCCCGAACCGGTTGCCCAGTTCGTCGCGAAGATCCAGATTGCGGATCAGCCGGTGCAGATACGTCCGGTTGATGCGCAGCAGGTCGGCGGCGGCGCTGTAGGAGCCCCGCGCCTTCTCCATGGCCGTCCGGATGATCTGCCGGCGGGCCTCCCGCACCTCGTGGTGGTAGCCGCCGGGGGCGTCGGGGTTGAGCGCCTCGGCGACCTCGGCGGGCAGGTCTTCGAGTTCGATCCGCGCGTTCGACCGCCGCAGCTCCGCCGTGCGGATCACGCTTTCGAGTTCGCGCACGTTGTCCGGCCACTCATACAGCGTCAGCGCCACCTGCGCCGCTTCGGAGATGCCGTCGAAGACGCGGCCCGACCGCTTGCTGAAGCTCGTGGCCAGGATCTGCGCCATTTCGCCGATATCCGACGGCCGCTCGCGCAGCCCCGGCATCTCGATCAAGAGTCCGCGCAGCCGCAGGTAAAGCTCGGAGTAGAACTCGCCCGCCGCCACCAGCGACTCGATATCCTCGCCGGCCGAGCAGAGGATGCGGCAGCGCGCGCGGGCGACCGACGCGTCGCCTTCCCGCGCGTACTCGCCCGTCTCGAGCAGCGCGTAGAAGCGCTGCTGCAGCTCTGAGTCGAGCCCCTCGATGCGGTCCAGGAACAGCGTTCCGCCCTCGGCCTGGTCAAACCAGCCCTGCTGGACCTCCGAACCCGATGCGACGCCGAACATCAGCCGGGCCAGCGTTTCCGGGTCGCGCCCCAGCACGCGCCCCAGCACGTAGGGCCCTTCGGCGAAGGCGCTGCGGGTGTGGATCGCGACGCCGACGCCGTCCTTGCCGATCCCCGGCGGGCCCACGATCAGCACGGGCGCCGCGCTGGCGGCCATTGCCTCCACGCGGCGCCGAATCAGCTCGGCGTGAGCGCTGCCGCCGGCGATGTCGGCCTCCCAACTGCGCTCCCGGTCCAGCAGATCGGCCTTCGCGGCCAACTGCTGCTCGCGGCGCGAGTTTTCGATCGCCGCCGCGGCGGTGGAAGCTGCCGCGGCGACCAGGTGCAGGTGGTCGCTGTCGAACTCCGAGACCCCGTCCGAACGCACACTGACGGCTCCGAGGATGGTGCGGTTGACCACCAGCGGCGCGGTGATCGTCCGTCCCGACAACACTCCACGGCCTTCGAGCCCGGGCGTGAAGTCGAACTCGACTTGGTGGTCGTCCGGCGCCTTCGTCGTTGCGAGCTCGCGGCCCGGGTGCGGATCCAGCAGCAGCAACGTCCCGCACTCGAACGGCAGAGCCCGCTCGAGCAGATCCATGAGCCGCTGCACGATCTCCTGCACGGGCAGCCGCGCCTGCAACGCGCGGCAGAGTTCGAGCAACACCCGCAGGTCGCGCTCGGCGCGGCCGCTCTCCTGCCGGATCTGCGGCAGCCACGCCGCGCCGCCCGGTTGCAGCACGACCGTGTGCATGCGGCTCAACTTCACCGGAGGGGCGCCGCTGTTGCTGCCGTGAGACTGCGCTTCGTCGGCTTCGATGCGAAAGCGGACCAGTCCCACCGTCAGCTCGTCGCCGTTGGATAGTTTTCGCTCGACCGTGCGCTCGTCATTAACGGAAATGCCGTTGGAACTTCCCAGGTCGACGACCCAAACATCGCCCTTGCGCAGCGTGATCTCGCAGTGATATCGGGAAACCGAGGGGTCCGCTATGGCTACATCATTGTCCAGTTTTCGTCCTACCCGGACCGGATAACGGTCAAAAGAGTACCACTCGCGCCCTGCCGGGCCGTGGAGTGTGGTGAGCTTGATCCACATTGAAACCGTTTTCGGAGCTTACCCAACTCGAGCAGGCAGGAGCAAACCCGGACGAGGGGGTGTGGGAGTTCGCGGGCTCCGGCCGATATGAGGGGTGAGCCTTAGCCCCGATGCAGCGGATCCAAAATCACCCTATTCGTATCTTGGTCGCCCATCCCCAGGCCCTGGTCCGGGCCGCTCTGGTTGCGATCATCGACCAGAACTCCGACCTCGAGGTCTGCGCCGAGTCCGCGACGGCCGACGAGATCGAGAAGGCGCTGCAGCCGGCGGGAGCCGAAGTCGCGCTGGTCGCACTCAGTCTATTGGCCCCTGCGCCGTACCGTCGCCTCACCTCGTTGCTTGGCGCGCATCCGGAAGTGCGTTTCGTCGCCCTCTGCCAGGACGAGACGATCGAGCAGCAGGCCGGGGCGATCCACGCCGGCGCCCGCGGGCTGGTCGGGCAGGGCACTCCGGGGCGCAGCGTGTGCGACGCCTTGCGCTCGGTCGGCAGCGGCTTGCGCTGGATGGAGACCTCGCTCGAGCGCTACCTGCATCGCCGCGACGCCGGCCCCTCCCAGGACTTCGCCCTGCAGGCGCTGACGCCGCGCGAGAGGCAGGTGGCGGCTTTGATCGCGCGCGGCGAGACCTACCAGCGCATTGCCTCCGAGTTGCGCATCAGCACCCATACTGTGAAGAACCATGTGCGTCATATCTTCGACAAGCTCGACGTCAACAGCCGCGTCGAGTTGGCCGTGCTCGCCGCCGCGGAATCCGACTAACCTCGCTCGCCGGTCCGTGCTACCATTCGCTTCTATCTCGATTGAGACGCCGTAGGAGCAAGTCCTGGCGTTTGTCTCATTCGTCGGCCATGCACCTCGGTTTCGTTGCGCTATTCACGCTGATCTTGTTGCCGCTGGGGCTCAGCGCCGCCGAGATCGCGACCGGATCGATGCTCGGTCCGCGCTACGAAGCCAAGAGCTTCTACCAGCGCCTGTCCTCTCGCGGAGAGTGGCAGCGGACCTATGACGTGGGGCCGTTCCGGCGTCAGGCCCGCGGCAAACTGCTCGGCCTGCGCACCAGCTACGGCCTGTTCCATGACCGCTGGCTCGAAGATCCGGATTTCGACGCCGACGCCAATACCGATCGTTTGATCGATGCGCTCGAGCGCTACAAGACTTACGGCCTCAACGTCATTTCAGTAAGTCTGCAGGGCGGGCATGAGCCCTACAGCGCCGCAGGCGAAGCGTCGCGCAGCGGCCAAGCGCGCGACGGTGAGAAGGCCGGCGCTCTCATCAGCGCCTTCGCCGCCGACGGCTCGCTCGACGAGCAGTGGACCCGGCGGCTGGCGCGGCTGCTGGAAGCCGCCGACAAGAACGGCATCTTTGTCGTGCTCACCTATTTCACTCCCGACCAGGACGAGATCTTCGAGTCGCCTGAAGCGATCGTCGCCGCCGCCCGCAACATGACGCGCTGGCTGATCGAGCACGACGCCCGCAACGTCATCATCGATCTTGCCGACCGCTGGGATCTCGAGTCGGAGATCTGGGATTTCGGACGCTTTATTCCCCGCAACATTGGCAGCCTGGTGCTTGACGTGCGCGACCAGTTCAACTCCGCGGCCTTCACGCTGCCCATCGGCGCCACCGGCGGCAACGACATGACCTACCCCAGCTCGCTTGCCAAGATCTGCGACGTGATCCTGCTGCGAGCCGGGGAGCGGACCGCCGCCCAGCGCGTGCTTCCGCTCGATCAACTCCAGGACGCCGACCGTCCGGTGGTGATCTTCGGCGCCGACCCGCTGGCCGCCGCCGCCGCCGACCGCGCCGCCGGCGCCGTTTTTGCCGCGCCCGCCGGTACCGCCCAGTTCCCCTTCGAGTACGGCGCCGGCGAGGCTGATCAGGTTTTCCTCCCGCTGCTCGACAGCGTCGCCGGGTTGGCGCTCAAAAAGCCCCCGCGGAACGAAACCGAGGCGCGCTAGCTACACTGTCGAAATGCTCAGCGCCATCGGCGAAGCCCGCGAACGTCTCGCCCCCTACCTCGACCCCACGCCCCTGGTGCGGGCCGCGAGTCTGAGCGAACGGCTGGGTCTGCCGGTTCGCTTCAAGCTCGAAATCCTGCAGCCGACCGGCGCCTTCAAGGTGCGGCCGGCCTTCAACGGCCTGCTGGCGCAGATCGACGACGCCCGCAAACATGGCGTGGTCGCCTCCTCTTCGGGCAACTACGCCCAGGCGGTCTCCTACGCCGCCGCGCGGCTCGACGTGCAGGCCCGCATCGTGATGATGGAAGGCGCTTCCGCCCTCAAGCGCGAGCGCACCCGCGCTTACGGCGCTGAAGTCATCCCCTGCGGCGATACGTTCGCCGAGCGGCTCGAAACCACCCGCCGCATCCAAGAAGAGACCGGCGCGGTGCTGTTGAGCGCCTACGACTCGGTCGAGACGATCGCCGGTGATGGAACGCTCGGGCTCGAATTGCTCGATCAGCACGATTCGGATTTCTGCGTCGTGGTTCCGCTCAGCGGGGGCGGCTTGATCTCCGGCATCGCCACGGCGGTCAAGCGGAACCGGCCGGGCTGTCGGGTGATCGGCGTCCAGGCCGAGGCCAACCCCTCGTTCCGCGCCTCGCTCGACGCTCGCAAGCGCGTCACCACCTACCCGGCGGCGTCGCTTGCCGACGCCCTGCTGGTGGCGACGCCGGGCGAGCGGACTTTCCCCATCGTGCGCGACCTGGTCGACGATGTCGCGCTCGTCACCGAAGACGAGATCGCCGCGGCCGTGCGCCGCCTGGCGAGCGACGAGCGCCTGGTGGTGGAGGGAGGGGGAGCGGTCGGCGTGGCCGCCGCGCTGGCCGGCAAGTTGGAGACCAAGGGGCTCGACGTGATCTTCGTGCTCAGCGGCGGCAACATCGAGCCGGCCGTCCTGGCGCGAATCCTCGCGCAGGACCCGGCGTGAGCCGGCGGGCCGAAGCCCTCGGGGGCGCGGCGACCGCCGCCGCCTGACCGGCGTAACCGGCCATCTCTCCACGTCCTACGCTACCCTTGTGCCGATGGAGCAGAAGCGCCGTTGGGCCGTGGCTTTTGCTGCGGCGCTCGCCGTGGCAGGGCTGAATTATTACCTCTGCCGCGACCTGTTCTGGGTGGAATCCACCGCCCAGATGCATTCGATGCATGGTTTTTGGACGGCGCTGGCGCGCCTGGGCGAATTCCGTTGGATGACGCCGCAGTGGTGGCCTTACTGGGACGGCGGCATGCCCGCCGAATACACCTATGCGCCGCTGGTTCCTTCCGCGACGGCGGCGGTTTCGGCCGTTTTCGCCGTTCCCGAGTTGCGCGCCTTGCAGATCGTCCTCGGAGCGATTCTGGTGGCGGGCCCGGCACTGCTTTTCCTGGCCCTCTGGCGGCTCACCGACGCGCTGGGCTGGAGCTTCGTGGCCGCCGCCTCCTACACGCTGCTGGCGCCGGACTCGTTTCTTGCTCCGGGAGTCGGCTTTTCGTTCGAGAATCTGCTCGACCCGCATCGCTACTATGTCGTCGCCGTGTGGGACGAGGGACCGCACATGGCCGCGCTGGCGCTGTGGCCTCTTGCGGTCTTGAGCCTGTTTCGCATGCTCGAGACGCGCCGCTGGGCGTGGCTGGCGGTCGGCGTGCTCACCATGGCCGCGATGGTCTACGCCAGCGCCTTTGGCGCCACTCTGCTGGCGCTGACGGCCATCTGCGTTCTGGGGGCCATCGGATTCACTCCGGCGAACATGGCCGTTGTTGCAGTTGCGGGGGCGCTGACTTACCTGACCGCCTGCACGGCGCTGCCGCCGTCTTACGTGAAGGTCATCCGCGAGGCTTCGAATTTCCATAACCACGGGTGGACCTGGAAGTCGTGGACCACGCTCGCTCTGGTCGGCGTCGCTTGGTCGATCGTCCAGCCTTGGCTGCGCCGCCGCGTGGACGATTCCCGGCTGCGGTTCTTCTCCCTTTTCGCCCTGACCTCGCTGCTGATCGTCTGGCTGTACCTGACCGCCGGCAGACAGTTTGTGCCACAGCCCGAGCGCTACAAGATGGAACTGGCCGTGGGCGTGACGCTGGCGGCCGTTTTCGCGCTGCGCCGTGTTTGGCCGCGGCTCAGCCGGCCGCTGGCTTGGGCGCTGGCGCTGCTGGCCCTCGCCGTGGCGACGGAGCAGACGGTCTCTGTCCGGCGTTGGGCGAAGGAGAGCATCCAGCAGCGGGACGTCGCCCCCACCATCGAGTACCGCGTCGCGCAGGCCGTGCAGCGGCTGATCCCGCCCGGGGACCGCGTGATGCTGACCGGATCCTTCGAGAAGTGGTTGAACGCTTTCACGGCGAAGATGCAGTTCCGCGGCGGCTCCTGGGCGACCGCGCCCAACCTGGCCCAGCAGTGGGCCGGCAATGAAATCGTCACCGAGCAGGGCGATATCCAGCGTTCGCTGATCTGGTTCCGCGCCTTCGGCGTCAGCGCCGTTGGGGTTGAGGGCCCCCAAAGCCCCACGCTATGGAAGACCTTCGCCGACCCCAAGAAGTACGAGGGCCACCTCGAACGGCTGTGGTTCGAGGACGACACCGCGCTCTACCGCGTCCCGCTGCGCACGACATCGCAGGCGCATGCGCTGCCCGAGGGTTCGCAGACCACTCGCGACCCGGCGACCGTGCAGCCGTACGTGGCGGCTCTGGAGGATGAGCGCCTGCCGGGCCTGACTGTGAGCTGGGACGGCTCGAACCGGGCGAATATTCGCGGATTCGTCCAGGCGGGCGAGGGGGTCTTGGCGCACATCAACCATCACCCCGGCTGGAGGGCCCGTGTTGCGGGCGCAGAGATTCCGCTGGAAGCTGATGGGCTGGGCCAGATGTGGATGCGTCCGGGCTGCGACGGCGACTGCCGGATCGAGCTCGAATACGTCGGCAGTCTTGAATGGTACGCCTGCCGGGCGTTGAGCCTATTGACCGGGGCCGCCATGCTGGCGTTGCTGTGGTGGGGGCGGCGCGGCCGGCGGATGCCGTTCTGAACCACGTAACGCTTCCGGCCGTAGCGCGCGCCTCCAGGCGAGCCGAGTCGGCCCGTTTGGCCGACGTTCCGGAAGGTCGTCGGGGACCGACGACCCGGCACGGCGGCGCCGTGCGCCACATCGCGAAAAGCTATCCCAGCGCCGCCTTGGCCAACTCCACCGACAACGCGTCCTCGGTTCGCTCGCCAAACGCCTGTAGCCGCCGGGCCAGATCCTTCACCACGTCCGCCTTCGAGGCGTAGAGGTTGCGGTTCTCCTCCGGGTCCGCCTCCAGGTCATACAGCTCGCCCGGACGATACACTGGGCGGTTGTCGAACGCCCGCAGCACCAGCTTCCAGCGTTCCCAGCGAATTGCGCGCTCTTCGTAGAAAGAGCCGTCGATCGCCGCCTGCGGCAGGTTCTCGATCACCAATGGCTGTTCCCAGCGATCCGGTCCTTGGAGCACGTCCAGCAGATTCCGACCGTGCAGGAAGGGTCGCCGCGAGTCGAGCTCCACCGTGCCCACCAGCGGATTCATACCCGCCGCCGACATGATGGTCGGCATCAGGTCCACCGAACTCACTCCCGACTGCCATACCTTGCCCTGGGGTACGCGCTTCGGATAGCGCAGGATGAACGGAATCCGCGCCACCTCGTCATAGGGGACGCACATGCCTTCGGCGGTGCCGGGGCGGTCGCGCCAGGTGCGGCCGTGCTCGGTGGTCAGGATGATGAAGGTGTTGTCGAGCTGTCCGGTGCGCTCGAGCGCGTCGAGAATCCGGCCCACGTTCCAGTCCAGCGCCGAGACGTTGCCCCAATAGCCGGGGTGCTCCTCGTTCTCGTACCCCTTCAAGAACTGCTTGGGCGGATCGAGAGGCTCGTGCGGCGTGTAGTAGCTCTGATACAGCATCCACGGCTCGTCCGACCCGGCGCCTTCCTCGATGAAGCGGATGCCCTGGTCGGTGTGCACGTCGGGACGATAGCGTGAGTTGTGGGGCTCCCCGATCCAGTGCCGCAGCATCGAGTTGAAGCCCTTCCAGTAGTCGAAAAAGCCCGGATTGAGCGGCCCCAGATGCCACTTGCCGATGTGACCGGTGCGGTAGCCGGCGCTGTTGAGGTAGAAGGCCCAGTTATCGATCAGATTGAAGCGGGTGTCGCGCCAGGGGTCGGGAATCGCTTCCTGGTAGTTGCTCGGCAATGCGCTCGGCTTGATGGGATAGACGTTGCGGCGCAGGCCGTGCCAGTGGGGATAGCTGCCGGTCAAGATCGAGGCGCGGGTTGGTCCGCACAGCGCCTGCGGGACGTAGCAGTTGTCAAAACGCGTGCCCTCGGCGGCCAGGCGGTCGATATTCGGCGTGTTCGTCTTGCGCAGGCCGTAGCAGTTGAACGCGTCGCGCCGGCACTTGTCGAACAGTAGAAACAAAATATTCGGCGGGCGCTCACCGCCTGAGCCTGAGCCCGAAGTTTGCGCCATGGCGCCGGCGGACATCAGCGGCGTCGCCGAGGCGCTGGAGAGGAAGCTGCGTCGATCCATTGGCGGATAGGATACCGCGAGTCGGCGTCTTCCCCACATACGCAAACGGGCGCTCCGCCATCGCGGAGCGCCCTCATGGTTGCGATCAGGAGAACCGCAGCCTACTTGGCGGCGGCGAAGCGCTTGGAGACTTCTTCCCAGTTCACGACGTTCCAGAACGCGCCGATATAGTCGGGGCGGCGATTCTGGTAGTGCAAATAGTAGGCGTGCTCCCACACGTCGAGGCCGAGAATCGGCGTGCGGCCTTCCATCAGCGGGGTGTCCTGGTTTGGGGTCGACTCGACGACCAGCTTGCCGCCGTCCACGCTCAGCCAGGCCCAGCCCGAGCCGAAGCGGGTGGCCGCGGCGTCGCCGAACTTGCTCTTGAAGTCATCGAACGAGCCGAACGCGCTGTTGATTGCGTCGGCCAGATCGCCGCTGGGGGCGCCGCCGCCGTTGGGGCCCATGATCGTCCAGAAAAGCGTGTGGTTGGCGTGTCCGCCGCCGTTGTTGCGAACCGCGCCCTTGATCGAATCCGGCACGGAGCTGAGCTTGCGCATCAGGTCGTCGATCGGCAGCCCGGCCAGGTCGGCGTGGCCTTCGAGGGCGGCGTTGACCTTGGCGATGTAGGCGGCGTGGTGCTTGTCGTGATGGATCTCCATCGTACGCGCATCGATGTGGGGTTCGAGGGCGTTGAAAGCGTAGGGGAGGTCAGGGAGAGTGTAGGCCATGTTGTTGGATTGCTCCTTCTTGTTCAAGTGTCCAGAGGGTTGAACCGGATTTCCCCGCTACTGTTACACCGCGCGTTTGCCGTGACAGCGAGGAAGAGAGTTAGTGTACACCACGGCGATTCCGGTACGTTCTCTGACAGAACTGTCGCCGTGGGCGTAACCTCGGTCCGCGTCGCCGTCGTCCTGTTAAATAAGTTCTTTGCTACCCTACTTATCGATACTTAGTGCTCCTATGAACGCGCCCTCCTTTCTGCAGTCTGGAATCTTCTTCGGGGCGGCTCCTCATCTGCCCGAGCCGACCCGTCCGTCTTCCCCGCAACCCGAGATCGTTCCTGCGCCTCCCGACCCGGAACCTCCGCAGAAACAAAGGAATTGGGGCGCATGGTTGTTTGTGTTGGGAATTGTGGGCGGCGCGGCCTATTGGGCGCTGGCGAACCAGACGAAAGTGGGCGGGCCGGCCGGACCGGTCAACGTCGCCAATACCGTGACGGTGGACTCGGGACGGCTCGAGAAGAAACTGCGCGTGGGCGGAGCGATTACCGCCACCAACTTCGCCGCCATCACCTCGCCGCGGATGCGCGGACCGCGCGACGCCGGCCGCAGCGCTCTGACGCTGATGCATCTGGCTGAGCCCGGCTCGATCGTCAACGCCGGCGACATCGTGGCGAGCTTCGAACTCAAATGGCTCGAGGATCACATCGACGACGTAGAATCCGGCGTCGTCCAGAACAAGGCCACCGTCGCCAAGCGCGAGGCCGACATCATGCTCGAGAAGGAGACCAGCCGGCAGGCCGCCATCACCGCCAAGGCTGAGTACGAAAAAGCTCGGCTCGACCTGCGCACCGCGCCGGTGCGCTCGGAGATCGAGGCCGAAGTGCTCAAGAATCTGGCGCAAGAGAATGAGGCCGCCTGGAAGCAGCTCGAGGAAGAGCGCAAGCTCAAACAGCAATCCCACCAGGCTGAGCTGCGCGCCGCCCAAATCGGCGTGGAGGAGCAGAACCTGCACCTGGCGCGCCATCAGCGCGACTTCGAGCGTATGGAGATCGTCACGCCGGTCTCGGGCCTCGTCGTCACCGAGCCGATGTACAAGGGCTCGGGCCAGTTCCAGCAGGCAGCCGAGGGCGACCAGATCTATCCCGGCGCGCTGTTCATGCGCGTCGTGAACCTTGATGACATGGTGCTCGAGGCGGCGCTCAATCAGGTCGACGTCCACCAGGTACGCATCGGTCAGCTTGCCAAGGTGCGGCTCGACGCATATCCGGATATTGAACTCGAAGGCCGCGTGGTCAGCATCGGCGCCATCGCATCGCAGTCCGGCGGAGGCCGCTTCGGCCGCGGCGGCTCCGGCCTCTACGTCAAGAGCGTTCCCGTGGAGATCGCGATCGAGACCGACGATGATCGTCTGATCCCGGACCTCTCCGCCAGCGCCGACATCCTGCTCGACGATCCGGTGGAAGGACTGCTGGCGCCGCGCGAGGCGGTTCGCAGCGACGCGAACGGCTCATTCGTGATGGTGCGTTCAGGCCAGAGCTTCGTGCGCCGCGAGGTCACCGTGCGTGACCGCAACACCACGCATGTGCTCATCGAAGACGGCGTTTCGAAGGGCGACGAGCTGCTGATTGGAGATCCGCCGGAGGCCTAAAGCAGGGCCCGTGTCCAGCCAACCCGGGCTTTTTCGTTACACCGTTGCGCTCGCGGGCGCGGCTGCGCTGGCCATTCTGCTGAGTTGGACGCCGATCGGACGCCAGTTCGATTTTTGGGCCTACGACTTTCTGCTGCGCCTCTTTCCGCCGCCGCCGGAGCCATCGGCGGCGATCATCCTTGCCATCGACGAGAAGACGCTCGCCGCTTCGGGCGGTTTGACCAACCTGCGCCGCCCGGTGGGCGAAGCTCTGCAGACGCTGGCTCGGTATCAGCCGGCCGTTGTGGCCGTCGACATCGTGCTCTCCGAGCGCCGCGACGAGGCGGAGAACCAGGAACTGCTCGACGCTCTCCGCGCCGGACCGCCGGTTGTGCTCGCTGCGAACCTCCGCGCCGACCGCGACGGCTGGGAGACTCCGGTCGAGCCCTTCCGCGAGGCCGCCTCCACGCTGGGACACGTCCACGCCGAGCCCGACGCCGACGGGCTCTGCCGGCGCGTGCTGCTGGCCAAAGCCGCCGGACGCGAGCGCCGTTGGGCCTTGGGGCTCGAGGCCTACCGTCTGGCCCAAGGCGGACCCGACATCATCGAATCCCCGGACGGGCTCTCACTCGGAGACCGCTTCATCCCCGCCACCTTCCGCCGCGACCAGGAGATGCTGCTGCGGTTCGCTCACCCGCAACGCCCCATCGAGCGGCTGTCGTTGCAGCAGGTGCTCGACGACCCCGAATCCGCCCAGATCGTGCGCGGCCGGGCGGTCTTCGTGGGCGTGCTCGTGCTGGGCGGGCTGGACCGCTACCTGATGACTCCGTACTCCTACGGCGAGCCGATGGCCGGCGTGGAGATCAACGCGACGGTCTATGAGACTCTGGCGCGCGGCCAGTTCCTGCTGCCCGTCGCGCCGTCGTCGGCGTTGCTGGCCGCCATCGTCGCCGCATTGGCTCTGGCCGCGGTCTTCTGGTTGCTGTCGGGCTGGCAGGCCGTGCTGACCGGAGCGTTGGTGCTGGCGACGGCGCAGTTGCTGCCGGTCGCGCTGTTTTCTTCGAATCTGGTGTTCCCGGCCGCTCAGACGACCTTCGTGGCTTGGGCTTGTTTCTTGACCGGCGCTTCCTACCACTACCTCGTCGTGCGCAGACGGCTCGACCGCGCCGAGGCGCAGACCACCCGCTACCAGAAAGCCGTGCACTACGTCACCCATGAGATGCGCACGCCGCTCACCGCCATCCAGGGCTCCAGTGAACTCATCAGCCGCTTCAGCCTGCCTGAAGAGAAGCAGCGCCAGATGGGCGAACTGATCCACAAGGAGTCCCAGCGGCTGGCGCGCATGGTGGAGATGTTCTTGAGCGTGGAGCGCCTCAGCGCCGGGCAGCTCGAGATGAAGCGGACCGCCGTGCCGGTCTCGGCTCTGCTCGAGGAATGCGTGGAGCGCATCCGTCCGTTGGCTGAGCGTAAGAGTATTTCCATTCATTGCGAGGCCGACCCGGGTCTTCAGGTCGACGGAGATCGTGAACTGCTCGAGTACGCCTGTTATAATCTCATTTCGAACGCTGTCAAATATTCGCCCGCCCAGACAGCGATCGACGTCCGCGCCCAGTCTTCCTCCAATCGGATCCTCATCGCCGTGCGCGACCAGGGATACGGCATGGAGTCCTCCGAGCTCAAGCAGATCTTCCAGCGTTTCTATCGCGCCCGCACGGCGCAGAAATCGGGAGAAAACGGCAGCGGACTGGGGTTGGCGATCGTCGAAGAGATCGTCATCCAGCATCAAGGCTCCATCTCGGTGGAGAGCCAAGTGGGAGAAGGCTCTTGCTTCACCTTGTCCTTGCCCCGCGCAACAGTGAAATTAGCAGACGGACGCGCCCATGGCTGAGAAGCTAAAAATTCTATTGGTGGAAGACGACCCCTCCGTCTCGACGACCTGCACGATCGGGCTCGAGTCGCAGGGGTATGAAGTCGAAGCCGTCAACAACACTGATCTCGCCCTGCGGAAATTGGCCAACGGAAACTATCCGCTGGTGGTCACTGACATTTATCTCGACGAGCGCACCGGGCTCGATGTGCTCAAGGCGGCCAAGGATTACAACCCCGGCTGCGAAGTCATCGTCATCACCGGGCAGGGCACCATCGAGACCGTCATGAAGGCGACCTCCGGCGGGGCTTTCGACTACCTCGCCAAGCCGTTTGATTTCTCGAAGCTGCTCGATGCGGTGCAGCGCGCCGAGGAGACTCTTGACGAGCAGTCGGTCAAGGCCGCTCCCGCCCCGGAAATCCCTCCCACCGAGATGGTCGGCTTCTCCTCGGAGATGATCGCCGTCTACAAGACCATCTCGCGAGCCGCTCCGACTGACGCCCCGGTGCTGATCACCGGCGAATCCGGCGTCGGCAAGGAGCGCATCGCCCAGGCTCTGCACAGCCACTCCAAGCGCAGCCTGGGGCCGTTTGTGCCGGTCGACTGCGGCTCGATTGCGCCCTCGCTGATGGAGAGCGAGCTGTTTGGAGCGGTGCGGGGCGCCTACACCGGCGCCGAGCGCGATCGCGCCGGCCTGTTCGAGGCGGCCGACGGCGGCACCGTCTTCCTCGACGAGATTGGCGAGATCGAACCCGGCTTCCAACTCAAGCTGCTGCGCTTCTTGCAGGAACACGAGGTGCGCCCGCTGGGCTCGGCCAAGTCGAAGAAACTCGATGTGCGCGTCATCGCCGCCACCAACCGCAACCTCAAGCAGATGGTCGACGACGGCGAGTTTCGCGAGGACCTGTGGTTCCGCCTCAACGTCATCCACATCCCCGTCCCGCCGCTACGCAACCGCCGCGGAGACGTCCCCGTGCTGGCCGGCCATTTCCTGGAGCAGTTCAACCGGCGCTACGAGCGCAATGTCCGCCTCACCGCCGAGGCCATGAAGGTTCTCGAAGACCACTCCTGGCCGGGCAACGTGCGCCAGCTGCAGCACACGCTCGAGCGGCTGGTGGTGCTGAGCCCCACCGAGACGATTCGCGCCGACGCCGTCCATGAGGCGCTCGAGAGCTCCGAGCCGAAAGACAAGCCTGTCCACTCGCTTGCCGACGCCGAGGAAGAGCAGATCCGCAAAGTGCTCGCCCAAACCGGCGGCAACAAGACGCGGGCGGCGAAAATCCTCAACATCGAGCGCAAGACCCTGTACCGCAAGCTCGAACGCATGGGCTTGGGCTGAACCGGGTTATACTCACGGGTTCTGATGGAACGCCGAATCGTCCTTCGCCTGATCGCCGCCGGCTTCCTGGCGCCCCGCGGACTGGTCAGCATCGCCCGGGCGCAGACGGCGGCCGACGACTACAAGGCGGCTTTCTTCTCGAAGAATGAGATGGCGGCGCTGGATCGCCTGACCGAGATCCTGATCCCGACCGACGACCACTCGCCCGGCGGGAGCGCGGCGCTGGTCAACCGTTATATCGACGTGATGGTCGCCGATGGGCCCGACGCAGGGAAGAGCGCCTGGAAGGACGGGCTCAAGGCGGTGACCAAGGAGTCGAAGAGCAGCTTCGGCAAGCCTTTTCACAAGCTCGCCGAGGATGAGCAGGAGCAAGTTGTCGCGAAGATGGCCCGCAACGAGGGCGCGCCGACGACGGATCTCGAGCGCTTCTTCGGGCCGCTCAAGCGGATGACGATCGACGGTTATTACACCTCGAAAATCGGCATCCACGACGATCTGCAGTACCAGGGCAACACGGCGCTGGCGGAATTCCCCGGCTGCACCCATCCCGAACATCAGGCCGGTTAGCAGAGCTTCGGACGAACAAGAATGTTCGTCCCGCCGGATGCTGCTCACCGCTCACTAAACCGCCTTATACCCCAGCGGCACGTTCGCCTCCACCAGCTCCAGGTTCACCAGCTCCGAATTGCAGGCCGCGATGCGCGAGTCCTCGAGCGCCCACAGGTAGCACTTCTGGGCTACGTGCAGATTCTTGTCGGGGTTGTGCGCCTCGATCATTGCCACGCGTCGCGGATCGTTCGGCAGGCCGTTGTCGCGGCCGTGGTTCACCGGACGCGCCACCTTCATGGCGATCACGCCCAGGTCGGCTTTCTGCGCGGCGTCGAGCGCCTCCTGCATGTAGCCGGCGTTGACGATGCTGTAGGCCACCATCGCCACCGAATATTGTTCCGATGCAGCCGCGCCCTCGAGCACCCCGGCCATGTTGTTGTGGCCGGAAACGCCCAGATGCCGCGCCTTGCCGGCCTTCTTGATGACCTCGAACGCCTCGAACACTTCCGGATACTGCGTATCGTCGTAGCTGCTGGCGGCGTGCGGACACATCACGATGTCCACATGGTCGGTCTCGAGCGCCTGGAGAGCGCTGTCGAGCTGGTCGATGAGCGCCTGCTTCCATTCGCCGCGACGCTCCATCTTGTGGCCGTAGCGCTTGTTGAGGATGTTCGAGCGTATCGAAGACTCGAGCTGCTCCTGCTGCGACGAGAAGTAGTGGCAGATGTAGTCGACGTCCAACGCCCGGCGCCGATCGATCTCCTCGCGGACCGCCGTCTCGATCTTCTTCTGCTCCGAGGCGTCGAGCGAGTCATAGATCGCCTGGAAATCGACCTTGCGGTCGTTGAGCCAGGGGCTGGCTTTGGTCGTCAGAAACACGTTGTCGCGGCCGACTTCCTTGAGGGCCTTGGCATAGCCGAGGTGACTGGCGCCGCGGCCGTACTGGATAGCCGTGTCAAAGTAGTTCAGACCCAGGTCGAAGGCGGCGACGACGTGCTTGTAATTGGTCGGTGAAATCGTGTTGCCGCCGCAGATCATCTCCGAGACCATGAAATTCGTACGGCCCAGGCGCCGATAAGACATTTCAGGGCGCTTGTTGCGCCACTCGCCCGGCGCATCATCGGCGGCCGGCGCGGCTTTGCGCGACAGAGCGGCGAGCAGCGCTCCGGAGGCGGACATGCGTAGGAATTCTCGGCGGTTCGGAGCGGGGAACATGCCGTCATTGTAGGCCGGATGGACGCCGAGAGGAAGAGACCTTGAAGAGCTTTGCGCAAATGATCGTGGTCGCCTGCATCGGGCTGTTGAGCTGGTGGCAGAAGGACTTCCATCTGCAAACCGAACTCACCACGGCCGGGCTGATCCTGTTCGGCATCATGGCCGGCGTGCTCACCGCCCGCTCCAGGCGGCTGGGCTACATCCTGGCCGCACTGTTGGGGCTGGGCTACCTGCTCGAAATTGTCTGGATGGTTGACCGCAGCAACTTCTACTACCTGTCTCCGCTGCTAGGTTGGGCCGCTGGACTGTTCGTCGCTGCGTCGGGCTTGCTATGGAACTCGCGCGAGCGTTCCAAACCCGAACCCGCCTATGAACGCCACCCCGAATACTAGCGGCGTCGCTTGCGGGCCAGATACGCAAATCCCGCCAGCGCGGAGCCCAGCAGCAAGACGCTCGCCGGCTCTGGAATCGTGGCGGTAGTCCACGGCGACCACAAATCCGCCGGGCTGGGCAAAATGGGCAGGTACAGGCTGGGCAACCGGATCGGGGTGGCCCCCGCCAGCGTCGCCGAGACCAGAAATATGCCAGCCAGCCGCCGCTTCATCGCTCAACCTGAACCGATGTTCGAAACTTCACATCGAGAATATCACTGCTTTTCACCCTTGGCAATGCAGGGAAAAATGGGCCTCTAGCGCTTGGCCGCCGCTTCGCACGCCCGCATGACCCGCAGTAGATTCCCGCCGGCGATCTTGCGGATGGTCTCGTCGGAATAGCCCATCCGCATCATCCCGCGGATCAGCGTCGGGTATTTCGAGACATCTTCCATGCCCTCGGGGACCATCGCCGAGATGCCGTCGAAATCCGACCCGAAGCCCACGTGCTCGGGCCCGACCAGCTTCACGATGTGGTCGATGTGTTGCAGAATTGCCTCGTAGCTCACCGGCGGCATCATCTTGGCGTAGCGCGCCCGGATCGCCAGATCGAGCTCGAAGCGGTTCGGGTCGTCGCGGTGCAGCGCCCACATTCCGGCCAGATCGCGGTCACGGTTCGGGGTGTTCTTGTTGTAGACGTCCAGCGCCTTCTGGTCGAGATAGCCGGCGTGGAAGTTGATGAAGATCACCCCGCCCTTGGCCGCGATCGCCCGAATCATCACGTCGCTGAGGTTACGCGGTGTGTCGCTGAAAGCCTTCACCGAGGAGTGCGAGGCGATCACCGGCGCGATGGTGGTCTCGAGCGTATCGACGATCGTGTCGTCGGAGACATGCGAGATGTCGACGATCATGCCGATCCGGTTCATCTCGCGCACCACCTCGCGGCCGAAGTCCGAAAGACCGCCGTGCACAGCGATGTCCGTGGAGGAGTCGGCCCAGTTGTTGGTCCCGAAGTGCGACAGCGTCATGTAGAGCACGCCGAGGCGGTAGTAGTTGCGCAGGATGTGCAGGTCGTCAGCAATCAGCCGGCCGCCCTCGATGCTGGCCAGGATGGCGATCTTGCCGGCGCCGTGAATGCGCTCGATGTCGGCGGCGGTGCGCGCGAACTCGAGATCGTCGGGATAGCGCTCGACGGTCTGGTGGATGGTGTCGATCTGGTCGAGAACGCGCTCGGTGAAGTGCTGCGGCGCCAGGCTGGCCGCGGCGGGTATGCCGAAGAAGACTGCGCCCACGCGTCCGCGCCGAAGCCGGGGGATGTCGGTCTCGCGTCTCTTGTTCTCAATGCCGAAGTCGTAGTCGCCGTCGAGGATGTAGCGCGGCGTGTCGATGTGGGTGTCGACGATGAGGATGTCTTCCATGAGCCGCTCATAGCGCGCCTCGTCGATATCCTGGGCAAGCCCGGCGGCGGCGAGCGTCAGACTCAGGAGGGTGAGGCGAAGGCTTCGGGATGGGCTCATAGCGCCTGATAGTATAGTCTCGACGGCGCGGCGGAAACATCGCGTCCCGGAGATTCTCCATTGCCAACCACCGAATTCGAGACCGATTCACCTACCCGAACCGACGCTGAGGATCTCAAGCGCGACGCCCTGGAGTACTGCCTGTTCCCGATGATGTCCCGCCAGGACGTCGCCGCCGACGGCCCGCGCATCTACGCCAAAGGCGAGGGCGTGGAGTTGACCGACATCGACGGCCGCGTCTACCTCGATATGATGTCGGCGCACACGCGCGCCAATACCCTCGGCTACGGCAACAAAGAGATCGCGCAGGCGATCTACGACCAGCTCAGCGCCGTCCACTACGTGGGGACGCGGAACAACTTCGCCGAACCCGCCGTCCGGCTGGCGAAAAAGCTGGCGGAGCTGGCGCCGGGCGATCTGTCGAAGACGATGTTCGTCAGCGGCGGCTCCGAGGCGGTGGAGACGGCTCTCAAACTGGCCCGGCAGTATCACATTCACCGCGGCGCCAAGCCCCGCGCCACGAAAATCATCTCCCGCTGGAACGCCTACCACGGCTCGACGATGGGCGCCATCGGGGCCAGCGACTGGCTCGGCATCCGGCACATCGCAGAGCCCGCGGTCCCCGGCTTTTCGCGGATTCCGGGGCCGACCTGCTACCGCAATCCCTTCGGCATGGAGGACGAAGCCTACGCCGATTTCTGCGCCGCGTATCTCGAACAGCAGATCCAGCATGAAGGGCCGGAATACGTGGCCGCCTTCATTGCCGAGCCCGTGATGCAGGGCAACGGCGTGCAGATTCCGCCCAAGAGCTACATGCAACGCGTCCAGGAGATCTGCCGCAAGTACGATGTGCTGTTCATCATCGACGAGGTCATCACGGGCTTCGGGCGGACCGGCGCGTGGTTCGCACACAGCCACTTCGGCATTCAGCCCGACATTGTGACCTCGGCCAAAGCGTTGACGGCCGGCTACGCGCCGATGGGAGCGGTGCTGACGCGGCCGGCGATCGCCGAGGCGGTCGACGGATTCCGCCATCTGTTCACCTTCAGCGGACACCTCGGCTCGGTGGCGGCGGCGACGGCCACCATCGCGATTTGCGAGCGCGAGAACCTGATGGAAAAGGCCAGGGACAACGGCGCCTACTTCCTCGACGCCCTCCGCAGCGAGCTTGGAGAGCATCCCATCGTGGGAGACGTGCGCGGGATCGGCATGTGGCTGGCGGTGGATCTGTGCGCCGACAAGGCGACCAAGGCGCCGTTTGCCGACGATACGGTGGCCGCGGTCGTCCGCAGGATCCGGGAGCTGGGCATGCTCATCAACCCCTGCGGCAATGCGTTTGAGCTGGCGCCGCCGCTGATCACCCCGCGCGAGACGCTCGACCGCGCCGTCCAGATCGTGGCCCGTGCGATCGACGAGATCTCCCGCGAGCGCGGGCTGGGACAGTAGCGGCGCGCTTGCGGACGCGGCCGTCCTTGCGCCAGCCTTCGCGCAGGAGGAAGGCGGACGGGGAGCAGCGGTTGGGGACGGCCGCGACCTACATGGGAACACCGAACAAGTCGAAGAAGTTCATAACCTCTGCTACGGCAGCAACATAGGCTCAGAATCCCGCTTCAGCTCGAGAGGGATTTCGGGTTAGTCGATGCCGTAGTTGCGCACCGCCACCGCGCCCATGGCGCCGGTCGCCCCAAAGGTTGCAACCGTGAACGGCTTGTAGAGATTGCGGTCCGGATTCTTCTTGATCATCCAACTCTGGAAGGCCATGAAGCCGCCGCCGAGGCCGCCTTTGAACAGCACCGCTTTGCGCGTGGAGAAGCGCCCGTCCTCGGACCGCAGCAGCGGATTCAACTCGCCCTTCCCAGACGAAGAGTGGATGTCGAGGACGTTGACCACGGCGAACGCCGCCCAGCTGGCGACCCAGGTGCGCCGCCAGCGCCGCCGCGCGACCAACTCGTTGGATTCGGGATCGGCGGCTTTGAAATAACGTTGCTGCTCGAGCGTACGTTTCAGCGCCGGACTGACGATGTAAGTCGACGCGTCGCCCGTGGCTGGCTCTTCCGCGGCCATCGGCGTGGATGCGTAGAAGAAAAGGGATCCGACGGTTAGGCCGGAGCTGAGCAAGCGAAGGAAGATCGAGGAAACTCGCATGGGGGACACTCTCCTGCGGTCGTGATGACCGTAGGTTTAGAGTGCCCTTCTAAGGTGTTTCCCCGAATCCCCCGAACGCTTCAATTTCGACGGGAGTACGAAAGGTGGGGCGACCAGTACGGTCGCCCTATACCCACCGCGGCTACCAGCGCGGTTCGCGTTCGCCGCCGCGGTCTCCGCGACCGCCGCGCCGCGGTCCACGACCGCCGCCGCCGCCGCGCTCACCGTAGCCGCCGCCTCCGCCGCCGCCGCCAAAGTCGCCGCCGCCGCCGAAGTCGCCGCCGCCAAAGCCGGTGCGCCGCGGAGGCCGCTCGCCGCGAGGCCGAGCCTCGTTGATATTGAGATTGCGGCCGCCGTGGGCCGCTCCGTTCAGCTGCTCGATCGCCTGATCGGCTTCCTCATCGTTTGGCATTTCCACGAAGCCAAAGCCTCGTGGACGCCCCGTCTCGCGGTCTGTGATCAGGCTGACCCTGTCGACCGTCCCGAACTGTTCGAAGAGCTGACGCACTTCGTCTTCCGTAGCTTGGTAATTCAGATTCCCAACAAAGATGTTCTTCACAAGTAACTCCGTCGCGGATTCTCGAGCGGCATTCGAAGCGGAGAACGGAGCGCAACACAGGAGCGACTCACCAAAAGCCTCGCTAGCTAAACCGTCAAATACGCGAAAAACGAGCCTGGACTCGATGAGAGTGTATCACCGTACAGGCGCAGCGGGGAAGAGAGAAATGTGGATCTGTCACAGAGTTCTATCGGTTTCTGAGCTTAGAGCAGCATCGATATCGAGAGCCCACAATTGTTTGCCCTCAGCCTCGAACGCGCCGAGCAATCCCCGGATCCCCGGCGGAGGGGCGACGCGGCGGCTGGCGGCGGGCGTTTCGGCGAGCCGCAGGTTGGCCCCGACGGGCAAGGCGCTGAGCTGGCTGCTGTCCCGGCCGCGCACCAGCAGCAGCTTGGTCGCGTGTTGGTAGCGGGTGGGCGCTAACCCCAGCGTCGATCCGAGATCGAGCACCGGGACCGGGATGCCTTGAAAGACGATCATGCCGAGCGCCCGATGCGCGTCTGCAAAGCCCGGCTCCGGCGGCGGCGGCAGCGCCGCGACGGTTTGGCCGGCGGAGACGACCAGCGTGGGGGCGTCGGCGCCCTCGCCGGGCGGCTGAAACCGGAAGATCTGCGGCCGCCCCTGGGCGCGCACGGGAAAGCGGAAAGCGGATTCGATCGGGCGGACCTCGGCGACATCCGCCGTAGCGTCGGACTCCGGCGCCAGGCGGCGCAGGTCCAGCAGACAGCAGACGCCTTCGTCGACAGCCGCCACGCCGCGCACTTTGCCTTCCAGCGGACCTGCCAGCGGGCGCGGGACGCTGTAGAGCTTCTCCAGCGGCAGTTCCAGCGGAGCTCCGGCCGCCTCCACGGCGATGGCCCATGCCGGTTCGCCGCGCATCACTACGATCGAACTCAGCCCCCGCGGCGCCCCGACGCGCAGCCCGACCAGGTCTAGCAGCGAGTAGACCGGCGTCTCGACGCCTGCATGCCGGACGAAGCCGAGCGGCCCCGACGAGACGGCGCTCGGCTTGAAGGCCCCCTGGCCCAGAATCGACGCGACGGCGCCGGCCGGAACGGCGTACCTGCCGCGGCCCACGCGGCAGGGGATCACGGCCAGTCCCGTCGCCGTTGCGGTCATCGCTCTCCTCCTGCACGGAGCCGCGAGGCGTCGGAAAGCGCCGACCGCAGGACTTCCGGTTCGAACGGCTTGATCAGATACGCGTCGGCCCCGAGCGCGAAGGCGTGGTCGCGGTGCTTGTCTCCGGCGCGCGAGGTCAACATCACCACCGGAAGGGCCTCGTAACGCGGCAGCGAGCGCAGGGCGGCGAGCAACTCGTAGCCGTCCATTCGGGGCATCTCCACATCCAGCAGGACGGCGTCGGGCAACTGCGGCAGGCCCTCGAGCGCCTCCAGGGCCTCCAGACCGTCCCGCGCGGTGAGGGCGCGCCAGCCGTGCGATTCGATCACGCCGCCGGCCACCATGCGGACACTGAGCGAATCGTCGACCACCAGGATCTGCAGCGGACGCTGGAGCGCCGGCGCGTCCGGCTCTCTGGCGGCGGCCGTTTGCGTCTCGGTCAGCTGTGCGGGGTTGAGCACCAGGCAGACCGAGCCGTCGCCCAGCACAGTGGCGCCGGAGAGGGTGCGCACCGAGCGCAGCAAGGGCCCCAGGCTCTTGATGACGGCGTCGCGCGATTCGAGCAGCCGCTCCACGGCCAGCGCGTAGCGTTGGTCGCCGGCTTCGACGAGCAGGACGGGGAAGCCTTCGTCGACGGCGCCGGGAGGCAGCCCGAGAGCTTCGTTGAGGTAGATCAGCGGCAGCCGCTCGTCTCCGGCGGCCAGCGTCAGCCCGTCGCCGACCGCCTCGACGTCGGCGATGCGTGAGCGCAGAACGCGCGTGACCGCGTACAAGGGCAGCGCGAAGGTCTGCTCGGCGGCGCGCACCAGCAGCAGGCGGGCGGCGGCGAGCGTGGTGGGCAGGCGCAGGCTGAAGGTCGTCCCCCTGCCCGGTTCGGAGCGCACGCGCATGGCGCCGCTGAGCCCGAGGATCGAGCTGCGCACTGCGTCGAGCCCCACGCCGCGGCCCGAGGTCTCGCTGAGACGGGAGGCAGTGCTCAGCCCCGGGTGGAAGGCGAAGCGGTGCAACTGCTCCGGCGTGGCCTGCGGCGCCGCGGCCGGGTCGAGCAGCCCGGCCAGGACGGCTTTGTGGCGCAGCCGCTCCAGATCGAACCCGCCGCCGTCGTCGGTCAGATCGATCGCCGCCTGGACGCCTTCGAGCCAGGCCCTCAGGCGGATGGAGCCCTGCGCCGGCTTGCCGCGCTCAAGGCGCAGTTCGGCGTCTTCCACGCCATGGTCGACCGCGTTGCGCAGCAGGTGTTCGAGCGGGCCGGCCAGTGCGTCCAGCACGCTCTTGTCGAGCGAGACGTCGCCTTCCATCGCGAACTCCACCCGCTTGCCGCTCGCCGAAGCGGTCACGCGGACGGTACGCTCCAGGCGGCGCCGCAGCGAACTCAGCGGCGCCATGCGCAGCTGCATCAGCCGGTCCTGGGTTTCGGCGTTGAGCCGGCCGAGCTGCTTGATGCCCTGCACCAGGCTCGCTCCTGCGCCGCCGATGCGCTGGCCGGCGCCGGCGATGGCTGCGGCCAACTCGCTCAGATCGCGCGCCAGCAGGCCGAGTTCGGTGTAGCGGTCCAGCTCGAGTTCGTCGAACGCTTTGTGGGCGGGGTTGGCTGGGGGCGGGGCCGCCGATTGCGGTTTGCGCCCGGCGGGCCGGGTCGTGGCCTGGCGGTCTTCCAGGCGCTCGGCCAGCTGCTGCAGCTTGCGCGCCGCGTCCCGGATTTCGTCGACCTCGCGCAAGGCCGACGCCTGCCAGGACTCGAGCGAAGCCTGGTTGCCGGTGATCTCGCCCGACAGGCGCAACAGCTCGTCGATCCGCTCCACAGGCAGGCTCGAGGCGGCGCGGGCGGCTCCGCCGGGCGTTTGGTCCGCGGCCACGTCGGGCTCGACGACGGCGGTCGCCGGTCCGCCCAGAATGGCGTCGGCCAGGCGTTCCAACGGCGCCGCACCCAACTCCGCCACGGCCCGATGGAACGCCACGGTGCGGTCGCGCAGATCAGCCGGGCGCGGGCCGGGGATGCAGAGCTCTTCGAGCAGGTCGGCGCCGGACTGCAGCAGCCCGAGCGTGTGTTCATCGAGCGCGCCGCTGTCGGAGTGGAGCCGGTCGAGACAATCTTCCAGCCGGTGCGCCAGCTTGCCGGCGTTGCGCAATCCCACCATGCCGGCGGCGCCTTTGAGGGTGTGCACATGGCGCCGCAGGGGCTCGGTCAACGAGCGGTCTCCCGGTTGCTTGCGCAGTCCGGCGAGCTGGTCGCTGATGGCGGCGAGCAACTCCTCTGCCTCGGACTGAAAGGTTCCCAGCAGATCGGCGGGAACCTCCTCGCGGTCGGAGACCCACATCTCTTGCGGTTCGAGCGGGATCGAGCTTCCGCCGCCTGCGGCGAGAAACGGCTCCTCGGTCTCGATGTCCGGCCCGGCCGCGGCGGCGACCGCTCCGAGCTGCTCGGAGATCGACTCCTCGAGCTTTTCGACGGCGGAGAGGCGCTCGAGCGAGCGGTCGGGCTCGGGAAGCTCCTCACGCTCGAAGCTGCGGCGGGCCTGTTCGGCGACGGCGGCCAGCTCGGTCATGCCCACCAGCGAGGCGGCCCCCCGGATGCTGTGCGCCAGACGGCAGGCCTCAGCGACCCGCGACTCGTCTTCGAGCGCGGCCCGAATCGCAGGCAGGTAGCCTTCGACTTCGTTGCGAAAGCCCTGCAAGGTATCGGCGTCGAGCAAAGGTTGCATCTAAGCCCCCGGCGGCCTCCTAGGCTCGCGCGGCCCGCGCTGGGACTTTGAAGCGGCTTACCGAACGGCGCAGCTCATCGGCCAGCGCCGCCAGGTTGCGGATGCTGCCGGCCGCGTGGCGGGCGCCGTCAGCCGTCTGCAGCGTGCTCTGGGAGATCGAACCCATCGTCTGGGCCACGCTGTCCGAGCCGGTGGCCTGCAGCGTCGAGGCCTCGGAGATGGAGCGAATGAGTTGTTCGAGCTGGCCGGAGACGGTCTCGATTCGCTCGAGCGTGTCGCCGGCTTCGTTGGCTAGAGTAGAGCCGCCGACCACCTCTTTGGTCGTGTCTTCCATGGCGCGGACGGCCTCGTTCATGTCCTGCTGGATGGAGCCGATCAGGCCGGAAATGCGCTTGGTGGATTCGGTAGCGCGCTCGGCCAGGCTTTCCACTTCCTGCGCGACCACCGCGAAGCCGCGGCCCGCGTCGCCGGCCATGGCCGCCTGGATCGAGGCGTTCAGCGCCAGGATGCTGGTGCGGTCGGCGATGTCGCCGATCAGTTGGACGATCTCGCCAACCTCCTGCGAACTCTCGCCGAGCCGCTTGATGCGCTTGGCGGTCTCTTGCACCTGCTGGCGGATGGCGTTCATGCCGTCGACGGTCTTGGCCACCGCCTCGGCGCCGCGCCGCGAGTTGTCGAGCGCGTTCTGGGCGACCTTGGCCGCGGAAAGAGCGGTGGCGGAGACCTGGCGGATGGAGCTCGCCATCTCGGTGATCGCGGCCGAGGTGTCGACGATCTGCTCGCTCTGCCGTTCAGAGCCTTCGGCCAGCTTCTCGGCTCCTTCCTGAATCTCCGTCGCCGCCGCGCTCACCTGCAAGGTGGTGTTCTGCACCTGCGCGATGACGTCGCGGAGCTGCTCGATCATGTAGTTGAACGAGTCGGCGATGGAGCCGGTGACGTCGGCGGTGACTTCGGCTTCCTTGGTGAGGTCGCCTTCGGCCACGCCGGAGATGTCGTTGAGCAGCTTCTCGATGCTGATCTGGATGTTGTCGCGCTCCTCGCGTGACTGCACCAGCGCCAGGGTGTCGTTGAGCATTTGGTTGAGTGCGATGGTCATGGCGCCGAGCTCGTCGTGGGTGGTGACCTTGGCGCGGGCCTCGAGGTCGCCGACCGAGATGCGCCGGAACAGGCGGTTGATCTCGCCGATCTGGCCGGTGATCACGCGGTTGATGTAGAGCACCATCAGAGTCGACGCCGCCAGGATGAAGACCACCAGCAGCGCGTGCAGGTAGCCCTCGTTCTTTAGCGACGTGTAGCGCGCCTGCAAGCCGGTCTCGAGCGCCGCCAGCGAGGCGTCGTAGAGGCCGACGGAGGCGGTGAACGCTTCGTTGGCGACTTCGAGCAGCCGTCCGGAATCGACCGGTTCGCCGGGGGCGACGCGCTGCCGTGATTCGGCGAACTCGCGCGCTCGTTCGGCCAGCGCGGCCACGCTGCTGCGGGTTTTCTCGAGGGCGGGGATGACGCTCGAAGCCAGCTCCGGGTTCTGGGCCGCGGCCGCCTGCACGCCGCGCTCGATGCCGCGCAGGTCCTGCTCGGTCTCTTGCGCGAGCCGGTTGAGCACGCGGCGCAAAGGCTCTTCCGCGCCGGTCCGCAACGCGCCTCCTTCGATCGCCAGAGAGCGCAGGGCGGACAGCGTCGCCATCCAGGCCGGCAGCTCTTCGAGCGTGGTCTTGGCGAGGAAGTGCGTGTCGACCACGGGGTCCATGAGCAGATTCGAGCGCTCGCCGAGGGTCAGCAGCAGCGAGTTCAGGTCGGCAGCCAAAGCCGTATGCTGGGCGGCGACCTGCGCCGGCGTCAGCCCGGCTTCGAGGCCGGAGAGCTTCTGCCAGTTCGAGCGGAACTGCTGCCAGGCGGGGTCGGAGGCGAACTCGAGCGAGGACTGCGCGCTGAGCAGTTCCACGCGGGCCACGGCCCGGTCGACCAGCGAGCGGCCTTCGGCGAGCGCGTCCGAACCGGCGACGCCCTCGGCCCCGAGGCTCTCCGTTGCGGCCCAGTGCAGCGGCAGGCCGGCGACGATGTCCCGCATCGGCAACAGATACTCGAGTCCGGCCAGTTCCCGTTGGATGGCCTGGACCTGGACGTTGCGCGCGCCGATGTAGAAGTAGATCAGCACGGCGATCGGAATGCCCATGGCCACGACCACCAGGGCCAACTTCTGCCCGATATTGAGATTTCTGAGTAGCTGCAACATCCGACTTTTCCTCTATCCCCGCTCCTGCGACTCTCTTGTTTGGCCGCTACGGCGCTTGGTTACCCGCTCCGAGGCTTGCCCTGGTTCATCAGATCCCGTATTTCCGCGCTGCGGAAGAGGGCGTCGACGTCGAGGACGTGCAACGCTTCGTCTTCGGCCCGCCCCTGCTCAAAGGTCCGGATGCCGTGCAGGGCGTCGACGACGACGCCGGCCACCAGCTCCTGGGCGCCGCCCTTGAGCTGCACGAGCCGGGCGTTCGGCGAACGCTCGGCGGTCGGCATGCCCAGCAGCTTGCGCAAGTCCAGCGCGGGCACGATCGCCCCGCGGACGTTCGCCACGCCCAGCACGAACGGCGGGGTGTTGGGCGTGGGCGTGATGCGTCCTAGCCGATCCAGCCGGACGACCCGGTCGATGGGAGCGGCAAAGCGTCGCCCCGAGAGTGAAAACACCAGATGACCGCGGCGGATCGCCTCCGGCCGCGGCGCCGGCTCGACGGGCTCCAAGGGAGCGTCGGCGGCGATGGCGGCGTCGATTGAGGCGATCAGATCCCCGAGCGGATCGGCGGACTCGGGCGCTGCGGACAGTGCGTCCAGGTTGTCGTCGTCCCAGTCGTCGGCGCTGGGTTCGACGGGCTCGAAGGTGAGGTCCGGATCATCCATGGCCGAGGTTTGCGGGCGCTAGTCGAGCAGCCGGTTCACCAGCGCAACCAGACTGTCCGCCTCGATCGGTTTGGTCACGTATTCGTCCGCGCCCTGCTTCATGCCCCAAAAACGGTCGGACTTCTGGTCCTTGCCGGTCACCATCACCACCTTGATGTCCTTGGTGGGCGCGGAGCCCTTGAGCTGACGACAAACCTGGAAGCCGTTGCGCTTCGGCAATACGACGTCGAGCAGGATCAGGTCCGGCAGATTCTTGGCCACTTGCTGCAGAGCTTCTTCGCCGTCGGTTGCGGTCAGCACCCGGTGGCCCAACCCTTCGAGAGCGTCGCGGAGAAACTTCAGTTCCGTGGCGCTGTCGTCGACGCAAAGAATGGTTTTGGATGACATCACCGGCGCAGTTCCCGTTTTCATCCCCGGTTATAGCGTCAACGGCGGAGGCGAGGGCTTCGGGAAGCTCCCGGTTGAGCCGCCTAAATCCCCTCAGCGCGCGCTAAGGCGAATTGCGGGGGCGGGAACAATCGAATGGGCTATCGTCCGCCCGGTACTATAAGCACTCGCCCGTGAAATTCCCTCGCCCGGTTTTGGTCGCCCTGCTGCTGACGGCCTCGTGTTCCTGGATTCCCGAGCGGACGGCCCGCCTGGAGCTCGAAGCCGGCCAGATGCCGCCGCGTCCGCCGCTGCTGGGGGCCATGGCGCTGGCCGCAGCCGAAGCTTCCGACATCGAGGGGCTCAAGAGCGTGCTGGTGAGCTTCCGCGGCGAGACCGTGCTCGAGCGCTACTACAACGGCGCCGGCCCGCATCGCACCACCAACGTCAAATCCGTCTCGAAGAGCGTGCTGTCGGCGCTGATCGGCATCGCCGTCGAGCAGGGCGTGATTCCTGGCGTTGACGCGGAGATCGGACCCTACTTCGAACGCTATCTGCGGGGTGAAGACGCTCGCAAGAGCCGAATCACCGTCGAGGACCTGCTGACGATGCGGTCCGGGCTCGAGCGCACCAGCGGTCGCAACTACGGCGCCTGGGTGTCGAGCGCCAGCTGGGTCGGCTATGCATTGCGGCAGCCGCTGATCGATGAGCCGGGCAGCTCGGTGGAGTACAGCACCGGCAGTACTCACCTGCTCTCGGCGATCCTGACCCAGGCGTCGGGCGAGAGCACCTGGAGCTTTGCCCAGAAGAATCTGGCCGGCCCGCTCGGGTTCGAGCTGGCGCGCTGGACCCGCGACCCCGAGGGCGTCTACTTCGGAGGCAATGAGATGGGGTTGACGCCGCGCCAGATGTTGGATTTCGGGCTGCTGTATCTGCGTGGGGGCCGCGCCGCTGACGGCGTCCAGGTTGTCCCCGAGAGCTGGGTGCAGGCCAGCTGCGAGTCGCGCGGGCGCTCGCACCGCAGCGGACGGCTCTATGGCTACGGCTGGTGGATCCGCGAGCTTGCCGGCCGCGAAGCCTGCTACGCCTGGGGCTATGGCGGGCAGTTCATTTTCGTGATCCGGGATCTCGATCTTGTGGTGGTCGCCACTTCGTCGATCGAGCCGGCTGCTCGACGCGGACGCAACGGAAAAATCTATCAAATGACGGCCAACCTCATCGACAACATTCTGGCCAGCAATGCGTTTTCTGCGCCGGACAGGAATGTCCGGCCCCACTGACGGATCACAGCCCTTCAATCCACTTCCGCACCAGCTCCACCGCCAGCGGGTCGGTCTCGAGCGTGCCGATGTGCGGCATCTTGCCGTCCTGGCGCGTGGCCATGCGCGTCCACAGCGTGGATTTCTCCGGCGAGCCCGGCGTGATCAGCAGCGAGCCCGGCGTTCCCATGTCGCCGTGCTGCGGCTGTTCGCCGACCGCCAGCATGTCGTGGACGGGGATGTCGGACAGCAGCTGAATTTCGGCATTGCCGCCGCCGCCGCGCATGTGGCAGTGTGCGCAGTTCGAGTGCAGGTAGGAGCGCGCCCGCTGCTCGATCGGGAACGACTCGTCGGCCGGGTCGACCAGCCTCGGCAGCGCCGCCGGCTGCTTGTCGAACGCTTCGGCGAAAAAGCCCACGCGCTCGAGCGCGCTCAGCTGGTTCTCGCTCGAGCCGGAATAGTCGTGCTCGCGGTTCATCTGCCAGGTGTTCAAGCCCAGCACGAAGCCGGCCTTTTCGTTGTGGCAGATCATGCAGTCGGTGCGGCTGGGGTAGTACCAGGTCTTCTCCTGGGTTCCCGCCGCGGTGCTGATCTGGTACGTCTCGGTCAGCGCCTCCTTGCCCAGCAGCTCGGCGTCGGTCTGCTCGTCGTTCCAGACGTAGGTGTAGCCCGCCCACTGCTCGCGGCCTTCCGGGCTGGAGTGCAATACCATCAGCCGCGTCTCGAGGCGGCGCCGGCTGCCGGGGTCGCCCTCGCGCATCTCGATCGAGAAGGTCTTCACCAGCACCGAGCCCTCGGGGAAGAGCCAGCGATTGTCGTGAATCACCTGGATCTTGCCGTCGCCCGGAATCGCCAGAAAGCGCTCCTTGAAGGCGGCGTCGGACCACAGCGGCGCGTTGACGTCGTAGGCCACCAGCGCCGGGTTGGGGCGATGGTTCTTGGTCGATTCAAAAAGACCGGTCTGGCTCAACAGTCGCGGAAACTCGGGCCCCTTGCGCTCCATTTCCTCCTGGGGGCGCTTCTCGAGCTGGTAGATGCGGCCGTCGCGGTGGGTCATCAGGTAGAGCTCGCCGCTGTGGGTCTCGCCGAACGCGGCGATGTCGAGCGAAGTGTCTTCCAGCTCCTGATGCCAGGTGACCTTCTCGCCGTCGTAACGCAGGGCCCAGATCTTACCGGTCTCCCAGTCGGCGTAGATGTAGGCGCCGTACAGTTCGGGCAGGCGCTTGCCGCGATAGACGAAGCCGCCGGTCATCGAGCGCGCCTCGGCGTGGTGGTGCGCAACGACCGGGCCAAGAATCGGCCCCGGGCCGTACTCGCGCTCGGGGCGGAACCACTGCGGGCCTTCCTTGACGCTCCAGCCGTAGTTGCCGCCTTTCTTGACCTGAAAGATCGACTCCCAGGTGTCCTGTCCAACCTCGCCGACCCATAGATCGCCGGTTTCGCGGTCGAAACTGATCTTCCAAGGCTGGCGGAAGCCGAAAGCGTAGATTTCCGGCCGCGCCCCGGGCCGGTCGACGAACGGGTTGTCCGGCGGAATCGAGTATGGACGCACCGGGTGGGTGTTATTCACATCAATGCGCAGGATGGAGGAGAGCAGATTGCTCAGGTCCTGCCCGTTCATCTCCGGGTCGTTCTGGCCGTAGCCGTCGCCGGTTCCGATGTAGAGGTAGCCGTCGGGCCCAAACTTGATCGAGCCGCCGCTGTGGCCGATCGAGGGGAACTCGAGCAGGATCATTTCCGAATCGAGATCCGCCTTCAACGGCTGGCCGGGGCCGTCGGAGACGGCGGTGAAGCGCGACACCCGCGATCGCACCGGGTCCGGCGTCTTCAGCCGTGTGAAGACGTAGAAGTAGCGGTTCTCCTCGTAGTCCGGGTGGAACTCGAGGCCTTCGATCAAGCGCGGCACGTCGCGGCCGTTGCGGTCTTTCCCGATCGGCGGAAGTTCTAGAAACAGCTCGGTCTCGGTCACATCGCGCCGGTCTTCAAAGGAGAGGATCTTGCCTTCGTGCGTGGCCACGAAGATCCGGTCTGTGCCAGGCGCCCGGGTGATGACCGTGGGGACCTCGATGTGCAGGTTCGGGAAAGCAAGGACCGTTTTGTAGGGCGACGGGGGCTCGGGCGAGCCGACCACGCGCGAGTCGGTCCAGGGAATCCGCTTCTCCAGTCCCGGCTCGGCGGGCAGCAGGGCGGCGAGAACGAGAACTAAGAAGGCGGCGTGACGGAGGGGCACGAAGCTAGTCTTGCGCTGCGGCTTCGGCGGTGTCAATTTCAGCGGAAACAATCCGGCCGTTTGGACTCTCTACAGCAGCGGAGGCCGAGAATGCCACAGGAAGCATGGAGCGACAAACGCGAGCGGCAGTACGAGCACATCAAGCAAAGCCAGCTCGAGGAAGGCAAATCCGAGGATCGCGCCGAAGAGATCGCCGCCCGCACCGTGAACAAACAGCGCCGCCAGGAGGGGGAGACCGATAACACGCGGACGCAGGGAACCGGCAACCCCAATAAGCGATTGGAGGCGCGCACCAAGGATGAGTTGTACAACCGCGCCAAGGAACTCGGCGTCGAGGGGCGCAGCAGGATGTTGAAGGACGAACTGGTCGCGGCGATTCGCCGCCGGTCTTGAATAGCACACGTTGGGTCCAACTGGTATCTTTGAATCGTGACAACCGCCCGCAACATTTTCATAGCTTTCCTTTTGGGGGCGCTGATCGTCGCCGTTCCGCTTTATGTCCAACTGCGGGATGTGCGGCAGACCTCTTCAGCCGAGATCGAACGATTGCAGGCCGAGTTGGACTCCGCGCAAGCGGCGCTGGCGATTTCGAGCATCCACAGCCGGCTGGGACTGCTGGCCTCGGCGGTGCGCTCCGGCGATTTTGCGGCGGCGAGCCAGTTGTCGAGCCCGCTCTATGACGAAGCCGGCCGCGTGGCGGACCGGATGGAAAACTCGGACGCGAGACGGCGCTTAAAGATGTTCGTGGACTCTCGCGACGAGGTGACATCTGCGCTGGCCACCGAGAACCCGGAGATCCTCGACCGCCTGGACCAGCTGTTCCGCATGCTGGGGGCTTCGCTCTAACCGTACTTGCTCCTTGCGCCGGACAAGAATGTCCGGCCCCACCGAAGTGCGACCGCCCCAGTGGGACGAACATTCTTATTCGTCCGCGAAACTGTGGGTCTCGCTATTGCGGCAGCGCCCGCTCGTTGCGCTGGGCCGCCTCGGCGGTCGCGGAGACGCGTTTGGCGCGCGTCTCGGGCCTCTTGGCCGTCTTGATCCAGTGGAGCCGAAACCGCTTGACCGTGCGCGGAAACGCTTCCCAGTTCGCGAGCGCGGGCGGATGCGCTTCGAGAGCCTCCTGCAAGTCGGGCGGCACGACGAGCGCCTCGATGTCGTCGAGAAACGTCCAGGCGCCGTCCAGCTTGGCCTGCTCGATCTTGGCCAGCCCCGGCGGGCGCATCCGCCCTTCCTCAATCAGTCGTTCGATGCGGATCTTGTTCGGACGCGACCAGGCGCTTCCTTTGCGGCGCGGCGTCAGCAGCTGCATCGAGCGCTGTGCGTCGAGCGGGCGGGCGGTGCTGTCGATCCATCCGAAGCAGAGCGCTTCTTCGACGATTGCGCCGTATTCGAGGTAGTGCGGACTGGATTTCTTATGGCTGATCAGCCAAATCCCTTCGGCGCGGAGGTGGTTGTCTTCGAGCCATGCGCGCAACTCGGCGCGGGTGCGCACCTCCACCTGTTCGAGGTCTTTCAGCGGTCGTTTTGCCATCGGTCTAGGGATGCAGCTTCATCGTCAGCAGCAGCGGCCAGGGGAACTCGCCCGCGGGGTCGGCCGGCTCGCGGATCTCCTCGATCGTCAAGCCGGAACCGAGCGCCGCCATGACGTATTCGCCGACCTGATACTCCTGGCTCTTGGGGCGGATCTCCTGGCCGGTTTGCGGGTCATGGAAGCTGGCTGCGGCGTCCTGACGGCGCAGGCCCGGGTGCATTTCGATGATAGCGATCCAGCCGGAAGGGCGGCAGATGCGCGCCATCTGGCCGAAGGCGACATCGAGTTTTTCGACGTGCTCCAGCGCGCACGAACACAGCACGCGGTCAAAGGCGTCGTCGGGCAGCGGCAGCGGCTCGCTCAGGTCGCGCTGGATGAAGCGCACCCTTCCAGACCCGGGCCGCTCGCGCGCGCGCCCCAGCATCCCTGGCGAGAAATCGACGGCCGTGACCTTGGCGCCCGCTTCGGCCAGCCGCACCGCGTGCTGGCCCGTGCCGCAGCCCAGGTCGGCGACATCGAGGCCCGAGACCGGGCCGAGCAGACGCCGGATCTCGTCGTTCTTCAGCGAGACCGCAGCGTTGCTCTTCGCATCGTAGACGGAAGACCAGCGGTCATACCCTTCGCGAGCCGGGACGATGATTCTCGGTGGTTTCACGCCTGCTGCGGGGTGCTGAACGCCGACTTGGCGTAGGAGAATCCGGAGGCGACCGTCAGCCCGCAGACGACCCATAGCAGCGCGTGCGTGGCCGCGTGACCCGGGGCGGCCAGCAGCGTCAGCAGCGCCAGCGCCTGCAGCGAATCGGTGGTCTTGCCCAAGCCGTTGGGCAGCAGTCGGACGCCCCACTGCAGGTACACGCCGATCCAGCCGAGCAAAATGAGCACGTCGCGGGCGACGATCAACCCGCCGGCCCAGAGCGGCACGCGTCCCAGCAACATCAAGGTGATGTAGGCGCTGTTGAGATAGAGCTTATCGGCCAACGGATCGAGCATCTCGCCGGTCGGGTTCACCCGCGCGGCTCCGGGAGGCCGAGCGCGCCGGGCGAGGAAGCCGTCGAGCACGTCGGTGGCCTGCATCGCGACGACCACGCCGATGGCGATCCAGTCGAAGCGGCGTTCTCCGGGCGTCTGCAGCAGCACCCAAACCAGCACCGGGGTGGCCAGCAGCCGGGCGATGGTCAACACATTGGCCAAGCCCAGCAGGAAGTGATTCACTTTCCGCTCGCCTCGCCGCTGCCGAGATTCCACCATGAGTCGAACAGGTGCGGTCATCGCCGGCCCACCGCGGGCGAATACGACCGTCTGATCTGATTGTCTCTCGTTACGGCCGATCGTTGCGCTTTTTCTGTCCGAATGGGCAGCCCGAGGGTCGCTGGGTCGGACAGACCGGCCTCCCTACTCCACCTTCCGCACGGTGACATCGCCCAACGGGTTATTGGCCAAATGCTCCACCCGCGCTTCGCCGGCGGCTTCGAACCAGACCGCCAGTTCGGCGGCTCCGGCAGGCAAATCGAAGACCGCTGTCGGGTCGTCGGCGGTGACGGGCTGCTCGAGCCGCTGGCCGTTGATTTCGAGCGCCAGCTTGCCGGCTTTGCCCTGCTCCTCTTCGCTCAAGTGGGGCGTCATCGCATAGCGGCCGGCGTCGTCGATGTGGACGCTCCACGTGGTGGGCTTGCCGTCGACGTAGGTCGAGTCCTGATAGCGGCACAGCACGGCCGGGTTTTCGCGGTCCGCACCCAGGCGGATGACGCCCGGCTTGAAGCGGCGCGTCGCGGCGACATCGGCGAACCAGGCGTCGTAGCGGGTGCGCAACTCCCGCACGATCTCCGGGCGCGCGGCGGCCAGATCGGTCTGCTCGCCCGGATCGGCTTTGAGGTCATAAAGTTCAGTCGGCGGATCGATCTCGAACGGCTGGGTTTCCTGGGCGAATGTGTCCGGGCTGAGCACCAGCTTGAAGCGGTCTGTGATGACGGCGGCGTTGTGGCCGGGATGCACGTCGAGCCCGCGGTGGACTTGGGAGAAATGCGTGCGCTCGGCCCAGTCGGCGCCGTCGCCGCGCAGTAGCGGAACCAGGCTGCGGCCGTCGAGATCGGCGCCGGCCGGCTTTTCCTCGCCTGCCAGTTCGAGGAACGTCGGGGCGACATCGATGTGCGCGGCGAAACGCTCGACCTTGCGCGGCTCGCCGAAGCCCGGCCCTTGCCACAGGCTGATCGAGCGGATGCCGCCCTCGTAGACGTCCGCCTTCGTGCCGCGCAGCCCGGCCACGTAGCGGGCGCGCTGGGGACCATTGTCGGTCAGGAAGACGACGACGGTGTTGTCGCGCAGGCCCAACTCGTCGAGCTTCGCGAAAAGCCGGCCCATGTTGTCGTCGATGTTTTCGACCATGCCGTAGACCTTGGCCGTTCGCTCTTCGACGCCCGCCTCGGCGTATGGCTTCCAGTAGCTGTCGGCCACTTGCAGCGGGTCATGCGGCGCGTTGGTGGGCAGGTAGACCAGAAACGGCTCGTCGGCGTGGCGTGTGATGAAGTCGAGCGCGGCGTCGAAGAAGACGTCGGTGCAGTAGCCCTTCGCCTGGAATTTTTCGTCATTGCGCCACAGCCACGGGTCGAAGTAGGAGTTCGGCCGGTCGGGCGACTGGTCGATGCCGCCCGACTTGTGCCAGACCGCCTCTTCAAACCCCTGGTCGATGGGCCGCATCGGGTCGTTGTCGCCCAGGTGCCACTTGCCGAACAGGCCCGTGCGGTAGCCGGCCGCGCGCAGCATCTCGGCGATGGTGACCTCGTCGCCGTGCATTTTTGCGCCGCCGCGCGAGGTGTGCACGATGCCGGTGCGGTAGTGGTAGCGGCCGGTCATCAGCGCCGCCCGTGTGGGGGCGCAGACCGGCTCGACATAGAAGCGCTCGAACTCGACGCCGTCGGCGGCCATGCGGTCGAGGTTCGGGGTGCGGATGGCGTCATTGCCGTGCGCGCCCAGGTCGCCGTAGCCCTGGTCGTCGGTCAGCACCAGCACGAAGTTGGGCTTCCGCGGCTCGGGCGGCGCGTCGGAACAGCCGAGCGCGAAAACCAGGAACGCAAGCAGGGCGGGCCGCATCGCCCGCCAGTGTAGCCGATCCGTCCGCGGCGCTAGAATCAAGAATTGAAACGCTCGGCCTACAACGACCTGCTCGGCATCCGCACGACGGAGGTTCACGAAGACGGCTTGACCGTCGAGATGGATGTCCGGCCCGAGTTCTACAATTTCTATGGCGTGCTGCACGGCGGCGCTTCGGCCAGCCTGGTGGACGCGGCGATGGGCATTGCCATCACGCACCACTTCCCCAAGCAGCAGACCGCCACGGTCGAGCTGAAGATCAACTACATGCGCCCGGTCTCCAGCGGCAAGGTCACCGCACGCGCCAAGTTCATCAAGACGGGCAAGACCTTGATCGTGGGAGAGGTTTTCGCCACCCGCGACGACGGCCAGGAGATCGCCCGCGCGCTGATGACTTATATCCTGCTGCCGGCCGAATCCTAGAGTCGGGTTCCCGTGGAGCAAGCCTCCAGGCTTGCAACGGCGACCTCCCGGTCGCCGCCTGAAGCTTGGCCAGGAGGCCCGATCCACGACGGCTATTCGCTGGCCGCTCAGCCGCGGCGCGCCAGGATCAGAAAGACCGCCGTCAGCGCCAGACACAGGTACCAGAACCACTCGCCGTAGCGGACGAACCAGGTCAACTCGTCGGAATAGTTGAATTTGGCGCTCAGCGCGCCCCCCTCGAACGACGGGAGCGGCGGTGCGATCTGTCCCGCGCGATTGATGACGGTGGTGACGCCGTCGGCCGTTGCGCGCAGGATCCAGCGCTGGTTCTCGATTGCGCGCATCCGCGCAATGAGCAGGTGCTGGTAGCGCGCCGCCGTCGGGCCGTACCAACTGTCGTTGGAGATGTTGACGAGGACTTCGGCCCCCTGTGCGGTGAACGCGCGGACGCCGCGCGCGAAAACCGTCTCGTAACAGATATAGGTCCCGATCCGGCGGCCCTCGATCTCGGCCACCGTCACGCCTTCACCCGGCAGAAAATCTCCGGCGGCGAGAGTGATCTTGTTGATGAACAGCGAGAACGGCCAGGGGACGAACTCTCCAAACGGCACCAGGAACATCTTGGAGTACTCGGAGACGAGTTCGCCGTCAGCCGACAGCAGGATCGAAGTGTTTTTCGGCCGCCGCTCGCCGTCGACCTCGGCGTAGGTGACGGTGTTGAAGATGAACGGCGCATCGACTGTTCTGGCGACGGTCTCCGCGAGCTGTCGGTGGCGCTCGGACTCGAAGAAGTAAAGCGGCACGGAGTACTCCGGCCAGATCAGCAGCTCGGTGGGACCGCCGGTGGTGGAGAGCCGCAGCATCTCGCGGTAGTGATCGGCGGCGCGTTGGGCGGTCCAGTCGCCGGAGATGATCTCGTCGGGGTGGACGGCCGGCTGCACCAGCCGAACGTCGTGCGAGCCGATCTCGTCTTCGGGCAGCTCGGGCAGGAACAGCAGCGGGATGATGACCGCCAACCAGAAAAGCTGTTGGCGCGGCCGCCGCAGCAGGACCAGAGCCAGAGCCACATTCAGCAACATCAGCGCGAACGACAGGCCGTAGACGCCGGTGTAGGGGGCCAGCGGAGCGAGGACCGTCATGCCGGCGGCGGCGTTGCCCAGGTGCAGCCAGGTGAACCCCAAATACTGGTGCGAACCCTCGAGCGCCACCCACAGCGCGGCCAGCGCCGGCAGCGCCCAGCGCTTGCGCAACAGCGGCCCGGCCAGCAGCGCAAAGGCGCCGAGATGCAGCCCTTTGACGACGGAAAACGCGACGTAGATGGCGAACGCCGCCGGGGCGACGATGCCGCTGTAGTCGTGCATCACGTCATAGACCCAGTAGCAGCAGCCGCCCCAGAAAATCGTACCGGCCAGCCAGCCGAGCAGGAACCGCCGCTTGCGGGGGGCTGGACCGTCTTCCACGCGTGCGAGCGCCACCAGCAGCGGCGTCACACAGAACGCCGCGAAGTAGTAGACGGAAAAATTGGGGAACGTGAGGACCTGCAGCAGGCCGCTGAGCGCGGCCAGCGCTACGGCGACCCTCATCGCGCGCCGTGCTCCACCTGCTCGGCCATATAGGAGCTGCGCACGAGCGGGCCGCTAAAGACCGCCTTGAAACCCATCGCCTCGCCGGCCTCGCGGTAGGCCTCGAACTGCGCCGGCTCGACGAACTCTTCCACCGGCAGCCGATGCGCCCGGGGCTGGAGGTACTGGCCGATCGTGGCCACGTCGGTTCCTGCGTCGCGCAAATCGCGCAGGAGTTGACGGACCTCGTCCGGCGTCTCGCCCAAGCCCACCATCAGGCCGGACTTGGTGAGAGCTTCGGGGCGTCGCTTCTTCGCAAACTCGAGCACGGCGAGCGACTGCCGGTAGTCGGCCTGGGGACGGACTCGCCGGTAGAGCCGGCTGACGGTCTCCATGTTGTGGTTGAAGACGTGGGGGCCGGCGTCGAGCACGCGCGCGACGGCGTCGTGGTCGCCCAGGAAGTCGGGCGTGAGCACCTCGACCTGTGCGTCCGGCAGCGCCTCGCGAACCGCGCGGACGGTGGCGGCGAAGTGGGCGGAGCCGCCGTCGGGCAGGTCGTCGCGGTTGACGCTGGTGATCACCACGTAGCGCAGACCCATCTCGACAGCCATTTCCGCGACGTGCAGCGGTTCATCGGCGTCGAGCGCTCCGGGATCCCCTTGCGGCACCGCGCAGAAACCGCAGCGGCGCGTGCAGATGTCGCCCAGGATCATGAACGTCGCGGCCTTGCGGGCGAAACATTCATGGATGTTGGGACAGCGGGCTGACTCACAGACGGTGTGCAGCCGGCGTTTGCGCAGCTCGACCTTCAGATCGTGCAGGGCGGGGAAGTCGACGGGGCTTTTGCGCAGCCACTCCGGCAAGCGCGCAGCCGGGCGCCTGACGCCCGGCGCGATTTGAACGAGATCCATGCGGAATGCTTCAGCAGCGGCGGATTACTGCTTACGAAGCATCGTATCAAAGCCGTCTTTCTTGAGCCGCGTGCGAAAGTCCTTGGCGGCTTCGGCGCTCTGGAAGGGGCCGACGAGCACGCGGTTCCAGCCGTCGTTCTGTCCGGCCTGGACCGCCGCCGGATAGCCCTTCTCCTTCAAGGTCCCTGCCAGCATCTCGGCGTCCTTGGGGACGCGCAGGGCGGCGACCTGCAGGTGGTACGCGCCGGTGGCCGGAGCGGCGCCCGGCTTGACCGGCTCGGACTGGGCCGGCTCGGGTTTCTTGACCGGGGCCGGCTTCGGAGGCGTCGCCTTCGCCAGGGTCGGCTTGGGCTTTTCCTCGACCGGAGCCGGTTTCGGATCAGATTTGTCCTCGCTCGCCTTGGGCAGTCCAGGGACCGCGCGCTCGACGGCTTCGGTCGGGCTCTGCTTGGCCGAGGCGGCCGGGGGCATCGCGGGGGCTTCCTTGTACAGCGACGGAGGGAAACTCGGTTCGTCCTGGTTGTCGGACTCGGACGAGTCCGCGTTGGCCAGAGTCGGCGCGGGGCCGCTCTCCTCGCCGTGTTCGAAACCCACCGTGTATCCGACTGAGAAGAACGCGGCGAAGAACAACACCACCACGAAGAACAGGCTCAGCAGCTGCTTGTTCCCCAGAACGAGCTCAATGTCTTCATCTTGCCTAGCCATAGCACCCTCTATTCTACCCCCGACTGTCAAACATTGATGAGAAAAAATGTACTACTTCCTAGTACTACATCTGTCACTGGGCTAAGACTCTTGGTCGGGCGGTTGAGATTCTGCAGCGCTTGGCGTCCCGGCCCATTGAGCCAGGCCCCTGAAAATGTCGATCGGTACGGGGAACATGATGGTGGTATTTTTCTCCGCGCCGATCTCGGTGAGGGTTTGCAGGTAACGCAGCGTAATCGCGGACGGCTGCTCCGCCAGTTTCCCGGCGGCTTGGGTGAGCTTCTCCGAAGCCTGCAACTCGCCGTCAGCGTGGATGACCTTGGCGCGCCGCTCGCGCTCGGCTTCAGCCTGCCGTGCGATGGCTCGGATCATCTGCTCGGGCAGGTCGACGTGTTTGACTTCGACCGCCTGCACCTTGATGCCCCACGGCTCGGTCTGTTCGTCGAGGGTGGCCTGCAGCCGGGAGTTGAGTTTTTCGCGCTCGCTGAGCAGTTCATCGAGTTCGGCTTCGCCGAGAATGGCCCGCAGCCGCGTCTGCGCCAACTGCGAGGTGGCGTGCACAAAGTGTTCGACCTCGACGACCGCGCGGCGCGGGTCGACCACGCGAAAGAAGACCACGGCGCTGACCTTGACGGTGACGTTGTCGCGGGTGACGACGTCTTGCGGAGGGACGTCCATCGTCTCCACCCGCAGCGAGATGCGGACGATCTTATCGATCGGAGCGAAGATCAGCACCAGACCCGGCCCTTTCGGTTCGGGCAGCAGGCGGCCGAGCCGGAAGATGACGCCCCGCTCGTACTCCTTGAGGATCTTGATGCAATTGATCAAGTAGATCCCAACAATCAAGAAAAGCATCCATCCTATCTGCATCGAATTCCTCCTCTGGGTCCCCTCGCGGCTGCTCAGCTCCCCGCGACCTTCTCTACGATCAACTTGAGTCCCTCGACGGCGAGCACGCGGACGCGACTGCCCGCTTCGATCGGCTCCGCGGCGGTTGCGTTCCACAACTCGCCGTGCACGAAAACCTGTCCCGCTCCGGCGACCTCGGTGCGCGCCACCCCGATTTCGCCGACCATGCCTTCCGAGCCGGTCGAGACCTTGTAGCGGAACGAACGCACCGCCAACTGCATGAGAAATACGGTGATCGCCGCAAACGGAATCGTCACGGCCACAGCTGAGCCCCAACTGATGGACAACTGCGGAATGTCGGTATCCACCAGCATCACCGCGCCCAGCACCATCGCCACGGCGCCGGCGAGCGAGAGCAGCCCGCCGGAGACGATGAACGCCTCGGCGACGAAACAGGCCAGCCCCAGCGCCAGCAGCCCGGCGCCGGCCCAGTTGATCGGCAAAAGCGACAGCGCCATTGCCCCGACCAGCGCCGACAGCGCCCCGAGGACGCCGGGCGCAATCAGTCCCGGATTCGTCACTTCGACGTAGAGCCCCACGATGCCCAGCGCCAGCAGGATGAAGGCGAGGTTCGGGTCGATCAGCGGCAGCAGAACCCGCTGGCGGAAGCTCAACTCGTAGGGCTCGACTACGGCGCCCGCAGTTTTGAGAACCGCCTGCTCTCCGTCGAAGCGCAGGATGGTGCGGCCGTCGAGCTGCGCGAGCAACTTCTCGATGTCGTCGGCGATCAAGTCGATCAGGTTCGACTCGAGCGCCTCCTGTTCGGTGAAGGCGCGGCTGTTGAGTACAGCCTCTTCGGCGAGTTCGACGTTGCGTCCGCGCTTGTCGACGATGGAGCGAATCCGCGCGGCCGTGTCGTTTTCCACCTTGCGCTTCATGATCTCGTCCATCTCACTGCCGCCCAGGGCTACCGGGTGCGCCGCACCGGTGTTGGTGCCCGAGGCCATCGCCGCCACGTCGCCGGCCACCAGAATCATAAAGCCGGCCGAAGCTGCCTTGCCTCCGCGGGGGCCGACCCACGTCACGACCGGAATCTTCGAGCCGACGATGAGCTGGATGATCTCTTCGGTGGCGCTCAAAAGCCCGCCCGGCGTGTTCAGGCGGATCACGACGGCTTCGGCGCCGCGCTCGGCGGCTTGCTCGAAGCCGGCCCGGACGATTTCGACGGAGAGCGGGTGGACGACGTGGTCGAGTTCGATCTCGATCACGACCGGCGCCTGCGCCGAGCAGAGCGTCGGACACAGGATGGAGAGGACCGCGAGGGCGATCAACCCGGCGACCCGGCGCGAGATTCGGCGTGCGTTCGTGCTCATTCCGACGCGGCCCTCAGTATAACTGTGGTCGCTCGGCGACGATACGGCCTCTCGGATGGATATAATTGAAGATTCGGGTCTTTGGAGCGCGAACGGCTCCTTTCCGACCATGCGCGGTCTTCGATGGGGAAACACAACTGGGAGTCGATCGAGTTGGAGCGGATGACGGCGGGCATCAGCCGCCGAGTGATCCATTCCGCATTGCAGACCACCGCGCGCATCTACATGGAGAAGGATGCAGTGGTTCCCCGGCACAGTCACGAGAATGAGCAGATGAGCCATCTGCTCGAAGGCCGGCTGCGCTTCGAGTTCGATGACGAATCGGTCGAGGCCGCGCCGGGCGACGTGATTGAGATTGAGCCCGACCGTCCGCACCGCGTGGTGGCGCTGGAGGACTCAGTCGCCATGGACGTTTTCGCCCCGGTGCGCGAGGATTGGGTGAACGGCGACGACGCCTATTTGCGGAACCCTCCCGACAGCGAGAAGCGTAGTTAGAAAGTGGCGGGCCTGACCCTCCACGCCCGGATGCCCTCTTGCGCCAGCGACCCCTATTTTCGCCCGACTCCGAGTTTCCGGCCCGACCTTCGATCCACCGATCTGACCTAGATCACCCGACCCAAGCGATGACTTTGAAGAGCCTTACCTTTCGCATCCTGACGAACCTGACCGCCCTGGCGGCGCTTTTGTGGACGGCCCAGCCGCTCGCGGCGCAACAGCAGGACAAGGTCTGGGTCACCCATCAGGCTGCGCGCCTGGTGGTGGGACAGACGAGTTTCACCCGCCAGAACCCGAATCCGTCGCAGATTTCGCTGGGCGGCGTCGGCGGCGTGGCCGTGGCGGGCAACCGTCTGTTCGTCGCCGACGGCAACCGCGTCGGCGCCGTGCCGGTCGCCAACCGCGTGCTGATCTACGAGAACCTCTCGAGCATCATCCCGGTGCCCGAAGCCACCTTGCCGCAGGACGGCGACTGCCCTGCTTGCGTGGGCTCGGCCAATGTGGTGCTGGGGCAGCCCAACTTCACTGCCATTGACCCGGGCCGGGGCAACGGCATGCGCGCGCCTTCGGGCATCGCCAGCGACGGTCAGGTGCTGGCGGTGGCGGATACGAACAACAACCGCGTCCTGCTGTGGCTGAACATCCCGACCTCCAACGCCACGCCCGCCAATGTGATTTTGGGGCAGCCGGACGCCGATACTTCCACGCCGGGCACAGCGCGCGATAAGATGCGCGGACCGCAGGGAGTCTGGGTCGACGGCGGCAAGCTCTTCGTCGCCGATACGCAGAACTCGCGCATCCTGATCTGGAACGCCATCCCCGCCAGCAACGGCGCGCTGCCGGACATCGTGGTCGGCCAGCCGGACTTTGACAGCCGGCCCGAGCCCGATTTGACGCAGTCCGACTACGCGCCCAACGCCCAGCGCCTGCTCGACCCGGTCAGCGTCACCACCAGCAACGGCAAGATGTTTGTGGCGGACCTGGGTTTTGATCGCGTGCTGATTTACAACACGATCCCCGCCGCCAATAACGCCGCCGCCGACGTCGTCATCGGCCAGCCGGATTTCGAGACGACCGGCTTCGTGGATCACGACGACGACTTCAGAACCGCCGCGGTGCGCCGCGCCGTGGTCGAATTGTGCGAACCGTTGGGGCCGTTCGAGGACGACGGCTCGAACACGCCCGACGATTTCATCTTCCCCAACCCGATCGACCGCGGCGAGGAAGAAGGCGATCCGCCGGTGCGTTACGCCAAGCGCTGCGAGGCTTCGATGAACTTCCCCCGCTTTGCCCTGTCCGACGGCACGCGGCTGTTCGTCGCCGACAGCGGCAACGACCGGATCCTGGTCTACGACGAGATTCCGACCGCCAACGGCGCTAAGGCCGACCAGGTGATCGGGCAGCCCGACTTCGTGGCGTTGACCGACGCCGTCGGTCCGGGCAATATGCGCTCGCCCACGTCGCTGGCGCTCGATGACAACAACAACCTCTACGTCGCCGACCCGTTCGTGCGCCGCGTGCTCGTGTTCAGCCCCGGCGTTCCGATGGTTTACCAGGAAGGCATCCGCAACGGCGCCAGCTTTGCGATCTTCGCCAACGGCTGGCTGCAGTGGGAAGGCGCGACCACTGACAACGGCCAACTCGTCGAGGTCGACATCTCCGGCCGTGAGTACTCGTTCACTACCGAGACCGGCGAGACGGGTGAGAGCGTTCGCAACAAGATCATGGCGGCGATCAACGCCGATGAGTTCCGGCTGGTCAATGCCACGCCGGAGAACGGCTTGGGCGTTTTCTCGAAGAGCTTCATCAGGTTCGGCGGCGAGGTGCGCGCCGGCGAAGAGATTACCCTCGAGGTCGGCGACCGCTCCTACACGTTCACCACCTCCGCCGACGACGAAGCCAACGGCCCCTTCATCATGGTCGACCGCTTCAACTTCCTCATCGACCGCGACAACGAGGCGCCTTTCGTGGCCGACCGCTCCCTGAGCAGTCTGGAGACCCTGGTCTTGGTCGCACGTGATCCGGGGCCGGCGCTGAACGGCACGCCGGTGAACCTGGTGACGCCCGCCGGCAGCCCGCTGACCGTCGAGTACGCTCCGGACACCAAGCAGTTCGCCGAGGGCGCCTTCCCGGCGCGCATCCGGCTGACGGCCATCGAAGAGGGGCGTCCCGGCAACGCCGTGACGGTCAATTCGACGATCGGCGGCGCGGGCGTCATCGCCTCGAGTTCCGGATCGCGCCTGCAGTTCGGCAGCGACTCGCGCCACTTGCCGGCCGGCACGATGGCGGCGATTTTCGGCGAAGATTTCACCGATCAGCTCTACGTGGCCAGCTTGGACGAGAACGGCATGTTGCCCACGCGTCTGGGAGGCATCGAAGTTTATACCAACGGCCGCCGCTCGCCGCTCTACGCCGTCAGCCCGAATCAGATCAACTATCAGGTTCCTTGGGAAGTGGCCGGCGAAGGCGCCAGCACCTGGGTGCGCAAGATCAACGAAGACGGTTCCGTGCGCGTCTCCATCGCCCGCGCCAATGAGGTGACCCGCGCCGCCCCCGGCGTATTTACCTACGGCGGGTCGGAGCCGCGACAGGCTGTCGCCCTGCACGGACAGGGCACCGCGGAGGGCGCGGTGGGCCTGGCATTCGGCGCGTCGCTGACCGGCGACAATCCTTCGGCGCCGGAAAACATCACCGTCACCATCACCGTCAACGGTCGTGAGTTCACCTATACGACCACCGGCGGCGAGTCGTTGGTTGCGATTCGCGATGGACTGATCAACATCATCAACAACGCCGCTGACTCTCCGGTGACCGCACGCGCCGGCGATCAGGGCTTCTTCTCGGCCCGCGCCGACATCTTCTTCGATGGCGAGCCGGCCGAGGGCGATGTCGTCACCATCACCATCGGCGGCGACGGCAGCGACGACGAGGACAGCGGCGCCCGCGAGTACGTCTACACCGTGCGCGAAGGCGACTCGCTCGAGGTGATCCGCAACCGGCTGGTGGAAGCCATCAATGCCGGCCGCGGCGACCTCGGTGTGACGGCTCGCCCAATCCAGGTGATCGGCGCGGTGCAGATGCAGGTGGTCGCCCGCTCGCTCGGCGTGGACGGCAATGACATTCGCTTCTCGGTGACGACATCGAGCGGCGCCGGCGTCTCCGCCACCACCACGGAGGCGGTCCAGGAGGCCGGCACGCTGCTGGGCGGCCAGACGCCGCCGCAGGTGGTCCTGCAGGCCCGCGAGTCCGGTCGGGGCGGCAACGAGATTACCTACGCGGCCACCACCAGCGATGCGACCCGCCTCACCGCGACGGCCCGCACCAGCGCCTTGTGCTGCGGCAACGACCCCTTCTCGCCGATCACGCTTGACAACCCGGCCGTGCCCGGCGAGGTCATCATCGTCTACGCCTCCGGCCTGGGCCTGACGAGCCCGACCCCGCAGGAGATCGAACTCGCCAGCGGCCAAGTGACGCCCAACCGCGACGACCTCACGGTTCCTCTCGTCTCGGACGACTTCGTCTCGTCGCGCGCCGGCGGACGCACAGCTACTGTCGAGTTCGTGGGCTTGGCGCCGGGATTCGTCGGCGTCTACCAGTTGAACCTCAAACTCAACGAGCAGTTGCCGGATGATCCGCTGACTCCCCTCACCGTGGAGCAGGGCTTCTTCATCAGCAATACGGCGACGGTTCCGGTGAAGAACCTGTTCCCGCAGGACCCCGACACACTCTAGCGGCGGCGAATTCCGGCGGCGGGCGACCCTCTCGCCCCCGCCGGCGCCGCAGCGGCGCGCGCCTTTTCAGGAGGCTTGCGCGCCCTTTCCACAACCAACTACTCTTGGAGTCTTTATGCCCAAAACCGCATGGCTCTTCCCCGGGCAAGGGTCCCAGTTCGCCGGCATGGGGCGCGACCTGGCGGAAGCCTCCGGCGCCGCCCGTGCAGTATTCGATCAGGCTGATGACGCGCTGGGCTTTGCGCTCTCGAAGCTTTGCTTTGAGGGCCCCGAAGAAGAGCTGAAGCTCACCGAAAACACGCAGCCCGCCATCCTCACCGCGTCGGTGGCGGCGCTGGCCGTTTGGCAAGAGCGCGGCGGCGCGGAAGCGGATTTCGTCGCCGGCCACAGCCTGGGCGAGTACTCGGCGCTGGTGGCGGCCGGCGCGCTGGATTTTGCCGACGCCGTGCGCCTGGTGCGCAAGCGCGGCCGCTACATGCAAGAGGCTGTGCCGGCGGGAGTCGGCGCGATGGCAGCCATTCTGGGCATGACGCCGGAGAAGGTGGCCGAAGTGTGCAGCGCCGCCGCCCAGGGGCAGGTCTGCAGCCCGGCCAACATCAATTCGCCGGCGCAGATCGTGATTGCCGGCGACGCAGCCGCGGTGGAGCGCGCCCAGGACATCGCCCGCGAGGCCGGAGCCAAGCGCGTGGTGCCGCTGCCGGTCAGTGCGCCCTTCCACTGCGCGCTGATGCATCCCGCGCAGCAGCGGCTGGCCGCCGATCTCGAGGCGACCGCAATGCGCGACCCGCGGATTCCTCTGGTCAACAACTTCGAGGCTGCGGTGGTGACCGACGCAGCCGCCGTCCGGCGCGGACTATACGAGCAGGTTCCCAACCCGGTACGGTGGGAGGAGTCGATGCGCCGGCTGGCAGCCGGCGGCGTCGAGACGTTTTACGAAATCGGACCGGGCAAAGTCTTGACCGGCCTGTTGCGCAATATCGACCGCAGCCTCAGCGGCGTCGCCGTCGGCGACCTCGCGAGCTTGGAGAAGGCGATCTCATGACAGTCCCCACCATGCAAGAAAGAGCCGCTCTGGTCACCGGCGCCAGTCAGGGAATCGGTCGCGCCGTCGCCCTGGAACTCGCCCGCACAGGCGTGGAGGTGATCTGCGCCGCCCGCTCGCTTGCCAAACTCGAGTCCGTGGCCGAGGAGATTCGCGCCGCCGGCGGCCGGGCCGGCGTGGTGGAACTCGACCTCAGCGACGCCGACTCGATCGCCACCGCCGCCAGGGCGGCCGAGGCGCAGGCCGACGGCGTGATCAGCATCCTGGTCAACAACGCCGGCATCACGCGCGACGGTCTGGCGATGCGGATGTCCGCCGATGATTGGAACGCGGTCATCCAGACCAACCTGACCGGCTCGTTCCTGCTCACCCAGGCGCTGCTGCGGCCGATGACCCGCCAGCGTTGGGGACGCATCATCAACATCGCCTCGGTCGTCGGCCAGTCCGGCAACCCGGGGCAGGCCAATTACGTGGCCTCGAAGGCGGGGCTGATCGGGCTCACCAAGTCGCTGGCGCTCGAGCTGTCGTCGCGCAATATCACCGTCAACGCCGTGGCGCCGGGCTTCATCGAGACCGACATGACGGCCGCGCTGAGCGACAAGCAGCGCTCGGCCATCCTCGACCGGATCCCGCTGGGCCGCATCGGCGACCCCGAAGACGTGGCGGCCGCCGTGAGCTATCTCGCCTCCGACGGCGCCGCTTATGTGACCGGCCACATCCTCAACGTCAACGGCGGCATGTACGTCTAGCGGCCGCCCTGCAAGGACTACCGAGACCCTCCGAACTGCGTCGTCCGCGGTCCGGCTTGCGCTAGTCGCTCGATCTCGAACCGCGGCTCGTTCGGCGCGCCTTCGAGTACCAGCCGAGCCACATGTTCGCCCGCCGCGGGGCTGAGCTTGAAGCCGTGGCCGGAGCCGCCGCCGGCCAGCCAGACGTTTTGGGCTTCGGGGTGGCGGTCGAGGATCAGGTGGCCGTCGGGGCTGTTCTCGTATTGGCAGACGCGCGCCTCCAGCAGCGGCGCTCCGGCCAGTCGCGGAAAACGGCGGGCGATGAAGCGGCGCGCGGCTTTCACTCCCTCCGGCGTCGGCGCGCGGTCGGCGGAGCTGGGGTCGATGGAAGCCCCCCGCACGTCGTCGGCAATCTTCAGGCCGCGGCCGTCAATGCTGGGGAAGCCATAAAAGCGCCGTTTGCCGAAATCGAGCCACACCGGCAGGTTTTCCGGTTCGAACCCCGCGTCGCCGGACGGCGTCCCAAAGAAGTAGACCTCCTGACGGGTGGCCTGGATAGCCTCGCCGACTAGCTCAGGGAACAGGCTCGCGAGCCACGGGCCGCAGGCGAAGACAAAAACGTCGGCTTCGAGCCGGCTCCCGTCGGCGAGGACGGCGTGAGGCATCGCGCCCGAAGCCATCGGTCCCGGTTCGACCGCCGCCTGCACGTACCGGCCGCCGTCGCCCTGGAACTGCCGGCACACGGCCTGACAGGCGGCGCGGGCCCGCACGAACCCCGCCTCGTGCTCGAGGTAGATTTTTTCGACGTCGTCGAGCCGGATCTGGGGATAGCGGCGGGCGGCTTCGGCGCGTTCGAGCGGATCCACGCGCAGCCCCAGTGCTGCGAGATGAGGCAGCGAGTCGGTGAGGTAGCCGTCGTCGCCGGCGAAAAGCCACACGGCGCCGGTGCGGCGATAGAGTTCCACGCCCCACTGTTGTTGGCTCTCGCGCCACAACTCGAGCGACCGCGCCACCCACTGGGTGTAGAGCGCATCCTTGCCGTAGCCGCCGCGCAGCACGCGGGTTTCGCCGCCGGAGCTCGAGCGCGAGTTGCCCGGGCCCCAGGCGTCGAGCAAGGTGACGCGGGCGCCGCGGCGGAGCAGATGGAGGGCGGTCCAGCCGCCGAAGGCGCCGGCGCCGATGACGGCTATGTGAGGTTGCATGGACTGTCTAGTTTGCCAGCCGCCCGGCCTTGATGACGCCGCCCTGCATCACCGCGATGAAGTTCGCGCGGTTTTCGAGCAGCCGGATGTTGGCGAGCACGTCGCCGTCCACCACCAGCAGGTCGGCGAGCTTGCCGTCCTCGACGGTCCCGATCTCGTCGGCGCGGCCCAGGATCTCGGCCCCGGTCTTGGTGGCGCACTTCAGGGCTTCGAGCGACGTGAAGCCGACTTCGTTCACAAAGCAGGAGATCTCCTTGGCGTAGGTTCCGTGTGGCGTCCAGGCGAAGCCGAAATCGCCGCCCAGGCCGATGCGACCGCCTGCTTTGAGGATGCGGCGGGCGCTCTCCATGCCGCCGTCGAGCGTCTCCTGGTGACCGTCGAGCACTTTTTGCGGCATCCCAAACTTCGCACCGTTCTGCACCGACGAGAACTCGAACCATAGCGCCGGCACCACCGGAACGTCGCGCTCGAGGATCAGATCGAGCGCCTCGTCGTCGACGAAGGTGGCGTGCTCGAGCGTGTCGTACCCGGCGCGGACGGCGTTCTTGATGCCTTGGGTGGCGCGGCAGTGGCCGGTGACCTTCAGCGAGTGGTTGTGCGCGGTCTGCACCACCGCGTGCATCTCCTCAAAGGTCATCGACAGCGAGTGGTGGTCGTTGATGTCGGGCGCAGCGGCGTCGCCGGTGGGGTAGGTTTTCACCCATTCCACGCCGTCTTTGACCAGCTTGCGGACAGCGGCGCGCGCCTCGTCGGCGCCGTTGACGACGAAGACCAACCCCTCCATGCCGATTTTTCGGAACTCGGGGTTCCAGTCCATCAGGCCGCCGGCGCCGCAGATCTCGCGCCCCGAGGCGGCCAGCCGAGGGCCGGGGATCATGTCCTCCTCGATCGCGCGCTTGAGCCAAACGTCGATGTTGAACAGGCTGCCGCCGCTGCGCGCCGCCGTGTAGCCGGACTCCAGCGCCGTCTCGGCATTCCTCACCGCGCGGATGGTGACGTATTCCACCGGATAGCGGATGTCGAGGTCCTGCAGTTCGGTGACGTTGAAGTAGGTCGGGTGAAAGTGCGATTCGATCAGCCCGGGCAGGATGGAGCCGCCGTTGGCGTCGATGATTTGCGCCTCCGGCGGAGTCTCGGGAGCGGCGGCGGCGGGGCCGGCGAAGACGATCTTGCCGTCTCGGATGACGACGGCGGCGTCGGGGACCGCGGGGCCGCCGTTGCCGTCAATGAGTTGGCCGTTGCGGACGAGGGTCCAGCCATGCGCGCGCTTCATCGCGGAAGATCATACCAAGCGGGGGAGTATACTGCGGACCAGATGCGAACTCTTGCCGTAACCCTGCTCCTACTCAGCGCTTGCGGCGGCGGGCCCCCCGCGCCGGAGGCCGTCGCCCCCGATCCGCTGGCCGACGCCGGCGTCTTCTCCCGCGACAATCTCGTCGCCTGGTGCATCGTGCCGTTCGACGCCTCCAAGCGCGGGCCCAAGGAGCGTGCGGAGATGCTCGAGCGGCTCGGCATCCGGGCCGTCGCCTATGACTACCGCGAAGAGCACATCCCCAGCTTCGATGAGGAGATCGCGGCCCTGCGCGAGAAGAACATCAAGCTGGCGTCGTGGTGGTGCGGCGGCGTCGATCCGCGCGACCCGCTCGGCGGCAGCGTCGGGCTGGCGCTGGAGACCTTGCGCCGCAACAACGTCTCGTCGACCGATCTGTGGGTGCTGGTGCAGGAGCAGGCGCTCGAAGGGCTCTCGCAGGAGGAGAAGGTCGAACTGACGGCCTCGGCCATCGATAAGATCGCCGCCGAAGCGGCCGCCATCGACGGGCGCGTGGGCATCTACAACCACGGCGGCTGGTACGGCGAGCCCGAAAACGAGCTGGCCGTGCTGATGGAGGTCGAGGCCGACAACGTGGGGCTGGTCTACAACTTCCACCACAGCCACGAACATTTCGACCGCCTGCCGGGCCTGTTTGAGTGGATGGCGCCGCATCTGCTGGCCGTCAACCTCAACGGCATGACCCCCGGCGCCGAAAAGATCCTGCCCCTGGGAACCGGCGCGAAGGACCGCGAAATGCTGGAGATGATCCGCCGCTCCGGGTATGCGGGGCCGATCGGCATTTTGGACCATCGCAATGAGGTGGACGCCGAGGAGTCGCTCAAGGAGAACCTCGACGGGCTGGGGCGGCTGGTGGCGTCGCCGTAGCGGCCCCGAGACTGCCGTCCCGGGCTCGGTTGCTGTTGGGGCGAGAGCGAACCGAGCCCCCGACGGGAGTCGGGGGTTTTGCGTCCGCCGCGCTAAGATACAAGCGTCCCCTCCCGTTCATGTCCCAGCTTGCAGCCTACTGCGAGGTCGCGCTCCCGGTTCCGCTCGATCAGACCTTCACCTATGCGCTAGGCTCCGGCCTGGAGGGCGAGGTCCTGCCTGGCTGCCGCCTGCTCGTTCCCTTCGGTACGCGCAAGCTGACCGGCGTCGTCACCGAAATCCACAACCGACCGCCGGGCCGTGAAGTCCGTGACGCGCTGCGGCTGCTCGACGAAGAGCCCTCGCTCGACGAAGGGCTGCTGCGGCTGGGACGCTGGATCGCCCAGTACTACTGCGCGCCCATCGGCGAGACGCTCAAAACGATGCTGCCGCTGAGCATCGAGATCAAGGAGACCAAGATCGCCCGCCTGACCGACTCCGGCGTGGAAGCCGCGCGGCAGTTCAGCGTGGGCGCCGCCGACGATCCGGCCGTCCAAACCCTGCAGGCGCTCGAAAAAAAGCCGCTGACGCTGCAATACCTGCGCAAGAAAGTTTCGGGGGCGGGGAAGGCCTTGCCCGCGCTCGAACGCCGGGGCTGGGTGGTCGTCGAGAACGAAGTCGAAGACCGCGACCCGCTGCGCGCCCGCGACGGCCGTCTGCTGGTTTCCGCCGGAGACCGCAGCCGCGCACCCAAGAAGCTGACCCGCGGAGACCGCTGGCTGCTCGACTTCCTCGAGCACCATCCCGGCGAGCACGACGTGGAACCGCTGGCGCTGGACCGCAAGGACGTCTCCCGCGTCGCCAAGCGGCTGGCCGAGCGCGGCGCCGTCAACCTGCGCGTGGAGCGCTCGGCCGGCCGCCGCTATGACAACCGCGCCCCGGTCGAGCTCCAGCCGGCCCAACAGCAGGCCGTGAACGCCCTGACCGGCGCCATGGACGCAGGCGGCTTCCACCCGTTCCTGCTCTACGGCGTGACCGGCTCCGGCAAAACCGAGGTCTACCTGCGCGCCATCGACAAGGCGCTCGAGCTGGGCCGCTCGGCGCTGCTGCTGGTGCCGGAGATCGCGCTCACGCCGCAGGTCGCCGGCCAGTTCTTCGCGCGTTTCGGCGATCAGGTGGCGGTGCTGCACTCGGCGTTTTCCGGCTGGCAACGGGCCGAGCAGTGGCGCCGCATCCGTTCGGGCGAAGCGCGGGTGGTGATCGGCGCGCGCTCGGGCGTTTTCGCCCCCATGGCGAACCTGGGGCTGCTCATCGTGGACGAAGAGCACGAATCGTCCTACAAGCAGGAGGAGACGCCGCGCTACCACGGGCGAGACGTGGCGGTCGTGCGCGCTTCGCAGGCCGGCGCCGTGGTCGTGCTCGGCTCGGCCACGCCCAGCCTGGAGTCGCGCTACAACGCCGAGCGCGGCAAGTACGGCCTGCTCGAGATGCCGCACCGCATCGGCAAGCGTCCGATGCCCGAGGTGGAGATCCTCGACATGAAGCAGGAGTTTCTGGAAACGCGCCGCAACGATATGTTCTCCCGTCGCTTGGTGGAGGAGGTGCAGGACCGCATCGCCAAGAAAGAGCAGACGATGCTGCTGCTGAACCGGCGGGGCTTTTCGATGTACGTCTGGTGCCGCAAGTGCGGCCACCGCGTGGAGTGCCAGAACTGCTCGGTGACGCTGACGTATCACAAGCGCGAGCAGCGTCTGCTGTGCCACTACTGCGACTACGCCGAAGAGATCCCGGAGAAATGCCCGGCGTGCGACAGCGAGTACATCCACTTCCAGGGCTACGGCTCGGAGAAGGTGGAGGAGACCCTGCGCGAGAGCTTTCCGAAAGCGCGGATCGCGCGGCTCGACCGCGACGCCGTCAAAGGCCGCGACCAGTACGAGTCGATCCTGGACGGCTTTCGCGAGGGCCGCTACGACATTCTGGTCGGCACGCAGATGATCGCCAAGGGGCACGACATTCCCAACGTGACCTTCGCCGGCGTGGTGTCGGCGGACGTGGGCTTGGGGATTCCCGACTTCCGCGCCGCCGAGCGGACGTTCCAACTGCTCACCCAGGTGGCCGGCCGCGCCGGACGGGGCGAAACGCCCGGCCGCGTGACGATGCAGACGAATTTCCCCGAGCACTACGCGGTGCGGCTGGCCGCGGCGCAGAACTACAAAGCCTTCTATGAGAAGGAGATGCATTTCCGGCGGATGATGCACTACCCGCCATTCGCGTCGCTGGCGGCATTGCTGATCCGGTCCAAAAAGCTCGATGAGGCGATGAACTGGTCGGCGGCGCTGGGCAGGCGGCTGCAAGGGCCGTATGAAGGGGTGCGGCTGCAGGGGCCGGCGGCGGCCGCCGTGCCGAAGCTCAAGCAGGAGTACCGGTTTCGGTTCTTGCTGAAGTCGAAGGAGCGCCCGCGCTTGCAAGCAGTCTTGCGGGAGGCCCGGGATTTCGCCCTGGCGGAGAATTGGCCGCCGGGGGCGCTGATCATTGATGTGGACCCGTTGAGTTTGCTGTAGGATCTTGCCATTGACGATACGGCCTTGGTTACATACGATCGATGCACCATCACGATAGTGACGCTGTCGACTGCGGAGACGCAGAATCGGTCGCTGACCGTCTCAAACCCGAGGATTTGAGTGATGCAACCGGAACCGCAGCTGCGGAGGCAGGTCCGGAGCCAGTGCTCGAAACCCCTACATCGCCGGAGCCGCCGCAGTTTCCTGGTTCTCGTACGGCGTACTCTGGGACCTTGAGGGTGTTTTTCTGGCTCGAACACTTTGCTAGGAAACTCCTCTATCGCTATCGGTCTCTGTACCGAGAGTGGATTAGCTTCCGGATGCTAGTGGGGATTTTGGTTGTTGTACCTGCGATCTTCGCAATAGCATCTTTTTGGTCTGAGTTGACCGCGCGAGAGGATGCCCGCCGGGTGGCAGCCTGGGCGCTGGTGGCGCAGGCACCCGCTGCAAGAGGAAATATTGGTTTGATTGATGCGTTGCAACTCCTTAATGCACGTGAAATATCACTGGCAAGTGTCAACCTCGAAGCGGCTTGGCTGGAAGGTGCATCTTTGCCGAATGCAGATCTCCGGTATGCCCGATTCGTCAGGGCACAGATGCAGAACTCCGATTTATCAGGAGCCAACTTGACCGGTGCCGTCTTGAGTTACCACGGAGGAGAGTCCGCAAATCTTTCGGGAGCACGTTTGGTTGGGGCGGTGTTGGCAGATGCTGAGCTGGAGCAGGTCGAATTCTCCGATGCCGACATATCCAACGCAGATTTGAGAGGGGCTAGGTTAAGAGGGATCAACATTAGCGGGGCGGACTGTAGAGACGTGAAAGGCCTTACCAAGGAGATCCTGTGGTCCACCAGGGGGTGGCCCTTAGCCCGTTTCGACAGCTCAATGACCGAGCTCCTTGGGTTGCCGAAAGACCACAATGAACGGTTAAGGTCACTCGATTTTTCGGGCTATGTGCTTCGGGGTGGCGTAGTGCGAAATACCGATCTTCAAGGTTCGCGCCTAGTCGGTAGCGATCTGAGGGGTGTAAATCTGCTCTCTGTGAACTTGGATGAGGCTGACTTGACGGATGCAAACCTTGAAGCTGCACAAGTAGATGCAACCTTTCGAAACGCGATCCTACGCAATGCCAACCTCCGAGAGGCTGTTTTGAGAAAGGCGCGGCTTGAGGAAGCCGATCTGACGGGAGCTGCCATTGCCGGTGCGGACCTGGCTCGGGTTAACCTGGCGTCTACGATAGGACTGTCTCGTGCTCAGATAATGCAGGCCAGAAACTGGCCTTTCGCCCAGTATTCTGACGAAGTAGTTTCGGACTTGGGTCTGCCCCCAGAGCACAACGCAATGGTTCGATCGAACACTTTTCGGGGTTACGACCTACGTGGCTTGGACATGCGTGGAATGCAGTTCGGAGGGGCGGATCTCACTAACGCCGACCTCAGTGGGGCTGACCTCCGTGGGGCCGACCTGAATGCAAAGCTCGATGGGGCCGACTTGCGCGGTGCTGACCTGCGTGGAGCGACGTTCCCAAACTCTCACCGGCTGTTCGACTATGCTTGCGGTGTGATCAGAGCAGCCAAGCACTGGGAATCAGCCTACCGAGACCCCCACCACGCGTGTGGTGCTAGAGTGCCTTCCCCACCGTCGGACCCGCTACGCGCCAATTAGTGAGTTGAGAAATAGGCCTTCTCTGGCGCAGCCGCTTGAGCCGTCCCTGGGCTGGCAGTTCCGCCGATCAAAGCTGACGTAGGCATTTCCGTTCCAAGTGACGAATGCCACCGACCCCGCCGCGCCCCCGCTGCTATATTTCGGTCCATGACTCCCCTCGGCCGGGCCGCAGTGCTGTTTCTGGCGCTGCTGTCGCTCCCCCTCCACGCCGCGCCCGTCGCCGGGGGCGTGGTCAACGCCGCCAGTTCCATCCTGCCGGGACGCCCCAACGGCAACCTCACACCCGGCGGCATGTTTTCACTGTTCGGCTCGGAGATGGGCCCGGCGCAACTCGTCGAGGTCGACGCCTTCCCGCTGCCCACGCAACTCGCCGGCACGTCGATCGCCGTGACCGTCGGCGGCGTTACCGTCGATTGCATCCTCGTTTTCACGAGCGCCGGGCAGGCCGCCGGCATCCTGCCGTCGTCCACTCCGCTTGGCGCAGGCTCGATGACGGTGAGCTACCAGGGGCAGACCTCCCCGCCGCTGGCCATCACCGTGGCCGCCGGCAATTTCGGGATTTTTGCGCTCAACCAGCAGGGTTTTGGGCCCGGCGTCTTCTCCGACCCGCTCTCGAACCCGCTGCGCGTGAACGGCTATTTCGAGTCCGCGCGGCCCGGCGAGGCGTGGGACATCTGGGGCACGGGCCTGGGGCCGATCAGCGGCGACGAGGCGGCGGGCCCGGCGCCGGGCGACCTCACCCACCTCGACGTTCGCGTGCTAGTGGCGGGCCGCGAGGCGCAGGTGCTCTACCGCGGACGCTCCGGCTGCTGCGCCGGGGTCGACCAGATCCGATTTCTGGCCCCCGTGGGCGTTTCGAGCTGTTCGGCTTCGGTCGTGGTCGTCGTCGACGGCGTGCCGAGCAACTTCGTCACCATGGCGCTGAACCCTGCGGGCGGAACCTGCTCCGACCCGGGCCGCTCCTCGGCCCAAAACCTGCAGCTCTTCCGCGCCCAGGGCTACCTGAGCCAGGGGCAAGTCCTGCTGGGCCGCGTCTGGACGACCACGCAGGCGGCCGACGGCTCCGCGACCACCGAGCGCAGCGACAGCGCCACCGCGTCGTTCGTCGAGTTCAACTACGGCGACCTGCTGAACTTGCCGCCGGAGTTCGCGCCCGCCGGCTCGTGCCTGGTGACGCCGATGCCTGCCGCGGTCCCCGCCACGCGCGGGCTCGAAGCCGGACGCGTGAGCGTCGCCGGTCCGCCCGGTATGTTTGACATGACCCGCAACGGCCCCGGCTTCTACACCCACGCCTTCGAGCCCCCGGCCGGACCGCTGCCCGCCGGCGCCTACAGCTTCGCCGGCCCCGGCGGCGAGCACATTGGCCCGTTCGAGGCGGCCGGTTCGCTGCCCGAGCCGATCGAACTGCTCAACCCGGAAGACCTGAGGACGATCGACCGCGAAGCCGGGTTGCAACTGCGCTGGAGCGGCGGCTCGACGGCAGGCGCGAGCTTCGTGCAGATCAGCGGCTCCTCGCCGTTCTCGATTGGCCCGAACGGTCCGGTCGGCGCTCGTTTCGTCTGTTGGGCGGACGCGGCGGCCGGCGCGTTCGACCTGCCGGCCGAGGTGCTGCGCAGTCTGCCCGCCAGCGTCGATGACGCGGGCGCGCCCGCCGGTTCGATCACCTTCGGCCAGACGGTCTACCTGGGAGAGTTCAATGCGCAGGGCGTGGATGTCGGCCAGTTCGTCTTCTCGGACCTATTCACCGCCAACACGCGGTTCCGGTAGCGTCCACACGCCGGGCAGGTTGCGGTAGCGCTCCGCCGCATCGAGGCCGTAGCCGACCACGAACTGGTCGTGCACATCGAAGCCGCGGTAGTCGATCTGGACCGGCTCGACTCGACGGCTGGGCTTGTCGAGCAGCGTCGCCAGCCGCAGCGAGGCGGGGCGTCGCTCGCCGAGCAGGCGCAGCAGGACGTTGGCGGTGCGTCCGCTGTCGACGATGTCTTCGACGAGGATGACGTCGCAGCCGGCGATGTCATGGTCAAGGTCGCGCACGATGCGCACGTTGCCCGAAGACTCGGTCCCCGAGCCGTAGCTGGAGGCCTGGATGAAGTCGATGCGCACGTCGCGATCGACGGCGCGCGCGAGGTCGGCAAGAAAAAAGGCGGCCCCTTTGAGAGCCCCGATCAGCCATAGGGGCGTATCGCCGGGGTAGTCGCGAGCAATGGCGTCGCCAATTTCGTCGACGCGCCCGGCGATCCGTTCGGCGGAGAGCAGGGGCCGCAGCTGGGCGCGACTCATAGGAAGCATTGTAAACTGGAAGAGTTCGACGCCTGCACCAGCAGGGGCGGTAGCTCAGTTGGTAGAGCAACGGCCTTTTAAGCCGTGGGTCCCGGGTTCGAGTCCCGGCCGCCTCACCACCACAACTCGTTTGGTTTCAGTCATCTCCCGGTCTTCCCGTTCATGGGCTTGGCCGCGGTTCTGCCCGGAATGTGCAGAAACTGTGCCAAAACCCCTCTAGCTGGCCAGCAGTGTGCGAAAACTCCTGGGCCGTTCGTTGGCGTTGCGGTCGAGCTTGTCGAGCGCCTCGCGCATCATGTTGAGCTTCGCCTGGCTGTAGCGCTTGAACACCGCCACGCCGCCCGCGCTCAGGCGAGTCGCGAACGTGTGCCGAAGCTCGTAGAGCGTGAAGTGCGGGATGCCGGCCCGTTCAAGGCTCAGCGCCCAGCTTTTCTTCACGGTTGTCAGGTGGGGCTTTGCCGCCCCTTCCTGGGTCGTCGGGAAAAGGTACTCGGAATCTCCGCTCTCCCGGATCTGGTCCTGGAACGATTCTCGGGCTCTCGCCGTCATCGGCATGTCCGCGATGCCGCTCGCCGTCTTTGAGTCCGGCAGATGGACCAAGCCGTTGACGAGGTCGATCTGGCTCTTGCGCATCGGCGTGAGCTCTCGGTAGGGTCGCAGCCCCATCTCGACCATGATGACGATGATATTGCGTAGGTAGCTCGGGGCCGCAGCCTCGATCTGGGCCTGTTCGGAGGCCGTCACGTA